>Ga0209066_10002387_pt1 | contig 22807 bp, 21 predicted proteins | sample All_14_2_FD_187198 | JGI IMG/M metagenome (GOLD analysis project Ga0209066, IMG submission 187198) | Freshwater microbial communities in response to fracking from Pennsylvania, USA - Allegheny Zone_MetaG_DW_15 (SPAdes) (version 2) ... | reverse complement strand
GGTCCTCAGAAAATGATCGCGCGAGCCACTCACGACGACGGTGAGGCCGGCGGCGCGCCAGTCGTGGATTTCGCGGCCGACCGCATAGTCATTGCCGTGGGCGTTCCAGTGATAGGCGAACAGACCGTAGGCGCGACGCGTCGCGAACTCTTCGCGCGTCAGGGCGACATGGTTCTCGCCGCCGCTATCGGCCGGCCGGGTGATGTAGCGGTGCGCGAACACCACGGGGGCACCGGGCGGCAACAGGGCTCGGGCGCGCCCGAGAACCGAATCCTTGCCGGCCCCGGACGGCCCCATGACGTAGATCAGCGCGCCTTCCATCGTCGTCGACCGGGATCAGACCACGCGGTCGCCTTCGCGCCACACCGCCCGCACGACAGCCGCCCCATCGACGGTGCGGACCCGCACGAGGTCGGCGCGGCGCTCCGGGGCGATCTCGCCGCGATCGCCGAGACCGACGGCGCGCGCCGGATTGAGCGTGGCGAGGCGTACCGCCTGCGGCAGCGAGATGCCGATGCCGGACGAGGGCAGCTTGAACACGCTCTCCATCAGGCTGGCCGGCACATAGTCCGACGACAGAATGTCGACATGGCCGACCCGCAACAGGTCGATGGCGGCGATGTTGCCGGAATGCGAGCCGCCCAGCACGAGGTTCGGCGCGCCCATCAGAATGGCAAGGCCGGCCTCGCGCGAGGCTCGCGCGGCTTCGTGCGTGGTCGGGAATTCGGCGATGGTCATGCCGTTGGCGACGGCTTCCTGGACATGGCCGTGGGTCGCGTCGTCATGGCTGGCGATCGGCAGGGCACGGGCCTGGGCGCGGCTCACGATCTCACGGCGATGTCTGGCGGCGTTGCGATGGTGAAGCTCGGTGACGCGGATCGAGAACTCCTCGAACTGCGCGTCTGTCATCGCGTGCTTGCCCTTGTAGTATTGCTTCAGCTTCTCCGGATCGAGGAACTGGCGCTGGCCGGGCGTGTGGTCGTTGATCGACACCAGGCCGACCAGCGGCAGGTCGATCCACTTGTCGACGGCTTCGACGGCATCGTCGGCGGTGATCTCGCAACGCAGGTGGATGCGATGCTCCGCCCGGGTCATGCGCCGGTCGTTGGCCATACAGACCGCCTCGATCATGCGCTCGCGGTTCTCGACGCGATCGGATTTGCCATGGACGTCGCCCAGGGCCAGCGAATCGAACACCGTCGTGATGCCGGCGGCGCTGACCTGGGTATCGTGCGCCATCACCGCCGACACGCTCGGCCACTTCACGCCCGGACGCGGGGCGAAATGCTTCTCCATGTTGTCGGTGTGCAGCTCGACCAGGCCGGGCACGAGATAGTCGCCTTCGAGATCGAGAGCGCCCGCGGCATGGGACCGCTCGGTGTCGATCGCGACGATGCGACCGTCACGAACGACGACGGTGCCGTCGAACTCGGCATCGGCGGTGACGACCCGCGCGTTGGTCAGGACGGTCTCGAGGCTCATGGGGAAACTCCGGCCAGGGCGGCAGGGGGGATTGCGGCAGGGGGAAGAACTTCGTGCACCCGGGTCGCGACCGCGTCGCGCACCTCGGTGTCGTGGAAGATGCCCACGATGGCCGCTCCGGCGTCGCGGCGCTGGCAGATCAGCTCGACCACGCCGTCGCGGTTGGCGGCGTCGAGCGACGCCGTCGGTTCGTCGAGCAGGAGAATCGGATAGTCGACGATCAGGGAGCGCGCGATGTTGACCCGCTGCTGTTCGCCGCCGGAGAAGGTCGCGGGCGGCAGTGCCCAGAGCCGCGCGGGAATGCCCAGCATGGCCAGGAGGAACTCGGCGCGGTGGCGGGCTTCGGCCGGATCGGTGCCGCGGCGCCGGAGCGGCTCGGCCACGACATCGACGGCCGAGACCCGCGGGATCACCCGCAGGAACTGGCTGACGAAGCCCATGGTGCGGTGGCGCACGTCGAGCACGGTGCGCGGCTCGGCGCCGACCAGCTCGGTCCACGCGTCGTTCTGGCGGACCCGGATCGAGCCCGCATCGGCGCGATAGTTGCCGTACAGCGAGCGCAGCAGGGTGCTCTTGCCGGCACCCGACGGGCCGACCAGCGCCAGGCATTCGCCCGGCGACACCGCGAGCGACACGCCGCGCAGCACAGGAAGAGACAGGCCGCCCTGGGCATGGACGGTGAACGATTTGGCGAGGCCCGAGACGCGCAGGGCGGGTTGGGAGGAGGTCATGGTCGGCCTCACACCGGCAGGATCGAAGAGACGAGCATCTGGGTGTAGGGATGCTGCGGATCGTCGAGCACCTGGTCGGTCAGCCCCTGCTCCACGACCGTGCCGCCCTGCATCACCATCAAGCGATGCGTCAGCAGGCGCGCGACGCCGAGATCGTGGGTCACCAGCACGACGGAGAGATGCAGCCCTTCGACCAGGCCGCGCAGCAGGTCGAGGAGGCGGGCCTGCACCGATACGTCGAGGCCGCCGGTCGGCTCGTCCATGAACACCAGCCGGGGCTTGCTCACCAGGTTGCGGGCGATCTGCAGGCGCTGGCGCATGCCGCCGGAATAGGTCGTGGGTCGGTCGTCGACACGGTCCGCATCGATCTCGACGCGTGCCATCCAGTCGATGGCTTGGCCGCGGATCTCGCCATAGTGGCGTGCGCCAACCGCCATCAGCCGCTCGCCGATGTTGGCGCCGGCGCTGACGCCCATGCGCAATCCCTCGCGGGCGTCCTGGTTGACGAAGCCCCATTCGGTACGGGCCAGCAGCCGGCGGCGGGCTTCCGAGAGCCGGTGCACGTCGACGCTGCCGGCCGACCGGGTCTCGTAGGCGACGGAGCCGCTGTCGGGCACGAGGCGCCCGGCCAGGCAGTTGAGCAGGGTCGTCTTGCCGGAGCCCGATTCGCCCACGATGCCCAGCACCTCGCCGGGCCACAGGTCGAAGTTCACGTCGCGGCAGGCGACCCGGCCGCCGAAGCGCTTGCCGACGTCGCGCACCGAAAGCAGTGGCGCGCTCATCGCCGGCTCTCGCAATAGTCGGTGTCGGAGCACACGAACAGGCGCTTGCCGGTGTCGTCCACGATCATCTCGTCGAGGAAGCTTTCGGTCGAGCCGCAGAGCGCGCAGGACTCGCTCCAGGTCTCGATCTCGAACGGATGGTCGTCGAAGTCGAGGCTCTTCACCGGCGTGTAGGGCGGCACCGCGTAGATCCGCTTTTCGCGGCCCGCACCATAGAGCTGCAGCGCTGGACTGCGGTCGAGCTTGGGATTGTCGAACTTCGGGATCGGCGAGGGGCTCATGATGTAGCGCCCGTTCACCAGCACCGGATAGTTGTAGGTCTTGGCGATGCGGCCGTGCCGGGCGATGCTCTCGTAGAGGCTCACCTGCATGACGCCGTATTCCGACAGCGCGTGCAGGGTGCGCGTCTCGGTCTCGCGCGGCTCGAGCATGCGCAGCGGCTCCGGGATCGGCACCTGGAAGACCAGGATCTGGCCGTCCGTGAGCGGCGTCTCGGGCACGCGATGGCGTGTCTGGATGATCGTCGCTTCCTCGGTATGCGTCGTCGTGGCGACGTCGGCGACCCGGGCGAAGAAGCGGCGGATCGAGACGGCGTTGGTCGTGTCGTCGGCGCCCTGGTCGATCACCTTGAGCGTGTCCTCGCGGCCGATGATGGCGGCGGTCACCTGGATGCCGCCGGTACCCCAGCCATAGGGCAGCGGCATCTCGCGGCCGCCGAACGGCACCTGATAGCCGGGCACCGCCACGGCCTTCAGGATCGCGCGGCGGATCATCCGCTTGGTCTGCTCGTCGAGATAGGCATAGTTGTAGGCACCGTCCTGCGGGGCCGTGTCGCGGACCGTCGTGTCAGGCATGGTTCACTCCGCCGCCTGGGCGAGGGCGGACTGTTCGCGCCGCTCCTCGACCTCGGCGCGCAGCGCCCGCACCACGACGAGTTCGGACTGGAAATCGACATAGTGTGGCAGCTTGAGATGCTGCACGAAGCCGGACGCCTCGACATTGTCGCTATGGGCCAGCACGAACTCCTCGTCCTGGGCGGGCGAGGTCGCCGCCTCGCCGAGCTCGTCCGCGCGCAGCGCACGGTCGACCAGGGCCATCGCCATCGCCTTGCGCTCGGCGTGACCGAAGGCCAGGCCATAGCCGCGCGTGAACTGCGGCGGCACTTCGTGCGAGCCGGCGAACTGGTTGACCATGTCGCACTCGGTCACGTCGATCTCGCCGATCTCGACGGCGAAGCCCAGCTCCTCCGGCACGAACGACACCGGCACGTGGCCGTAGCGGATCTCGCCGACGAAGGGGTGGTTGTTGCCGTAGCCGCGCTGCGTCGAATAGCCGAGCGCCAGCAGGAAGCCTTCGTCGCCGCGCGCCAGGTTCTGGAGGCGCAAGGTCCGGTCGGCCGGCAGCACCAGCGGCTCGCGCGTCAGGTCGCGCGCTTCGCCGTCGTCGCGGGACGGCGGCGGCTCCAGCAGCCCGTCGCGCTGCAGGATGTCGCCGACACGTGGCAGGGCGCTCGTGGCATCGGCCGGCGCGGTCGGCGCTTCGGCACGCTCGCCGGCGGCGGCCAGCGAGAAGTCCAGCAGTCGGTGGGTATAGTCGTAGGTCGGGCCCAGCACCTGGCCGCCCGGCACGTCCTTGAAGGTCGAGGAGATGCGGCGCTCCGCCACCATGCGGGTGGTATCGAGCGGCTCTGACGCGCCGAAGCGCGGCAGGGTGGTGCGATAGGCGCGCAGCAGGAAGATCGCCTCGATCAGGTCGCCGCGCGCCTGCTTGATGGCGAGTGCTGCCAGGCTGCGGTCGTAGCAGGAGCCTTCGGTCATGACGCGATCGACGGCGAGGCCGAGCTGCTGATCGATCTGCTCGAGCGAAAGCTCGGGAACATCCCGGTCGCCGCGGCGCTTGTCGGCCACGAGATCGAGCGAATGGGCGATGGCGGTCTCGCCGCCCTTGACCGCAACATACATGGTCAGGCCTCCACGGCGACGCTGCGCGGCAGCGCGATGAGTCGGGATCCGCTGGCGAAGACCAGATCGACGCCGCAGGGGAAGAGGGCATGGTTGGCCGCCCAGGCCGACCAGAAGCCGTCGCCCAGCCCGTCGATCGCGACGCGGATCTCGCCGTCGATGCCCGGCCCGCGCCAGATCGTGGTTCGGCCGCCTTCGAGCGCCGGCACCTCGATCACCAGGGTGGCGGCGCGGTCGGGATAAGTGTCGGAGCCAATGGAGAATCCGGCGAACGGCTCGCCGCCGCCGGCGATGATCACCCCGAAAGCCGCGGCCTCGCGCGCCGGCACGAGCGGCATGCCGGTATGAAAGCGCAGGAAGTCGCGGACCTCCTGTTTGTCCACCCCGGCTTCGAGCCACAGCGGCGTCTCGCGATCGGCGAAGGTGAGCAGGAAGGCCGTGGCCGCCGGGCTGAGCGTGCCCGGGCCGGCCGGCGCGTCCGGCAAGTCGACGACGCGGCCCGGATGGGAGAAGGCGTCAAGGACACGCCTGAACAGCCGTTGCGCGTCGTGCGACGGATCGGCGAAGCCGGGAGCGAGGAGCGTCGGGCTCATGCGCCGGCCTCGCGCGCGACGGTGAAGAAATCGACACGGGTGGCGGCGGCGCGGGCGGCGATCAGCCGGTGGCGCGCCTCGGCCTCATGGGCGAGGGGCGTCACGACCTCGGCTTCGAGTCTCTCGGTCCAGTCCCGGCACTGGCCCAGCGCATCGACCACGGCGACGATCTCGGCGTGCCGGGCATCGCGGCCGCGGACATAGCCGAACCCCATTTCGCCGCCGTCGAGGCGCACCGCGGCCCGCGTCACCGTCATTTCGCCGGCACAGAAGGGCGCGCCGGTGCCCGAGATGCGGCCCTGCACCATGACGAGCCCGATCTCCGGCCGGCGCAGCACGGTGTAGGGCGGTATCGGCCCGAACGCCTGCCAGAGTGCGGCGAGCCGGGCGGCGGGCGCCTTGGCGAGCACGGAAAGCCATCGCTGGCGGCGCGCGTTCGTCGGGTTGGAAGACATGGGTACTCTCGAAAGAGGCGCACCATCGTGGCGCTGCGTTACCGTTCCGAGGGCGCAGCGTTAAATTCGTGTGACGGTCGGCGGCGCCAGAGCGAGACGGCCAACTGATTGATTTGGATCAATTATTTGCCAGGCCGGCGCAGATAACCTGCGCGGCAGGCCGCCCCTGTAACCGGATTGTCATATATCCGTCATATGAGGGAGACGTACGGCTCCTAGATGACGGGCGCTTCGAATTTCCACGAAGGAGAAACCCCGTGAACGTTACCAAGATCGTGCTCGCGACGGCCCTCGCGCTGTCCCCCGCGGCCGCCCATGCCATCGACATTTCCGGCGCCGGGGCGACCTTCCCCTATCCGATCTATGCCAAGTGGGCCGATGCCTACAAGAAGGAGACCGGCAACGGTCTCAATTACCAGTCGATCGGCTCGGGCGGCGGCATCAAGCAGATCAAGGCCAAGACCGTGACCTTCGGCGCCACCGACGCGCCGCTCACGGGCAAGGATCTCGAGGAGTCCGGCCTCGTCCAGTTCCCCATGGTGATGGGCTCAGTCACCCCGGTCGTGAACCTCGAAGGCATCAAGCCCGGTGAACTGGTTCTCGACGGGCCGACGCTGGCCAACATCTATCTCGGCCAGATCAAGAGCTGGGACGATGCGGCGATCGCCAAGCTCAACCCGAACGTCAAGCTGCCGAAGCAGGCCATCGTGCCGGTGCGTCGCTCGGACGGGTCGGGCACGACCTACAACTTCGCCTACTACCTGGCCGATGTGAGCCCGGACTGGAAGACCAAGGTCGGCGTCAGCACGGCCCTGCAGTGGCCGGTGGGCATCGGCGCCAAGGGCAACGAGGGCGTGGCCGGCAACGTGACCCAGACCAAGGGCTCGATCGGCTATGTCGAGTACGCCTACGCCAAAGAAAACAAGATGACCTTCACCAAGATGATCAACAAGGCCGGCAAGGCCGTCGCGCCGGGCTCGGATACGGTGCAGGCTGCCGCGGCGAGCGCCGACTGGAAGTCCCAGCCGGGCTTCGGCGTGATCCTGGCCAACCAGCCGGGCGACCAGTCCTGGCCGATGGCCGCCGCGACCTGGATCCTGATGTACAAGAAGCCGGAAAAGCCGGCTGAATCGGCCGAGGCGCTGAAGTTCTTCGCCTGGGCCTACGCCAAGGGCGACGCCATGGCCGACTCGCTCGACTACGTGCCGATGCCGCAGAACGTCGTCAGCGACATCCAGAAGATGTGGCAGGCCGAGATCAAGGGCGCGGACGGCAAGCCGCTCTACTCGCCGACGAACTGATCGAGACGGGGCGGGTGGCGACACCCGCCCCTCATTCTTGGGGAGGCTTATGGCTTCGGGGGAGCGGGACGTGAGTGAAGTTGCATTGAAGGGCGCCAGCGCGCCGGTGGCCGCATCGGCCTCGCGGGCGGCCGTGCTGCGGCGCCTGAGATTGACGGACTCCATATTCCACGGGCTGACTCGCGGCGCGTCGCTCGCCGTGCTCGCCCTGCTGAGCGGTGTCATCATCGCCCTCATCGTCGGTGCTGCGCCGGCGCTCGGCACCTTCGGCTTCGGCTTCCTGTTCGACGAATCCTGGAACCCGGTCACCGAGCGGTTCGGTGCCCTGGCGCCCATTTTCGGTACCCTGGTGACGTCGTTCATCGCGATGCTCATCGCGGTGCCGGTCGGCCTGATGGTCGCCTTCTTCCTGACCGAGCTCTGCCCGAAGATGCTGCGGCGCCCGATCGGCATCGCCATCGAGCTGCTGGCTGGCATCCCCAGCATCATCTACGGCATCTGGGGCCTGTTCGTCTTCGCGCCGTTCCTGCAGCAGTACGTGCAGCCGCTGTTCATCGATACCTTTGCCAATGTGCCGATCCTGTCGACGCTGTTCGCGGGCCCGCCCTATGGCATCGGCATGTTCACCGCCGGTCTCATCCTGGCGATCATGGTGCTGCCGTTCGTCACTTCGATCTCGCGCGACGTGTTCGACGCGGTGCCGCCGGTCCTCAAGGAGGCGGCCTACGGCGTCGGCTGCACGACTTGGGAAGTCTTCCGCTACGTCGTGCTGCCCTTCACGCGGGTCGGCGTCATCGGCGGCTTCATGCTGGGGTTGGGCCGCGCGCTGGGCGAGACGATGGCCGTCACCTTCGTGATCGGCAATGCCCACCATGTCTCTGCCTCGCTGTTCGCGCCCGGCACGACGATCTCCGCCTCGATCGCCAACGAATTCACCGAGGCGGTCGGTGACCTCTACACCTCGTCGCTGATCGCACTCGGCCTCATCCTCTTCTTCATCACTTTCTGCGTGCTGGCGGCCGCCCGCTACATGCTGATGCGCCTGCAGCGGCAGGGAGGGAAGTAAGACCATGGCCATCACGACCTCCAAGACGGCTGCCCTGGACAGCCCGCTCTACGCGGGCCGGCGCCGCCGCAATGCGATCGCCAAGGGCCTGGCCTGGGCCGCCACGGCCTTCGGCCTGGGCTGGCTGGTGCTGATCCTCGGCGTCCTGCTCTACCAGGGCATCGGCGGCCTCTCGCTGTCGGTGTTCACCGAGAACACGCCGCCGCCGGGTGCCGCGGGCGGGCTGCTCAACGCCATCATGGGCAGCATCGTCATGACCTTGCTGGCGGTGGTGATCGGCACGCCGATCGGCATCCTCGCGGGCACCTATCTCGCGGAGTACGGACGCCACGACAAGCTCTCGAGCGTCGTGCGCTTCATCAACGACATCCTGCTCAGCGCCCCTTCGATCGTGATCGGCCTGTTCGTCTACGAGATCCTGGTCGCGCCGATGGGCCACTTCTCGGGATGGGCCGGCGCGGTCGCCCTGGCCGTCATCGTGATCCCGGTCGTCGTCCGCACGACCGAGGACATGCTGAGCCTGGTGCCCGACACGCTGCGCGAGGCTGCCGCCTCGATCGGTCTGCCGCGCGCCCACATGATCGTCCGCATCGCCTATCGGGCCGCCCAGGCGGGCATCGTGACCGGTATCCTTCTGGCGATCGCCCGCATCAGCGGCGAGACGGCCCCGCTGCTGTTCACCGCCCTGAACAACCAGTTCTTCAGCATGAACATGAATGCGCCGATGCCCAGCCTGCCGGTCGTCATCTTCCAGTTCGCCCTGTCGCCCTATGCCGAATGGCAGAAGCTCGCCTGGACCGGCGCGCTCCTGATCACCGTCACCGTCCTGGGGCTCAGCATCCTGGCCCGTTCGCTCACCTCCGCGAGGAAGTCGTAATGTCCATGCAGTCCACCGACGCCCCGAGCGTCGCCGTTCCGGTCGCGAGCCACGCCAAGCTCGACGTCTCGAAGCTCTCGCCCAAGATCTCGATCAAGAACCTCGAGTTCTTCTACGGCGACAGCCGGGCGCTCAAGGGCATCACCATGTCGCTGTACGCCAACAAGGCGACGGCGTTCATCGGCCCCTCGGGCTGCGGCAAGTCCACCCTGCTGCGCATCCTGAACCGCATGTACGACCTCTATCCCGGCCAGCGTGCCACCGGCGAGGTCATGTTCGACGGCGACAACCTCCTGAGGGACGGCCAGGACATCAACCTGTTGCGCGCGCGCATCGGCATGGTGTTCCAGAAGCCCACGCCGTTCCCGATGTCGATCTACGAGAACATCGCCTTCGGCATCCGGCTCTACGAGAACCTGCCCAAGTCGGAACTCGACGGCCGGGTCGAGCACGCGCTGCGTCGCGGCGCTCTGTGGGACGAGGTCAAGGACAAGCTCAACGCCAGCGGCCAGAGCCTGTCGGGTGGCCAGCAGCAGCGCCTCTGCATCGCCCGCACCGTGGCGGTGAAGCCCGAGGTCATCCTGTTCGACGAACCCTGCTCGGCGCTCGATCCGATCTCGACGGCCAAGATCGAGGAGCTGATCGACGAGCTGAAGCAGGACTACACGATCGTGATCGTCACCCACAACATGCAGCAGGCGGCGCGCGTCTCCGACTTCACCGCCTTCATGTACCTGGGCGAGCTGGTCGAGTTCGGCGCGACGGCCACGCTGTTCACCACCCCGACCGACAAGCGCACACAGGCCTACATCACCGGCCGGTTCGGCTGAGCGGCGGCGAGAACGAGAAGAAGGGATCCACCATGCCCGAACATACCCTGAAGCGTTTCGACGAGGAGCTGGAGCGGCTGAGCGCCACGATCAGCGAGATGGGCGGTCTGACCGAGAGCCAGCTCGCCCAGGCGCTGCGCGCCTTGCGCGACCGCGACACGGAGATCGCCGAGAAGGTGATCGTCGAGGATGCCCGCGTCGACGCCCTCGACAATGCGGTACAGGAGCAGACCGTGCGGCTGCTGGCCCTGCGTCAGCCGATGGCGGTCGACCTGCGGGTCATCCTGTCGTCGATCAAGATCGCCGCGGCGCTCGAGCGCATCGCGGACTATGCCAAGAACACCGCCAAGCGCAGCATCGTGCTCAGTCAGACCGCGGCGCCGACCTCGGCCGTGGCCGGCATCGACCGGCTGGGCCGGCTGGTGCGCACGGCTCTCAAGGACGTGCTCGACGCCTTCGCCCAGGGTGACGTGGCGAAGGCCCGCGACGTGTGGGAGCGCGATGAGGAGATCGACCAGGTCTATACCGGCCTGTTCCGCGAGCTGCTCACCTACATGATGGAAGACCCGCGCACGATCACCGCCTGCACGCACCTCATGTTCATGGCGAAGAACATCGAGCGTGCGGGAGATCACGTGACCAACATCGCCGAGCTGGTCAGCTTCCGCGCGACCGGCCACGGTTTCGAAGAGGACCGGCCGAAGGGCAGTGCAGCGATGTACGCCACGACGGGCAACGCGGCGGGTCCGACGCCGTGACGATGGTCGCTACCAGCCCTGCGCGGCGCGACGCGCATACTTCCACGATGAAGCCGCATGTGCTGGTCGTCGAGGACGAGACGGCACTGGTCGAGCTGCTGCGCTACAACCTCGAACAGTCCGGCTTCAAGGTTGCGGTCGCCCATGACGGGGAAGAGGCGCTGCGCTCCGTCCAGGAGGACGTTCCCGACCTCATCCTGCTCGACTGGATGCTGCCACTGATGTCCGGTATCGAAGTCTGCCGCCAGCTGCGGCGCCAGACGTCGACCGCCAACGTGCCGATCATCATGCTGACCGCGCGCGGGGAGGAGGGCGACCGTGTACGCGGCCTCGACGCCGGCGCCGATGATTACGTTCCCAAGCCTTTCTCGCCGACCGAGCTCATCGCGCGCATCCGCGCCGTGCTGCGGCGCATCCGCCCGGCGCTGGCCGACGAGGCGCTGTCCTACGCCGACATCGTCATGGACCTGGTGGCGCATCGCGTGACGCGCGGCGGCAAGCCGCTGCATCTCGGACCCACCGAGTTCCGCCTGCTGCGGCACTTCATGGAGCATCCCGGCCGCGTCTTCTCGCGCGAGCAGCTGCTCGATTCGGTCTGGGGCAAGGATGTCTATGTCGAGGCCCGCACCGTCGACGTCCACATCCGGCGCCTGCGCATCGCGCTGAACGGCGACAACCATGCCGACGTGATCCGCACGGTCCGCGCCGCCGGCTATGCCCTCGACTCGACGCCCGGCTGATCCATAGGGTTTTCCACACGCCCGGTAACGGCTTTGTAGCCTCGGGCGCCTAGACAGAGCTTGCCCGTTCCCTGCAGGCCCCCACGCCCCGCTCCCCGGAACGGGCCGGTTCCCCGGCTCGGAGACGACACCGCAGCCGAGCCACTGACCCCTCCTTCCGTCAGGAAGGAGGGGTTTCTTTTTCGAAGTGACCGCGCACGATCACCGCCAGCACCAGCGCCGGCAGGCCGAGCAGTGCGGTATAGACGAAGAAGATCGCGTAGCCGCCGAACTTGTGGGTGGCGGTGAACTCCTCCTGAAGCCGGTCGACCACCCAGCCGGAGGAGCCGCCCAGCAGTTTGCCGGGCAGGGTCATGATCGAGGTGAACAGCGCGTACTGCGTCGCCGTGTAGGCCGTGTTCGTGAGGCCCGACAGGAAGGCGATGAAGATCGATCCGGACATGCCGCCCACCAGGTTGTCGACGCTGATGGCGATGGTGAGGATCGCCAAGTCGGGCTGGCCGACCCAGGCGAGCCACGAGAAGGTGAGGTTGCTTGCGGCGATCAGGAACACCGCCGGCGCCAGCAAGCGTGCCGCGCCGATGCGGAACACCAGCGCGCCGCCCAGCAGGGCGCCCAGGATCGTCATGACGAAGCCGTAGATCTTCGAGACGTCGGCGATCTGGTCCTTGCTGAAACCCATGTCGATGTAGAACGGGTTGGCCATCACGCCCATGGCGATGTCCGACAGCCTGAACAGGCCGATGAACAGCAGCAGCAGGACGGCCATCCAGCGGAAGCGCGCGAAGAAGTCGACGAACGGGCAGACGATGGCGCCGTAGACGAAGATCAGTGCCTTGCGGACCCAGCCGGGCATGGTGCCGAGCCCCGCGGCGAAGGTCGCGACCTTGCCTTCGAGCTCGGTCGTTCCCGCAGTGGCGCGTCGCTCCGGTTCGGAGATCAGCAGGGTCGTCACGATGCCGACGAGACCGAGCGCCGCCATGGTCTGGTAGGCCGCCGTCCAGGAGACGAACTGCGCCACGTAGAGGGCGCCCGCGCCGGCGGCCAGCACGGCGATACGGTAGCCGAGCTGGTAGGTCGCGGCGGTCGCGCCCTGCAGGCTCGCGTCGGTCGCCTCGATGCGGCAGGCATCGAGGGCGATGTCCTGGGTGGCCGAGGAGAAGGCGACGACCAGTGCGAACACGACCATCCACCACAGGTCGGTGCGCGGGTCGCAGTACGCCATGGCGAGCAGGCCGCCTGCGATCCCGCTCTGGGCCAGCAGCATCCAGGCGCGCCGGCGCCCCAGCCAGCGGGTCAGCAGCGGCAGCGGCACGCGATCGACGACCGGCGACCAGACGAACTTGAACGAGTAGGTGATGCCGATCCAGCTGATGAAGCCGATGGCGGTACGGCTGATCCCGTATTCGCGCAGCCAGGCCGACAGGGTCGAGAAGACCAGCAGGAAGGGCAGCCCGGCCGAGAAGCCGAGGAACAGGAACTGGACGACGCGCGGATGGCGGTAGGTCGCGAGCGACTCCCGCCATCCCTTCGCGGGAGCGTCAGCGCTCAAATCAGGCCTTTCAACGCCTGTTCGGGCCGCGCGCCGACATGGGAGATCACCTCGGCGGCCGCAATGCCGCCCAGCCGCGCGCATTCGGCCAGCGGCTTGCCGTGGGTGAGGCCGAACAGGAAGCCCGCGGCATAGAGATCGCCGGCGCCGGTCGTGTCGACGACCTCGGCGACGGGGGCCGCCGGGACCTCATGGGTTTCATCGCCCATGATCACGACCGAGCCCTTCTCGCTGCGCGTGAGGGCGGCGACCTTGGCCTCCTTGCGCACCTCGGCGAGGGCCTGCTCGAAGGTCTCGACCTCGTAGAGCGCTTTGATCTCGGCCTCGTTGCCGAACAGGATGTCGACCTTGTTGCGGATCAGGTCGCGGAACTCGTCGCGATAGCGATGGACGCAGAAGGAATCCGACAGCGTGATCGAGACCTTGCGGCCGGCGGCACGGGCGGCGTCGAAGGCCTTGAGCACCGCCTGCTTGGCGGCCGGCGCGTCCCACAGATAGCCCTCGACATAGGTGACCTGCGCCGAGGCGACGAGCTTGGTGTCGATGTCGGCCGGTCCAAGGCCGGTGCACGCTCCCAGATAGGTGTTCATCGTGCGCTGGGCGTCGGGTGTCACCAGGATCAGGCAGCGCGCGGTGGCCGGGCCTTCCGTCGCGGGCGGGGTCTCGAAGGAGACGCCCGTGGCCTTGAGGTCATGGCCGAACACACCGCCCAGCTGGTCGTTGCGCACCTTGCCGATATAGGCGCCCTTGCCGCCGAACGAGGCGATCCCGGCCATCGTGTTGCCGCAGGAGCCGCCGGACACTTCGATGCCGGGACCCATCCCGGCATAGAGCTGCTCGGCGCGCGCCTCGTCGATCAGCATCATGCTGCCTTTCACCAGGCCGTGCTTGCCGAGAAACGCCTCGTCGGATCGCGAGATGACGTCGACGATGGCATTGCCGATTCCAAGCACGTCGAAGGGGGCGGATGTCATGATGTCTCCAGCATTGTCACAGCGAAACCAGGTGCATGCCCGGCTTGGTTTCTTCCAGCAAGGTCACGATGCCGGCGACCGTGAAGGGGACGTCGGTCCGCAGACTCGCACGGTCGATGTCGAGCGACCGCAGGCCCATTTCGCACACGATCAGCCGCGCGCCAAGCTCGACCGAGGCCTGCAGCAGCGTCTCGAAGTCGCCGACCCCACGCGCGCGGTTGGCGGCGTCGCGGTGCCAGTCGCGCAGCGCGGGCGGCGAGCCCTGCAGGGCGCGAATGCCGCCCATGGTGAAGAACAGGACGGCCGGCTTGTTCACGGCCAGGGCCGCGGCGGCGAGGGCGAGGCCGTAGTGGACGCTTTCGTAGTCGTCGGAGCGCAGGATGACGGAGACGCCGCCCGCGCTCATGCGCTCGCCCCGGAGCCATCGCCGCAGGTCGGGCAGTCGATCCGCTTGGTGACCGCCAGCGTCTCGAAGGAGGCGTTGAGCGCGTCGTAGAGCAGGAGCGACCCGGAGAGCGAGCGGCCGACGCCCAGGATCTCCTTCACCACTTCGGTGGCCTGCAGGGTCCCCAGCGTGCCGGCCAGCGCTCCCAGCACGCCGGCCTGGGCGCAGCTCGGCACCGCGTCTTCCGACGGAGGCGCGGGAAAGAGGCAGCGCAGGCAGGGGTGGCCGCCGCCCTGCCACGCCTTGTAGGTCGAGATCTGGCCGTCGAAGCGCAGGATGGCCGCGGAGACCAGCGTCTTGCGCAAGCGGTAGCAGACGTCGTTCAGCAGATAGCGCGTGGTGAAGTTGTCGCTGCCGTCGGCCACCAGATCGTAGTCGTCGATGACGCGCCGGGCATTCTCCACCGTCAGGCGCTCGTTGTGGGCCCGCACGGTTACCTCGGGATTGATCTCGTGCAGCGCGCGCCGCGCGCTTTCCACCTTGGGAATGCCCACGTCCGATGTCCGGTGAATCACCTGCCGCTGCAGGTTCGACAAGTCGACCGTGTCGTGGTCGATCACACCCAGCGTGCCGATACCGGCGGCGGCGAGATACTGCAGGAGGGGTGCGCCGAGGCCGCCGGCGCCGACGACGAGGACCTTCGCCGCGATCAGCTTCGACTGGCCGACGCCGCCGATCTCCGCCAGCACGATATGTCGCGCGTAACGGCGGATCTGCGTTTCCGACAGGGCAGGCAGCGACGTCATGGTCCGCTTATAGCATGGCGGGGGGCCATGGATGCCTGTAGAGCCACCGCGCAATGAACACCACGACTCGTCCGACCCTGTCGCCGCTCCTCCTGGGGGTGCTGGCGCTCCTGTCGGCCTTCACCCCCCTTTCGATCGACATGTACCTGCCGGCCCTGCCGGTGATCGCCGTCGATCTGCAATCCTCGGCCGGCGATATCCAGCTCACGCTGTCGGCCTTCATGATCGCCTTCGGCGCGGGGCAGATCTTCTATGGCCCCGCGGGAGACCGGTTCGGTCGCCGGCCGGTGATCCTGATCGGCCTCGTGGTCTACGTGCTGACGAGCATCGGCTGTGCGTTTGCCGCGGCGGCGGGCCATCTCATCGCCCTGCGTTTCCTGCAGGGCCTCGCGGCCTGCGGCGGTGTCGTGCTGGCGCGCACGATGGTGCGCGACCTCGCGGAAAAGGATCATGCCGCGCGCGCCATGTCGCTCATGATGGCCTGCACGTCGATCGCGCCGATGCTGGCGCCCGTGATCGGCGGCCAGGTGATGTGGTTTGCCGGCTGGCGCGCCATCTTCTGGGTGCTGGCCTCCGCCGGCGTGATCGCCTTCGTCGTCGCGTGGTTCCAGCTGCCCGAGACGCTGAAGCCGGAATATCGTCAGCCGTTGGTCTTCACCCAGATCCTGAAGCGGTTCGGCGAGCTGCTGACGACGCGCACCTTCGTCGGCTACGCCTTGACCTCCTCCTTCATGTTCGCGGCCCTGTTCTCCTACATCTCGGGATCGCCGTTCGTCTTCATCGAGCGCTACGGGATCTCGCCGCGTTTCTATGGCGTGGTGTTCGGCGGCATGGTGGTCTTCATGACCATCGGCAGCCTGTTCAACGCGCGCTTCGTGCGCCTTCTGGGGGCCGGGCGCATCCTGCGCGTCGCGGTGATCGTGCCCGCCGTGTCCGGCGCGGCGGCGATGATCATGGGCTGGATCGAGGCGAAGTACGGCACGATCGGCCTGTGGCCGTTCCTGGTCTGCCTGGTCTTCCAGATCGCGACGCTGAGCCTGATCGCGCCCAATTCGACGGCGATGGCCATGCAGCGCTATCCGCACATGGCGGGCACGGCGTCGTCTCTTATGGGCGTCAGCACGTTCGGCGCGGGAGCCCTCTTCGGCGCCATCGTCGGGCAAACCTTCGATGGCACCATCGCGCCGATGACGACCGCGATGGGCATCGCCGGCATCCTCTGCCTCATTTCCCACCGCACGCTGGTGCGGCGGGGGTAGGGGCGAAATCGGCGGGAAAGGCCGGATGGAGGACGGCTTCGCCCAGGCGTGCCGGTACATTGAGCGCCTGCTCATTTCCGGGTCAATCGCGCTCAATTAAATGTGCATGCGCCGTGTGGATGATGCTCGAATACGTTGATAAGATCGAGCGATTCACAAAGCGAGGGCGAACATGAGCGCAGGCAACTCAGACCTCGAGGATTTCAAGAGATTCGCGTTCGGGGCGCAGACTCGCGCGGAAGCGATCGAGCAGGTCGAGCGCGCGCCAATGCCGGCGCGGCTCAGAACGTTCCTACTCGAAAGCCTCGGGAATCCGACCTTGGAAATTCTGGGTGCGAGACACGCACAAGTGACTCACGAGCTCAACACCAAATTTGATGCCCAGCACATCGAAGCCACGATCGAAGTGCTTCGTTGCAAATTCGGAGAGAATCTCGACGGTTACGAATTCTCCGGTTTCGTGGCGCCGGCCGGGGGCGATCCAGATAACCCCTATTTCCCGGATCCAAAGGAGAGCACGCCCGAGCAGTTTAGGCAGGACGCCGCGGAGTTTGCTACTGAGGAGAAGTGTCAGTTCAAAGCGGCCATGCAGGAAAACTGCGCCGTCATGTTCAATGGCAAGCCTGGGCTTGGCTGGCCGATGGCATTCTTCATTTGTGTCAAGGTGAGTGAGGACGAGAAAGGAGCCCATCTCTACATTCAAAAAGACCAGACCCAGCAGATTTGGTACGGCAAAGCGCTCTGCTTCGTCCCGCCCAGGAAGGAAGACGAGAGCGACCGTCCGCTACGCACAAGGTAGGGCTCGTGCGGGATTCGAGCCCTCATGACGGCAACGCGGTGCATCCAGTATCGTGTTGCCCATCATGCGCGAAGTCTGTCCCCCCTGATGCCAACTTCTGCTCACAGTGCGGGATCAGGTTGAAACCGGGGCAGCTCGGCAAATCCCCGCGACGGCGGCAACAGCCGGTCGACATGCAGATCCGCAAAATCCTTGCGGCGCAGGCGGCGGCAAACCCCTTCGCGGGAGACTACGAGCGAAAGTTCGTCACGATCTTGTTCGTGGATATCGTTGGCTCGACCGCAATGATCGACGGACTCGATCCTGAAGACGCCTGGGATCGACTGGCACCGCCCCTCACCGTCATGAGGCAGGTCGTTCGCCGATTCGGCGGTACCTTCTGCAAGGAACAGGGCGACGGGGCGATGGCATTGTTCGGTGCCCCTGATGCTGACGATGATCACGCTGTTCATGCGTGCTTGGCGGCGCTTGAGATTGTTGCTTCGCTTCAGCGGATGCCTCCCTATACGTCACGCGCAGGATTGCATTCCGGCGAGGTCATGGTGCGGCCCGTGGCGACTGATTTCTCCGTCGTATACGATGCGGCGGGGCCCGCCGTGCATCTGGCGAGCCGTCTGGAATCCTTTGCAAAGCCCGGCACCGTTTTTGTCTCCGGAGAAACGCAGAAGCTCGTATCGCCCTACTTCGACTTCTCTCAGCCGGTGCTGCACGTTCCGAAAGGCATGTCGCAGCCGGTGCGGACCTTCGAAGTCACGGGTCGCCGTCGCGTTACTCGCTGGTTCGCGCGTCGCAATCAGGGAGCGAGGCAATTCGCTGGACGCTCCGGCGAAATCGAAAAGCTGCGGAGCTTTGCCGACGAGGTCATAGGCGGCAACCGTCGGGCGATGACAGTGGTCGCGCCGCCGGGAATCGGCAAATCGCGGTTGGTCAGGGAATTCGTGTCGGAGCTCCTCGCGGCGGATTGGTCCGTCGTTGAAGTTGAGTGTGAGTCGATCGATCGCACCACGCCCCACAGTACCCTCAAGACACTCGCCAGCTCTGCACTGAATCTCGGGGACGGGGATCGGCCTGATGCCATTCGCGGCGCGATCACCGGCGCACAGTCGAACCTGCCTGAGATGCCAGAATTCTTCGTGGAGGCGTTGAGTGCCTTGCTCGATCTTCCTGTAGAGACACCGGGGTGGCGCGATGCCGAGCCCCTTTTCAGGCGGCGACGCACGATCGAAGCGTTGACGTGTCTGTTTGCCGCCGCCGCCGCCCAGCATCCTCTGGTCGTTCTTGTCGAAGACCTGCATTGGATTGATGCGGAATCGGCCAGTGTGCTGGAAGGCGTTGCGAGGACACTCTCCGGGCACAGTCTATTCTTCATTGGCTCGGCGAGACCCGAGTACAGCTCGCCATGGGCCAGTCTCCCCGGCGCCACCGAACTCGTTCTCGGCCCTCTCGATCACGAAGCGACGAACACGATCCTGGCGTCGCTCGTCGGCACCGACTCCAGTCTCCTCAAGTTGAAGCAGCGCATAGTTGCCCAAACCGGTGGCGTGCCGCTGTTCGTGGAGGAGATCGTCCGGCGTCTGGTCGAGTCTGAGGCATTGGCGGGCAACGAAGGCGACTATCGGCTCGTCGTGGATGCGAAGTCCGTGGGTATCCCGTCGACGGTTCAGGCAATCATTGCGGCCCGCATCGATCGGCTCCCGGCGCCAGCCAAGAAACTGCTTCGCTCGGCCGCCGTGATAGGCGAGCGCGTCACGCGTCCGCTTTTGGCGGCTATGAGCGATACCAATGCGCCGGAAACCGCCGATGCCCTGAGTTCACTCGACGCCGCTCAACTGCTGTTGACCTCGTCCAGTTCGGGCGAAATGGCCTTGGAGTTCCCCCATGATCTCATTCGGGAGGTCGCATATGGCTCCCTGATAAGGGATCACCGGCGGGAGTTGCATGGGCGAGCGTTGAGAGCCCATCTCGCACTATTTGCCGACCAGACGCGTGAGCATTCAGAGATTCTAGCTCATCACGCGACTGAAGCGCGGGAATGGCGAGATGCGATCCTCTATTCGCGTATCTCCGGTGCCAAGGCGCTGGATCGCTCTGCCTATGCAGACGCCGAGACGTTCCTGACGAAAGCAATCTCGTTCCTGGACCATGTTCCTAGAGATCGCGAAGCCATCGAAATTTCCATCGATCTCAGACTCCAACTTCGGACGGTCTTCAGCGCCACTTCGCAACTGGCCAAATGGATTGCTCATGCGGCCGAAGCCGAGGCAATTGCCGCGGAGATCGGCGATGAACGCCGCCGCTTGATGTCCGGTCTGTTTCGAGCAGCCGCGCTGAACTTCGCCGGATCGCCCTCGGAGTCCATTGCCATTTGCAAGCCCGCTCTTCCGAAGGTCATTGCGATCAATTTCGAACCGTTGCGTGTTCTCGCGGAATATACGCTCGGCCAAGCGTATTACGCTGGGGGTGATTTTTTCAATGCCGCGAGAACTCTGACGATCCCGTGCGATCGGCTGCGCGGGCCACATGCTTTGACCCGCTTCGGCACGCCCGGGACGACGCGCGTGATGTGCTTGAGCATGTTGGCGATCTCGCAGGCCTCGCTGGGGCGCTTTGACGAGGCAGAGAGCTGCATCGCGGATGCCGAGCAAAGTTCGCTTCAGACAAGACGCGCATACGATGACATCGCCACGGCCTATGCCAAGGGCCTAACTGCGCTTTATCGGGGGGCAACGGACTCCGCGATCAGCGTTCTGGAAGTCGGTCTCGGCCGGTGCCGCGATCATGCCATAGATATTTATGCGCCCGTGGTCGGTGGCCAATTGGGATGCGCTCTCACAACAACCGGGCGACATGAAGAAGCTGTTTCGTTGTTGATTCCTCTGATCGATCAGGCAACCCGTTTGGGGCAAGGGGCGGCAACCAATGCTGCAAGGGCATATCTCGCGCTGGCTCTATCTGGGTTGGGCCGCCACACCGAGGCGGCAGCGGAGGCGGAGGCAGCTTTGCGCGCGGCGCAGTCGCGAGGACATCGCGGCGTCGAGCTGATGGCGTTGAGAGCTCTTGCGGCGGTTGGCATGGCGACGAGTCCGAAGGACTTCTCCAGAATCTTTCGGCTACTCACTGCTGCGCTGGCAATTGGCCGCAAGCTCGGCGCGAGGCCCGCGCTGGCGCATACCTACGCGATGTTGGCGGAGCTCGCGATCTGCAACAACGATCACATGAAGGCAGCACGATACAGGGACGAGGCGCGAAGTCTCCTTCCGGCATTGGCCGATGCCGCTTCCGCGAAGTCCCCCGCGCCCATTTCGCATTGAAGGGACGAGACGTGGATATGATCGCAGCATTCCGCATCATCTCTCTGTTTGAGAATATGCCGGATAGCGAGTTGGCGCATATTGCGTCGCTGTGCACTGTCCGTTCCTATCAGCGACATGCGGAGTTGCTGAGCGAGCATGAGGAGACCAATGATGTCTTCTTCGTTTTCTCCGGCACGGTCCGAATCACCAGTTACACGGAAGGAGGCCGGGAGGTCATCTTTCACGACATTTCTGAGGGCGGAATCTTCGGGGAGTTCTCGGCAATCGACCACCTTCCCAGATCGGCGACCGCGGTAGCTCAGACGGACTGCCTTCTGGCGCGGATGCCGGCGGAACGGTTGCATGAGGCGCTACGGAGGAACAACGGTCTCGCCATCAGTCTGATCGAGCTGCTCGTGGCAAAGATGCGCGCGATGTCGGAGCGAGTGGTGGAGGTGAGCGCTCTTGCTGTCAGGGAGCGGGTTCGCCGCGAACTGCTGCGGCTTGTTGCGACACAAGGAATCGTCGTCCATGGCTGCGTGACCATCAACTCGGCTCCGACTCACTACGAATTTGCGTCGCGCATAGGGTCGCATCGGGAGGCTGTCACGCGTGAGTTCAATCGCCTTGAAGGTGAGCGCGTCATAGAAGCAAGTCGCCGTCAGATCCGCATTCTCAATCTGGCGCAGCTGAAGGCAGGCCTCGCCGGGCGATAGTCTTTGAATGCGAGTGTGGGAAACGCCACATCTGCAGGGACCCCATTGTTGAAGACTTCTCCCCGCTCGCACGCTCATCGCGAGCGCGACAAGGGGGAGGGTCCCATGCCCGAAATCAATCCAGGTACTCATGGCCATCAGCCGCGACACGATGTGGTTCCGCCGCTTGGCACGTCGTTCCGAGCTGGCCGCTTCGGCCGCATGGTGCCAGAACTCGCGACGCCGTTCGCCGCGCCCGACGAGGCGTTGATCGATCTCGGCCTCGCCATGGTCGACAGGAGGATGGCCGATGCGGCGGGAGACAACCGCAACATTCCGGCCGGCTTCACCTATCTCGGCCAGTTCATCGATCATGACATCACGCTCGACACGACGACCCTGACAGAGGTGTCTCAGGATCCGACGACGATCACCAACTTTCGGACGCCGCGTCTCGATCTCGACAGTGTGTATGGCCTGGGGCCGCTGGTGCAACCGTCGCTGTATGACCGCCATAGCCGAGGCCGCGCCAAGCTCTTGCTCGGCAAGACAACCATTGGAGGCAAGGAGAAGATCAAAGCGGAGCTGTCGCACGATCTGCCGCGAAACCCGCAGGGCATGGCGATCGTCGGCGACGAAAGAAACGACGAGAACCTGCTCGTCGCGCAGACACATGTCGCATTCCTGCGTTTCCACAACGCGATCGTCGACCGGCTTGTGGGAACAGTCGCTGACGATGATCTCTTCGATGCGGCTCGCCGTGCTGTGGTCGATCTCTACCAGGCCATGGTGATTCGTGATTTCCTGACGAAGATCTGCGACGTCAACGACGTCGAAGCCGTGCTGCGCGATGGCCGGCGGTTCTTCCGCTTCGAGACCTTCGGAAACTACGGACAGCCCTATATGCCGGTCGAATTCTCCGCCGCGGCCTACCGGCTCGGTCATTCGATGGTGCGGGAAGAATACAGCCATAACCGGATATTCGATCCCGCAACCTTCAGGCTGCTCTTCGACTTCACGGCGAAGTCCGGCGGGATCGGGACGGATGGTGGGGGACCGGCAAACAAACCAACGTTGCCGTCGGACTGGATCATCGACTGGCGCCGCTTCGTCGATTTCGGTGCGGCCGGCGTGCCGCTCAATTTCAGCCGCAAGATCGACCCCCACCTCGCGCCGGCGCTGCACGATATCGGCCGGCCGCCGCCGTTGCCGCCGGCGACGCCGCAGGAGAAGGCGCTGCGCAGTCTCGCGGTCATGAACCTGCGGCGCGGCATGAAGATGAAGCTGCCGTCAGCCCAGGACCTCGCCAATTTCATGGGCATCGCGCCGCTCACGCCCGAGCAGATCGGTGATCCGGCCAGCGAAGATGGCAGAGCCGCGAGGAGGCACGGCCTGCACGAGAGTACGCCGCTCTGGTACTACATCCTGAAGGAAGCGCATGTGCTCCATGGCGGCGAGCATCTCGGTC
>Ga0209066_10002386_pt1 | contig 22813 bp, 16 predicted proteins | sample All_14_2_FD_187198 | JGI IMG/M metagenome (GOLD analysis project Ga0209066, IMG submission 187198) | Freshwater microbial communities in response to fracking from Pennsylvania, USA - Allegheny Zone_MetaG_DW_15 (SPAdes) (version 2) ... | reverse complement strand
CGCTGACCTGCCTTTGCTCCACCGCAGCACGCGCCAGCTCGCCGCGCTGACGCAACAGCAGCGCGCTGGCCTGCAGCGCCGCCAGATGCAGGTGTTGCAGTCGCGGCGGAAGCGAGCGGCTCTGCAGGAGTGCTTGATCGATGGCGGCCTGCGCGCGGTCAAAGCGCCCCAGTCTTGCCGCTGCGTCAGCATCCGTGGTCAGACCTGAGATGAGCTGGGTGGCAAGTTGCGGCTGATGATTCGCGAGCTTCTGCAGCAGTGACGCGTTCGCTTCCAGAAAGGGCTCCAGCAGATTTTGCGTCAGCAATCGTTGGTTGGCGCGAAACTCGACGAGAACCGCCAACTCGGCGGCGTCGCCGAAGTCACGTCGGGCGGCATCCAGCGCCCGCTCGAACAGCACTGCCGCCTCATCGAAACGCCGTTGCTCGGCCAGAATGTCGGCCTGATCGACGAGCAATTCGATGCGCTGGGCGGGGTCAAACACGCCTTCCGCCTGATCGAGGTCGATGGCGCGCTGAATCTGCACCTCCGCGCGCTCGGCATCGCCCACGCCAAACAAGCTGTTGGCGAGCGTCCAATGCAGTGACGCGGCAATCGCAGGCTGCGCCGCAAACCGTTCGTCCACGCTCAACGCCGCCTGCTCCAACGCCTCGCGAACGGTCAGGTCACGGCGCGCTTCTTCAAACGGGTTGGCACGTTGCAGCAGATCTTCGTTGAGGAACCGATTGATGGCCTGCGCCGTCGCCGCTTCCCGCTCGGCGCGTTCGGCCGCCAGACGCGCCGCGTCGCGCTCCTGGGCGAGACGCCAACTGAACATGCTGACCGTGGCAATCAGCACGATCAGCGATAGCGCCGCGAGGCTGGCCGTCCATGGCTGTCTGCGCATGGCGCAACGCAGGCTGTAGCCCAGTCCACTCCCGAAGGCCTGCACCGGGCGACGTTCCAACCAACGCTGCAGATCCTGTGCGAACTCGCTGACCGAGCCGTAGCGATCTTCCGGCGCGGCGGCGCAGGCTCGCCGCAGAATGGCCGACAACTCGGCACCGCGCTGTGCGGACCCGATATCACACCAAGCGCCCGCATCGATCACGAGCGGAGCCGACGCCCTGCCCTCCGATTCGGGCAGGGCCGTCGCCGTGGGCTCCGCCGGGGTATCCGGCAGCGTCTGGCAACGCAGCACCGCATTGAGCAGCAAGCCGAGTTGATACTGGTCCGAGGCCGGGCCCAGCTCCCGCTGCGCGCGCTGCTCGGGACTGGCCCACGCGGGCGAGTAGGCATGCTCGCGATCTTCTTCGTCGAACAGACTGGCAATGCCGAAGTCGAGCAGTTTGATGCGGCCATCGGCATCGACCAGCACGTTGGCGGGCTTGATGTCGCGATGGATGACCAGTCGTTGATGCGCAAAGCTAACCGCATCCATGACCTGCAGCATCAGGGCAATCCGCGCGCGCCCGTCCAGTCGATGTCGACAGGCGTGCGCATCAATGCGCTCGCCTTCGATGCACTCCATCGCAAACCACAGCCGACCCTTGTCGTCACGGCCACCATCCAGCAAACGCGCAACATGGGGATGGCGCAACTCGGCCAGCAACTGACGTTCGCGCAGAAAGCGCATCTCGCTACGCGCGTCCAGGCTCCGGCGGCCACACTTGATCGCGACTTGCTGCGAGAACGCCCCATCATCACGCTCGGCGCGGTAGACCACGCCCATGCCGCCGCGCCCGAGTTCTCCAACGATGCGGAAGGGTCCAAGGCGCGTGTCCAAAGGCAACCGTTCGGCCTGCTCGATATGCAGCGCCAGTGAACGCATCAAGGGGCCACCTACCAGGGCGCCCGGTTCAAGCAGATCGAGTGGAGAAGAACTCATGGCCGTCGGGAGGTATCAGGGTCTGGGCACATGGCAGCAGAAACCCGGAATGAGCGGCTCATCCGCCAGTTTCCAGATCGGCCAGCAAGCGCGCCAGCAATTGCTTTGCCTCGGCGAACAGGCGTTGCGTGCTGCGCAAGGAAATGTCCAGCGCCTCGGCGGTTTCCTGCTCGCTCAGTCCGGCAAAAACGCGGCACTCCACCACGCGGGCGAGACGCTCATCCTGTGCCGCCAGTTGCTCAAGGGCCTGATCCAGCAGCAGCAAATGTTCGGCCTGCGCGTCGGCCGCCAGATCAATGTCGTCCAGCGTCACCTGCGCCGCGCCACCGCCGCGTTTTGCCGCCACTCGATCACGCGCGTGATTGAGCATCAGTTGGCGCATCGCTTTGGCGGCAATCGCCAGGAAATGCTGGCGGTTCACCACACCGTCCGGTCCGGCGCGCGACAGGCGCAGGTAGCACTCGTGCACCAGTCCGGTTGCATCCAGTGTGGCGCTGCCCGGGCCATGCAGCACGCTGCGGGCAATGCGGCGAAGGTCCTGGTAGATGAACGCCACCGCCTGATCCCAGGCCGCGCGGTCACCGTCGCGAGCACGTTGCAGTAGTTGGGTGACTTCGCTCATTGGAATCCCGTGCGCGGCTATCGCCGGCGCAGTATATGTTCGAGCGAAGTTCAGTCCGCGTCATCAGGTAGTCGTCGCTGCGACGCGACGCACCTTTCGCACGTCCAAGGAGACATGTTGCTGCTCGCCAACCTCACTGCCACCGCCGTTACGACCGAAGCCATGGAGGAAGGCGAGTTGGTTGCGCGTGCTCGGCGCGGTGATGCCAAGGCGGTTGCCGAACTGTATCGCCGCCACGCCCAAGCCGCCTACGCGCTGGCCTTGCGGCTGTGCGCCCAACCTGCGCTGGCGGAGGACATCGTTCAGGACAGCTTTGTCCGTGTCATGGAGCGCATGGCTCAGTATCGCGGTGAGGCGCCGTTTGTGGTCTGGCTGAAGCGTACCGCCGCGCACCTCAGTATCGATGCCCTGCGTGCCAGGCAGCGCTGGCAAACCGTGGAATTTGACGACAGCGTGACGGAAGTCCGCACTGACCCCGCCATGGAGCGTCAACTCGATGCGCTCGGTCTGCTGCAGCGTTTGAAGCCACAGGCAAGAGCGGTGCTGGTGCTGTTCGAACTGGAAGGCTTGAGCCACGACGAACTGGCAGAGCTGTTCCAACGCACACCCAGCTATTCCAAATCCCTGTTGTCGCGGGCCAAACGCCAGCTCGCGCAGTGGCTTGAATCGGAAGGCGACGACACAGACAACGCGAGAGGCGCGCCATGAACCTGCACAATACGTTCGGCCAACAGCAGCTCAACACCTATCTGCATGGCTTGCCGATACCGGATCTTGACGCACAGTCCGGCGCTCTACGGATTGCGCGCAGACTGCGTCGACGCCATTGGCAGCGTCTCGGCCTGCGCGGACTGGTTGCTTGCGCGGTCACGGCAACAGCACTCTGGCTGCCACTGCCCGAGCCAGCGACGACAGTGAATTGGCGCGCGCCTGCGGGTATCGAATCGGTCCGCAATGCGCAGGATCAGCAACGCTGGCAGCGAACGATCAGCCCGCCTGACGCCCCGCCGGACAGCGCGCCGATCTGGATTTGAACCGCATTCCACCGCTGGTCGGTAGAACATCAACGCAACGGCTTCTCCATTCGAGGGTGATCCCATGTCGACAACGTTTTCAAGAACCCTGGCGGGTCTGCTCCTGCCCAATCTGTGTCTGTTCGCCGGCCTGAGCCATGCCAGCGATCCCGCCGTTGCCGAGGTGCGCGTCAGTGAGGCCGTGCAGGGTGCCATCGCCCAACTGGTCGAGTCTGGTGAGGTTCCGCTCGAATCCCTGCAGGGCATGGAGATCTCCATGGACGGCTTCAGTTCGGCACGCTTCGGTGCCTTGGTGGAGGGGCGGTTTCAGCCTGAACTGGATATCGAAGGTCTGCAGGTTCTGGCGGTTGCGCCGTCCTCTCCCGCCGCCTCGATGGGCCTGCGCGCCGACGACCGGGTTCTTGCCGTTGCGGGAACGTCCTTGCTTGGGCTTGGAGAGCTTCCCGACCATCAAGCGCGCGCCGCACAGGTATTTCGGCAGACACTCTCCGCGCAACAGGGCGAGGTCGAGTTGCTGATCAGCAGAGCGGGACAACGGCAGTCATTGCTGGGACGCATTGAATCGCGTCGGCTTCCCGCCATGCAGCTCAGCGTCTCGCCGTCGGGCGCGGGCTTTGGCGGCGGCGGCTCCAGCGGAGCGGCTGCGGCGGACACCTGCGGGCGGGTCAGTCAGCTTTTCGTCGGTTCGCGCAGCCGACAGGAATTTCCAGTGGTGATCATTGCCATCGACGGCCAGCTACCGGGACCCACTCGTTCGGATACCTTTCGGGTCGAGCCGGGTTTGCGGCGCATCACCCTCAGCGAAGCGATTGATCCGCGCGAGTTCAGCAATGCCGCGCTGCTGCGCCGTTCGCGATCCAGTTCCGTGTTTCGTCACGACCTGCAACTGGATGTCGCCGCGGGCATGACCTACCGGTTGGCAGCGCGCTTTCAAGGGCAGCGCGGCATGCTCAAGGACAACAGCTATTGGCAACCTGTCGTGGTAAGCGAGAAGGCCGAAAGCTGCCGCTGAACGCGCGCCTGACGACGACGCGACTGACCTGGATCAAGCGCACGCGGGAAATGTTGTGAAGAGCCCGTGAGAATGGCGCTCTGCGGCAGCGGTCTTGCATGCGGATTGATCAGGTCAACGACGCCGAGAACTGTTTGTCATGCGCACCAATCTGCCCGTCACTGGTCGTGAGGTTAAGCTCGATCCCAATACCTTGATCGTGTCCCGTACCGACCTGAAAGGCGTCATCACGTACGTCAACGAGGACTTCATCCGGATCAGCGGCTTCGAGTCCGATGAGTTGATCGGCAAGGCACACAATCTGGTGCGTCATCCCGACATGCCGCCCGAAGCCTTCGACGACTTGTGGCGGCGTCTCAAAGCCCGACGGCCGTGGATGGGTTTCGTCAAGAATCGCTGCAAGAACGGCGACCACTACTGGGTTAAGGCTCGGGTCACCCCGATCTTCGAGGACGACAAGGTCGTCGGCTATCTGTCAGTGCGCAAGATGGCCACGCGCGAACAGATCGCCGCCGCCGACGCGGCCTACGCCAGGATTCGCGCCCGGGAACCTGGCGTGCGGATCAGCTTCGGCGGCCTGGTCGGTCGCCAGTGGGCCATTCGCCTGAATCCCATGTGGCGCATGTCGCTGCGCGCACGCTTGTATTTCTTCGGAAGCTTTGCCGCCTCGCTCGGCGCGGCGCTGTTGATCTTGATGCACCTTGGCGCACCCGATTGGCTTCTGTATGCAGCGGTCGCCACCGCGCTCGTCATGGGCCTGTATTCGGCCTGGTGGCTTGGCGACGACATCGTCGGACGACTCGACACCGCCCAACGCGCCTTCAAGCGCATCGATCAAGGGCATTACGATGAAGATCTGGCAATCGACCGCAACGACGAGATCGGATGCTTGCTGCTGGAGCTGCAGTCCATGCAGATCCGCACCGGCTATCAGATTGCCGACGAGCGCCGCCGCGCCACCGAGAACTTCCGCGTGCTCGAGGCACTCGACTGTGTTCGCACGAATGTGATGATTGTCGGGCCGGATGGTCGGATTCTGTCGATCAACCACTCGCTTCGCGAACTGTTCGACGAGTCGATCGACGAGATCCGCAAGGATCTGCCGGACTTTGTCGTCGACAAGGTGATTGGTGCGCCACTTGCCTACGTGCAACGCCATGACGAGGATCGGCTGGCGATGACCACGAATGGCGACCAGGTACGGTTCAGTTCGTTCTGGTTCGGTGGGCGCAGTTTCTCTCTGGTGGCATCGGCGGTTCTGGATGCGCAAGGAATCCGCCGTGGGACGGTACTGGAATGGCGCGAGCGAACCCAGGAAGCGTTGGTGGAAGCCGAGGTGGATCGAATCACCCGCGCTGCGGCTGAAGGCGATCTCGACCAGCGCATCCCGTTGGACGGCAAGGTTGGATTCTTCAAACGACATGCGGAAAATCTCAACCACATGCTTGACACGACAGTGGGCGGGCTACGCGAAATTCGCGAGGTCATGCTGGCCATCGCGGATGGCGACCTGTCCCGCCGCGTGAAGGGCGAGTACCGCGCCACCTTTGGCGAGATGAAAGCCGCCGTCAACGAAACCGTTGACCAGCTCGCGCACATTGTTGGCGAAATAAAGACCGTCGCCGAGGCCGTCGATGGTGCCGCCAACGAGATCGCCAACGGCAATCAGGATCTTTCGCGCCGTACTGAATCGCAGGCAGCCAGTCTGGAGGAAACGGCCGCCAACATGCAGCACCTCACCAGTACCGTCACGCAGACCGCAGAGAACGCGAGACAGGCCAATCAATTGGCCGCCAACGCCACCGAGGTGGCGACGCGCGGCGGTGAGGCGGTCGAGCGGGTCGTTGCCACCATGCAAGGCATCAGCGAGTCGTCGGTGAAGATGAGCGACATCATCGCCACCATTGACGGTATCGCCTTCCAGACCAATATCCTGGCCTTGAACGCGGCGGTCGAAGCGGCGCGCGCGGGTGAGCAAGGCCGCGGGTTTGCGGTCGTCGCGGGTGAAGTGCGCGCCCTTGCGCAGCGCAGCGCCGCCTCGGCGCGCGAGATCAAACAACTGATCAGCGACTCGATCGAGCGCATCGATGGCGGCGCGAGATTGGTACGTGAGGCGGGCGAGACGATGACCGACATCGTCCAGTCGGTGCGACGCGTCACCGACTTGATGGGTGAAATCAGTGCTTCCTCGGCAGAACAGTCGCAGGGCATCGGTGAAATGAATCAGACCGTCATGCAGATGGACGAGGCGACCCAGCAGAACGCTGCACTCGTCGAGGAAGCCGCGGCGGCGGCAGCCAGCATGCAGGACCAGGCGCGCGCGTTGGTCCAGACGGTGGGTCGCTTCCGTCTCGAATCCACCGCGGACATTCAGGTCGAACTTTCCGGTTTCGAAGCCATGATCGCCGCGCATCGGGCCTGGCGGGAAACGCTGCAGGACGCCATCGTCGGGCGGGGCGACCCGATCAATGTCGAACGCGCATCCGCCGACAACGTCTGTGCACTGGGTCACTGGATCTACGGCGAAGGCAAGGCTTGCGCCGGGACCCGCGAATACGAAGATCTGCGTGACAAACATGCGCAGTTCCATCGGTGCGCCGGTGAGGTTGCCCGACTGGCGCAAGGTGGCCATACCGCATCGGCGCAGCAGGTGCTTGCCGGTCAATTCACCGAATTGTCCGCCCAGACGGTTGGCGCGATACGCATGATCAAGGCGAAGCAGCAGAGCACCACCCGCAGCCATTGATCACGCCGGTTCCAGTTGCCGCTCGCGTCCGTCACGGAAAGACCGGAGCGAAAACCCGGAACCGCCCTGTCGGCGCCTCCCGGCTGTCATCCACCTGAATGGATTGCGCGTGCGGCGATGCTTGCTGTCCTGTCGTCGGCCGATGACCCGTACCCCCACATACGCCGCCACTTCGCGGCCTGACTGTGTGGGACGGGTGCTACGATGAGCGAATCAACCACGTCGCCTGGGGAGGCGGCCATGAAAACTCACCTGGGACATTACGAGATCGTCGCCGAGCTGGGACGCGGTGGCATGGGTGTGGTCTACAAAGGCTTCGAGCCCGCGTTGAACCGGTTCGTCGCGATCAAGGAGCTGTCACCGTCCTTGGCGCACGACCCGAGTCTCGTCGAGCGCTTCTTGCGCGAAGCGCGTTCGATGGCAGCGCTCAATGATCCCCACATCATCCAGATCTATTTCATTGGTCAGGAGGCGGGTCAGCCCTTCTTCGTGATGGAATTCGTCGAGGGCGAATCGCTGTCGGCACTGATGAAGCGCGAAGGACGTCTGAGTCCCGAGGTCGCGCTGAAGATCATGCACCAGACCGCGCAAGGACTGGCCACCGCACATGACAAGGGCGTGATTCATCGCGACATCAAGCCCGGCAACCTGATGCTGAGTGCCCGCGGTCAGGTGAAGATCGCCGATTTCGGCATCGCTCTGGCGACCCACGATGCCAGCAAGAAGCTCACTTCCACCGGCGAGTTCGTCGGCACACCGGGCTATCTCTCGCCGGAAGTCTGTCTGGGCAAGCCGGTGGATCAACGCTCCGACATCTTTGCACTCGGCATCGTGCTGTACGAGATGCTGAGTGGCAGTTCGCCCTTCAAGGACGAAAGCCCGCTCGGCATGATGCTGGAAGTCGTCAAGGCCGACATTCCCGATGTTCGCAGCCTGAACGAGGCAGTGGACCCGCAATGTGCCGCGATTCTGGCGAAGATGCTGGCAAAGGAATCCGGTGATCGCTTCCAGAACTGTCACGACCTGGCCGCCGCGCTGCAGGCGCATCCTCTGGTGGCGAGTACCGGTCCGCTGAAGTTGCCGACCGCTCGTGCTGCGGTCAGTGATGCGACCGTGGTCGCCGCGCCGACACCCGTCTCGCAACCGCAACGCGTTCCAACACCGCCGCCGGTGGTATCGCGTGACGGCATTGCGGCGCCCGCCGCCGCCGCACCGCCACCCATTCCACCGGTTGCACCGGTACCCGCCGCCGTCAATACCGACGATGCAACCCGCGCCCGTGGGCCCGTGCGTCCCTCGGTGATGGAGGCCCAGAAACGTGGCGGTGGCTCCAAGGTGGCATTGGCGGTTGCCGCCGTGCTGGTCTTGAGTGCGGGCGGTCTGATGGCTGCTTTCCACGAGCCACTGCTCAACTACGCCAAGGGCTTCCGCGACGGCCTGCTGGGCACCAGCTACCAGGAAGGTGTCCAGGCTGGGCAGGTCAGTACGCCGATCAACAGCAGTCAGGCGTCAACGCCCACCGACAACAGTGCGAGCAATACGTCAACATCGCTATCCAGTGCCGCCGGTGCCTTGCTGGGTGCCTTGTCAACCGAAGACAAGCCATCCACATCGACCAACGGCAGCACGACCACTGCGTCGACGGGAACCGACACAAGCGGTGTCTTGGACACCGGTTCCGCGACGATCGTTGGCAGTGCGACCTCGGTGGTTGATGCAGAGGACGCAAGCGCCGGTAGCGCGCAGTCCGGCAGCACGACCAAGGTACTGGCCAGCGTTGAAAGCGACCCCACAAGTCCGACGAGCAACGCCAGTCAGAACGTCAACGGCAGCGCGTCTGGCCCGGCCAGCAGCGAAACCAAAACCCTCGCCAAAGTGACACCGCCGCCCCCGGTCGCGCCGCCACCGCCACCGCGCGTCATCGTGATTGCACTGGGTGATTCCGCTCTCACCGACCCCGCGCGACAGCACATCGAAGCGCATCTGATGTCACGCGGCTTCGACATCGTCGATGCGGAGATGGCGGGTATCGACCACGGCATGGGATTGCCGCAGGCCATTCGCGCCATTCGCCGTCAGGCCAGTGCGGTCGTCGTGGTTCGCGCCGAACCGATCGGCAGTCAGGAGCTGAACTATTACGGCCGCAGTTCAACGCTGTTCAGTGCCTACCTCGGTGTGCGCGTGTTCGAGGTGGGCGATCAGCGACCGATTGGCAGCGGTTTCCGCACCAAGGTGGATTTCACCAGCCTGAATGCGGAAGAGAAGGCGCTTGAAGTGGTTGATCCCGTACTCGACGAACTGGTGTCCGATCTTGCTCCTTGGCGGCCACGCCGTCGCGGCTGAGCGACGCACCGGTCGTCGCGCTTGCCCGCAGATTGCCACAGGCCACGGATTACAATCCGTGGCCTGTTCCTTTCTGGAACCCGCTTTCTTCCGCCACCCGAGTGGAGTTCGTCATGCAACTGAGCAGCCAGTCGCTTCGCCATCAGCAACCGATCCCGGAGGAATTCGCCTTTTGCCAGCCGGGTCCGGACAGCCCCTGCGTGCTGTCGGCCAATCGCAATCCGGATCTGAGCTGGCTTGACGTACCACCGGGCACGCGCTCCTTTGCGCTGATCTGCGTCGATCCCGATGTGCCTTCGGTCGCCACGGATGTCAACCAAGCGGATCGCGAAGTCGCCGATGCGCTGCCCCGTGTCGACTTCGTGCACTGGCTGATGGCCAACATCCCGAGCACTGTCACCCGTATCGAAGCCGGCGCCTGCAGTGATGGCATCACCGCGCGCGGCAAGACATCACCATCCGGCCCGCAGGGCAGTGTGCAGGGCCGCAATGACTACACCGCGTGGTTCACGGGTGATCCCGACATGGAGGGCCTCTATCTGGGCTACGACGGCCCGTGTCCGCCGTTCAACGATGCCAAGGTTCACCGTTACTTCTTTCGTCTGTTTGCCTTGGACCTTGCACATCTCGACCTGCATCAGGGGTTTGGCATGCCCGAGCTGCATCGGGCAATGCTCGGCCACGTCCTGGCCGAAGCGGTGCTGTATGGCACCTACACCCTCAATCCGCGATTGCGCTGATTCGCCTCCCCTCACAAGGACGTTGCCTTGGAATTCCTGCATATCCTGATTCTGGCGCTGGTCCAGGCGCTGACCGAGTTCCTGCCGGTGTCGAGCTCGGGACATCTGGTCCTCGCCAGCCTGTTTCTTGGCTGGGACTACCAGGGTCTGGCCTTCGATCTGGCACTGCATTTCGGCACCCTGATGGCGGTGCTGATTTACTTCCGCGCGGATTTCCTTGCCCTGCTTTGGGATGTGCTGCGCTGGCGGCCCGGTCAGTCCCTCACCCCGATGCAGCGATTGGGTTTTGGGTTGGCCTTGTCGACCGTTCCCGCAGCCATCGTTGGTCTCGCCATGGGCGAAGCGGGGGCCAATCTGTTGCGTCATCCGCTGACGATTGGGGTCTGTCTGGTCGCGTTCGGGATTCTGCTCGGCCTGGCGGACCGAAAGACCCGCAATCACGGCGCGTCACGACCCGACTCCGAAGCGGATTTTGTCGAGGGCGCCAATGCCGTCTTCGCGCAAATGACTTTGCGGCAGGCATTGCTGATCGGCTGCGCGCAGGCAGTTGCGTTGGTCCCCGGCACCTCTCGATCCGGCGTCACCATGACCGCCGGATTGTTCCTGGGTCTGACTCGCGCCGCCGCGGCGCGCTACTCCTTCCTGATGTCTGCGCCAGTCATGGTGCTGGCCTCCGCGCATGGACTGATGGAATTGCTGCTGAGTGAGGAACGCGTGATCTGGACCGACTTTGGTCTGGGCGCGCTGATTTCGGCACTCGCCGGTATCGTCGTCATCCATGGCTTTCTCAAGATCATCCGACGTGTCGGCGTCATGCCTTTTGTCCTCTATCGCGTGATCTTGGGATCGGGTGTCCTGATCTGGTACTTCCTCACGGTGTAGAACCTGGATGGCATGCGCGTGCTATAAGCCGCGCATGCTTGCCGAACTGAGTCTCGCCTTGTCCGTGGGATGGGCTGCCTATCTGGTGGTGCTGTCGGCGTGGATCATCTTGCAAAAGCGCTCCTCGGCTTCCACCCTGGCCTGGATTCTCGGACTTTCCCTGCTGCCCGTGGTGGGCTTCGCCCTCTACCACTGGTTTGGGCCGATGCGCATCAAGCGACAAGCCGTGCGACGTCGACGCAATCGTCAGCGCATTGGTCAAGTCGATGAATGGACAGAACACGCCACACTGGCTGCACTGGCCCAACAGCCCATTGCAGCGCGTGCAATCAGGCTGACCCAACGGATCACCGCGCAACCGATCTCCACCGCACAGCGGATCGACATGCTGAGCGATGGCGGCGCGACCTTTGACGCACTGCTGCGTGCCATTGCCGAGGCCCAGCAGCACGTCCATCTCGAGTACTACATTGTTGAACCGGATCAGGTCGGAACGGCCATACGAGACGCATTGATCCGGGCTGTCGCGCGGGGTGTACGGGTTCGATTGCTTGCCGATGCCGTCGGTTCGGCGCGCTTGAACTGGCGCTTTCTGAAACCGCTGCGTGATGCCGGTGGAGAAGTCGTCTTCTTTCACCCGTTTCGCCTTGCCACGCTGAAGCCACTGCTCAATTTGCGCACGCATCGCAAGATCGTGGTGGTGGACGGTCGTCTGGGCTTCGCGGGCGGCGTGAACCTGACTGATCAGCAGGACGAACGGCGACGCCCGGACGCGTTTCGTGATCTGCACCTGCGCATCGAGGGCGAAGCCGTGCACGGCTTGCAGGCCGTGTTCATCGAGGATTGGATGTATGCGACGCGCCGGCCGTTGGTGCAGCATGGCCTGTTTCCTACCCTGCCACCGGGCGAACTGGCGGCGCAGTGGCTACCGTCGGGGCCAGACAATCGCTGGGAACCAATTCACCGTGTTCTGGTGCAGGCCATCCATGACGCCAGCGAACGTCTGTGGTTGGTGACACCCTACTTCGTCCCCACCGAATCCGCGCGCATTGCGCTGACCAGCGCGGCGCTGCGCGGTGTCGACGTGCGTTTGCTGGTTCCGCGCCGTGCGGATACCTGGCTGGTTACGCTGGCCAGTCGTTCCTTCTTTGACGAACTTCTGCGCGCCGGCGTTCGCGTTTACGAGTACCTGCCGCGCATGCTGCATACCAAGGCGATGCTGGTCGACGATGGGCTATGCGTACTGGGCAGCGCGAACTTCGACGAGCGCAGCTTCCGGCTCAATTTCGAACTCTGTGTGGCGCTACACGGGCGCGCACCAGCGGCGGCGCTCGCGACGATTCTGCAGGCCGATCTCGCGCAAGCCCGCGAGGTCACACGACCTCGCGGACTGTCATTTTGGCATCGCCTTGCCGAAGCCAGCGCACGCCTGTTTGCACCGCTACTCTGAGTGCGCTTCCTGCTTTCGATGGCTCAGTTCTCGAAGCCGTCAGAGAACAGACGGGTATCGAAAAATGCCGGTCCGCCGACGAAGAGGATCGAGCCCTCGTCGGGGCGATAGCTACCAAAGCTGCCCGCGTTCAAGGTTATCCGCCAGGTGCGCGCGTCGACCACTTCGGCAAGATTGCTCAGTGCATGCCACCCCATGCTGGATTCCTCGCCCGGCACACTTGGACCGTACATTCGCAAGGTCCAGCCGGGCGCGGTGAAATCCACGCCGGGCGCATGGAAGGTGAAATCGACCACGACCTGCTCGCACTGCGGCAACTCGAATCGCACCAGATCCTGTGGGTAGGCGTGATACAGACCGGCCCCCTCACCACCCGGCAGATAGTCGCGGCCATAGCGCGCCGCGATTTGACCCTGTACATCGACAAGCTGGCTGCAGTCGGGACCCACACCACTGACCACTTCTGCGGTGAAGGACCCGGCCACCATCACGCTCTGCCCTGCGCGAGTCAGCTGCACGATGCTCGATCCGACGTTGCTCTGGGTGGCATCCGGATCGCCGTCGCCATTGCCATCGCCGCCGTTGGGCGCATTGGACTCGGTCTGGTCGGGTGCACCATCGCCATCGGTGTCAGGTACCTGCTCGATCTGCCAGACCGCTGCATTGGTCCCGGCATACAGCACTTGCGAATTGAGCGGGTCCAAAGCCAGGGAAAGTGCCGCATCGGCGGGTAGCCCGACACTCAGGGACAACCAGGTCAAGCCACCGTCGCTGCTCTTGTACACCGCGCCAGGATTGGCGACCGTCCCCGCACCGGCGGCATACAGGATGTTCGGATCACCCTGGTCGACAATCAGCGCCCGAATATCGGTATCGGTGTTCAAACCGGTCGAGACATTGGTCCAGCTCGCGCCACCATTGGTCGTCTTGTAGATGTAGCCCACCCGCGTCGGCGAGACGAGATCGACCAGCGTGGCCCAGACGATATCGGGATTGGTCGGATGAATCGCCAGTGCCAGTACATCCAAGGCGGTCGTCGTGCTTCCTGCATAGCGCGGCAGGCCGTTGTTGACCGACACCCAGGTTGCGCCACCATCCGTTGTCTTGAACACACCGTTCACGATGCTCGGCGGCGCCAGCGTGATGTCCGCATCGCGTCGATACGAAAGAAACGTACCGACATAGGCGGTCTGCGGGTCGGTCGCGTTCAATACCAACGGAACCGGCGTGATCTGCTCCTCCAGCGGGGCGGACTGATTGGGAAAGACGCCAACGGGAGCACCGTAGACCGGCGCGGGGAGTCCGGTATCCGACGCCGCCCAGCTCGCTCCCGCGTTGCTGCTCTTGATGATGCGATGGGTGATCGTTTCCCGGCTGATTTCATCGGGTCCGTCGACAAAACCGAACGTGCCCGTAGCCGTCGCCAAGACGGTCTGCAGGGGTCCGGTCGTGCAAGAACCGGAAGGCGGAGGCGCGACACACGAGCGTGGATCCAGCGCAATCGAGCGGACCGTGCGCAGGTAGGCCGAGGGCGGCGAGCCGCTGGTTGGCAAGCCCGCATCGATCACCGACCAGGTCGAGCCGCCATCGGTGCTCTTGTACAAGCCACCGTTTCGCAATCCGCCCACGCTGGTCGTTGCGCTCTGTCCGCCCGCGTAAAGCGTTGTCGAGCCGACGCTCGGTCCTGTGGTCGGGTCCACGGTGATGGCGCGGATGTTGAACGCACGCAAGCCGTCATTGGCGGTACCCCAGGTCAATCCCGCATTGGCGCTGCTGAAGATGCCGGGCGAAGGCGTGAACGCATCGCCGTTGCCCGCGAGAAGTCTTCCCGGGTCGCGCAGTGCGACCAGCGCACGCACATTGACGGCGGCGATGCCGGCGTTGGCCTGAACAAAGCTGCTGCCACCGTTGTTGCTGTAGAAGATGCCTGCCGCGCCACTGCCGAGATAGATGCGCGGTGTCGCCGGAAAATTGGGGTGCAGCGCGATCCGGTTGATCGCGGCTTCACCGCCATACGTCGTATTCGGTTGCAGGCCGGTAGCCGCCGTCGTGAACGTCGCGCCGCCATCGGTACTGACGTAGAAGGTTTCCCCAACCACGCCGCCGTTGTAGCCCTTGGCCACATAGACCGTGTCAGCAATGGTCGGGTGCGCCTTGATGACGTTGCCTGCCACCGCGCGAGGTGTCCAGCTGGTTCCATTGTCGGTCGACTGCAGCAATTGGCTGCTGGCGGTGGCATATACGGTGCTTCCGGCGCCAAAGGAGAGGTCTTCGACGAAGCCCGGATACGTCGGTTGGCCAGCGGTGTCGTAACTCGCGCTCCAGGTCAGACCGCCATCAAGGCTGCGCCAGATCCAGGTCGTCGCGCTGGGATCGACAGCGCTGTAAAAATCCGAGATGCCAACAAACACGCTGTTGGAGGCGTCCGGGTCGGTACGGATCACGCTGGCCGTCGCACCGGACGGGATGCCGGTCGGCAGTTCAACGAAGGTTTCTCCGTTATCGGTGGTCTTGTAGACCCCAACCGGCGAGGTCAGCACATAGAACGTTCCCGCCACACCTGCGACATCGGCGACACCGACGACGTTCAGGCCTGACGGTGCGACATACGCGGTCCGAACCCAGTTGTCACCGCGGTCGGAGGTGCGGTAAACGCGGAATGCCCAGTCAACCGCCAGCAAGCGCCCGCTCGAATCCGGGTCGGTGGCGAACATCACTCCCAGCGATGTCCCGGCGGCGATGCCGTCATCCTTTCGTTGCCAGTTGCTGCCTGCGTCATCGGACCGGTACACGCCACCGCGAGTGCTGGCATAAACCACGCTCGTCGAAACCGGGTCGACCTGCACATCGTAGATGACGCCACCGAACGGCCCGGAGCCACTCCAATAGCCTGCTGCCGCCGCCGCCATGCCGCTCACGGTGAGCCCCACCGCCACCATTCCAAACTTGCCCAGCATTCGCATACGCCCTCCAGCAAGACTCGCTTCCAATACAGGAGACCCAAGCACCCAGTCTCTCAACTTTCCACCCTGTCGCATGGCCCAGCCATCCGTCACATGAGCGCAAGCTCGTCAGGACCGGGCGCCATCATGCATGGCATGGTTCAGCTCAAACGTAAAAACGCCTCAGTCTCGGCCACGCCACGGAACTTTCCCGACGAACGGGGAATCGGATGCGACGAGAGCAGGGCGTGTCTGACGCGCTGTCGCTACACTGCCGCACAAATTGATTCGAGGAGTTCGCCATGTCCTGGAAGCCGTGGGCCAGTTATGCCGTGGCACTGTTTGCCTTTGCGGTCGTGTTCAAGACCCAGTCCATGGGACTGGCCGCACTGTGTCTGCTGATTTCGTTGATCGCGATGATCTACGGCACCTTGCTGCTGGTGTCTTCGCGGATTGCCGGGCAGTCGCGCGACGCGTCGCAACTGTTGGGTCCAGAAGAAATCGCGCGCCTGCGCGCCCAGGCGCAACGCAAGGTCACCGAAAGCGAGCCTGCTGGCGACCACTGAGCCGTCTTGACCCCGTGTCGGGTACGGCCAATCGATTCACTGTTTGCCAGCACCAACAAAAAAAGGGCGACCCGATGGGTCGCCCTTTTGCTTTACCTCGACAACGCAACGGTCAGTGATGGGTGGCCGAGCCCGCGCCGCGTGGGATGCGGATGCTGTCGACCATCGCCTGAACCTCTGCCGGTGGCGGCGGCGTGATCCGCGACACCACCAGGGCCACGGCAAAGTTCAACAACATGCCCACCGAGCCAATGCCTTCCGGCGAGATGCCGAACAACCAGTTGGCTGGGATGTTTTCGGCCATCGGGGTGATGAAGATGCCCTTGAAGTAGAGGATGTAGCCGATGGTGAAGACCAGTCCGGTCAGCATGCCGGCAATGGCACCCTGCATGTTGGTGCGCTTGTCGAAAATGCCAAGCATGATCGCCGGGAAGAACGATGCCGCCGCCAGACCGAAGGCGAAGGCCACCACTTCCGCAACGAAGCCAGGCGGATAGATACCCAGTAGACCGGCCACCACGATCGCACCCGCTGCCGCAATTCGAGCGAACAACAATTCCTGCTTTTCAGTGATGTTTGGCATCACGACCTTCTTCAGCAGGTCATGCGAGATGGCGGAACTGATCACCAGCAGAAGCCCTGCCGCCGTGGACAGTGCGGCAGCGAGTCCACCGGCGGCCACCAAGGCGATGACCCAAGCCGGAAGTTTGGCGATCTCCGGGTTGGCCAGCACCATGATGTCCTTGTCGATGGTCATCTCGTTGCGCTCGTCCTTGGCATAGAACATGCGGCCATCGCCGTTCTTGTCCTCCCACTTGATCAGCCCGGTCTTTTCCCAGTTGCCAATCCAGCTCGGTGCCTCGGTGCGCAAGGTGCCCTGACCGTCCACGCCATTGATCGTCTCGATCATGTTGACGCGGGCGAACGAGGCAACCGCCGGCGCGGTGGTGTAGAGGATCGCGATGAAAAGCAACGCCCAGCCAGCCGACTTGCGCGCATCACGGACCTTCGGCACGGTGAAGAAACGGACGATGACGTGCGGCAGACCCGCGGTACCGACCATCAATGCCAGGGTAATGGCAAACACGTCCGCCATCGGTTTGGTGCCATCGGTATAGGCCCCGAACCCGAGCTGGGTGCTCAGCCCATCCAGCTTGTCGAGCAGATACGTGCCGGAACCATCGGCCAGCGTACCGCCGAAACCCAACTGCGGAATCGCATTGCCGGTCAGCATCAACGAGATGAAGATCGCGGGCACCATGTAGGCGAAGATCAGCACGCAGTACTGCGCGACCTGCGTGTAGGTGATGCCCTTCATGCCACCAAGCACCGCGTAGAAGAACACGATGGCCATGCCGATCACCACGCCCGTGTTGATGTCCACTTCGAGGAAGCGACTGAACACGATGCCGACGCCGCGCATCTGCCCGGCAACGTAGGTGAACGACACGAAGATCGCGCAGACCACCGCCACCAGACGCGCGGTGTCGGAGTAGTAACGATCCCCGACGAAGTCCGGCACGGTGAACTTGCCGAATTTTCGCAGGTAGGGCGCCAGCAGCAGGGCAAGCAGCACGTAGCCACCGGTCCAGCCGAGCAGGTACACCGCGCCGTCATAGCCCATGAAGGAGATCAGGCCCGCCATCGAAATGAACGATGCGGCGGACATCCAGTCCGCCGCCGTCGCCATACCGTTGACGACCGGATGCACGCCGCCACCGGCGACGTAGAAGTCACGCGTGCTGCCGACGCGCGCCCACAGGGCAATGCCGATGTAGAGCGCGAACGACAGTCCGACGATGATGTAGGTCCAAAGCTGTACTGACATGGGTTGGCTCCTCAGTCTTCGTGGACGTCGTAGTCACGCTCGATCTTGTTCATGCGCCAGGCATAGAAGTAGATCAGGGCAACGAAGACATAGATGGCACCCTGCTGGGCGAAGAAGAAGCCGAGCTTGAAGCCGAACAGACGGATGCTGTTGAGCTGGTCGGCAAACAGGATGCCGGCCCCGAAGGACACCGCAAACCAGACTGCCAGCAGCATGAACATCAGTCGCAGATTGGCCCGCCAGAAGTCGGCATGACCTTTGTTGGTTGTGGACATGGATTTCCCCTGGTTGATCAGAATGAGTACTTGGCCATGAAATCAAGCCGGTTGAAGCCGCCATCGGCGCCGCTTTCCAACTCACGCTCGACGGTCGAGACTTCCACACCGAAATCGAGCTTCGGCACCGGTGACCAGAACAGGTTGGCGCGCAGACTGTTCGCCTTGGCGTTGGCTGACAGTCCGGTCAGAGCGGCGTCGTTATCCACCTTGGCAAAGCCGTAGGTGAGGTTGGAACGCACGCTGCCACTCCAGACATGGCGGTACGAGACGTAACCCGCAGTCATGTCCAGCGCGTCGAGGTCACCGCCCGCGTCGAGCACCGCATCTTCGAAGAAGTTGAGGCCAACATAGCGACCGATGCCCGAGCCAGTGGTCAGCAGGAAGCGCACGTCATCGGCACCGAGCATCACCTTGCCAGCCAGGCTCAGGCCAAACGCCGAGTCCGTGGTCGAGGCGCCCGCATTGTCGTAACGCAACTGCCGCAGCACACCTGCCAGCGACAACTGACCCCAAGCGGCCTTGTGCGTGTACTTGGCGGTGAAATCGGGGATGGTGTTGTCATCAGTGACGATACGCGCGCCGCCGCCGAAGGGCAGGCTGGTGGTTTCCGGGTTTTCCGCCGAGAACGACCATGCCCCGCTGGTGTAGCGGATCTGTGGCTGCCGAACGAAGACCATGCCTTCCGCAGGCCCAAGGAAGTCGGTTGTCTCGGCCAGCGAGACCAGATCCATGAAGTTGGACCACTCCTGACCGAACAACCACTTGTCGTAGGTCAGGTAGGCACGCCGCAATACCGGGTTGTAGGTATTGGTGTTGCGTTCGTCGCCGCTCACGGGGACGGCGAAGTCCATCTCGAACCGGCTGCTCAGCACATGGCCGTTATCCAGCGCGGTATCGGTTGTCAACCAGAAACGCGATTGTTTGGCGTGCGCATCAAACACCGCCGACTCATCCTGACCGCCGACCGGTACCGCACCGGGCAGGTAGAAATCACGCGCCACGTTACCCGCTGCGGGGTTGGCACCGTCGTAGTCGGTTTGCATGAAGTTCGACTTGATGAACCCACCGAACCCGAATCGGGTTCCAGGATTGGCGCCAGGCACGATCGTCACTGCCTGCACTGGCGGTGGCGGTGGTGCAGCGCCGGGCGCCGGCGGCGCGGCAGGTGCCGGGGCCGCTGGCGCTGCCGCCTGTTGCTTGGCCAGTTCCATCACCAGTCGCTCGAGTTCGGCGACACGTGCCTCCAGTGCGGCTTCGCGTTCGCTTTGGGCGCTGGCGCCCAGTGGAATCATCAAGGCACCGGCGACGGCCAGGGCCAACAGGCTGTGTTTGTTGCGTCGTTGAATGGTCATAAAGCACTCCCTCCCAGAGTTGCAGACCGAGTCTGGGAGCGTCGCAGTGCAGCAAACCATTCCACGATGGTCTAAGTCGCAGGCGATAGCTGCGGTTTTGCGACCATGGTCGAAGTGCTTGATCCAGCGTTGTTTTCCGGCGCTAGACTGACCTCGAATCGCGTGGCTTGCAGGCGCGCGGCAAAACAGGATCACTCTTAGGGAGCACTGCGCATGTCCGCTGAAATCATCTATTCCGCCTCTGCCGAATTCACCGCGAAAGCGCGCTACACGCCAGAAACCTATGCCCGCGATTACGCCGAATCGATCCAGCAGAACGAGGCGTTCTGGGCCAAGGCCGCGCAGCGCCTCGACTGGTACAAATTCCCGACCAAGATCAAGAACGTCTCTTACGATCCGCACCTGCTGCACATCAAGTGGTTCGAAGACGGTGAGTTGAACCTCAGCGTCAACTGTCTGGATCGCCACCTCGCCACGCGTGGCGACAAGACCGCCATCATCTGGGAAGGCGACAGCCCCGATGAGAGTCAGCACATCAGCTATCGCGATCTCTACGAGCGCGTCTGCAAGTTCGCCAATGCCCTTCGCAATCTGGGTGTGCAGCGGGGTGATCGGGTCACCATCTATCTGCCGATGATCCCGGAAGCCGCGGTCGCGATGCTGGCCTGCGCACGCATCGGCGCCATGCATTCCATCGTGTTCGGTGGCTTCTCGCCGGATGCGCTGTCCGGGCGCATCGCCGACTGCGGCAGTCGCCTTGTCATCACCTCCGACGAGAGCATGCGCGGCGGCAAGAAAGTGCCCCTGAAGGCGAACGTCGATGCCGCGTTGAAGAATCCCGACACCAGCTGCGTGGAGACGGTGATCGTGGTGCGTCGCACCGGCACGCCGGTCGATATGCAGGCACCGCGTGATCGCTACTACGACGTCCTGGTTGAAGGCCAACCCGCCGAATGCGAACCCGCGCGCATGAATGCGGAAGACCCCTTGTTCATCCTCTACACCTCGGGCTCGACCGGCAAGCCGAAGGGCGTGCTGCATACCACCGGTGGCTATCTCACCTATGCCAGCTTCACCCACGAAGCGGTATTCGATGTGCGCGATGACGACGTGTTCTGGTGCACCGCCGACGTCGGTTGGGTCACCGGTCACAGCTATGTCGTCTACGGTCCGCTGTGTAACGGCGCCACCACACTGATGTTCGAAGGCGTGCCGAACTATCCCAGCGTGAGCCGTTTCTGGGATGTCTGCGACAAGCACAACGTCACCCTGTTCTATACCGCACCGACCGCGATTCGTGCGTTGATGCGTGAGGGCGAAGAGCCGGTCAAGCGCACCTCGCGCCAGAGTTTGCGTTTGCTGGGCTCGGTCGGCGAGCCGATCAATCCCGAAGCCTGGGAGTGGTACTACCGCGTGGTCGGTGAAAACCGTTGTCCGATCGTCGATACCTGGTGGCAAACCGAAACCGGCGGCATCCTGATCACACCGCTGCCCGGTGCCATTCCGCAGAAGCCCGGTTCGGCCACCAAGCCGTTCTTTGGCGTGATGCCCGCCATCGTCGATGGTCAGGGCACTGTTCTGGACGGTGCGACCGAAGGCAATCTGGTGCTGCTGGATTCCTGGCCCGGCCAGATGCGCACGGTCTACGGCGATCATCAGCGCTTCATCGACACCTACTTCAAGACCTTCCCCGGCATGTACTTCACCGGTGATGGGGCGCGGCGCGACGCGGATGGTTACTACTGGATCACCGGTCGCGTCGACGACGTGATCAATGTTTCCGGCCATCGCATGGGCACCGCCGAAGTGGAAAGCGCACTGGTCGCCCATCCCAAGGTGGCCGAAGCCGCCGTGGTGGGTTGCCCGCATGACATCAAGGGTCAGGGCATCTACGCCTATGTCACCTTGAATGCCGGTGAAGAGCCCACCGAAGAACTGCGCAAGGAACTGGCGAACTGGGTGCGCAAGGAAATCGGCCCGATTGCCACACCGGACTTCATCCAGTGGGCACCCGGCCTGCCCAAGACGCGCTCGGGCAAGATCATGCGACGCATTCTGCGCAAGATCGCCGAGAACGCGCCGGACCAGTTGGGCGACACCTCGACCCTGGCCGATCCCAGCGTCGTCGAGAACCTCGTCCGTGAGCGTTTTCTGAAGTGACAAGGTCGATGTGAACGCACAACACGCAGGCATGGACGCGCGCTGGCTGTTCGGGCAGTCTGACGGGGATCATCCTCCCCGTCTGGACGCCGAGCCCCTCATGCGCGAGATCCTGATTGCCGATGACCACCCGTTGTTTCGCGACGCACTCCGTCGCACGGTGGCGCAGATTCTTCCCGACGCTCGATTGCTGGAGGCCGATTCGGTCGACAGCCTCAGCGAGCTGGCGCAGCGGCATCAGCAGGCGGAACTGGTATTGCTCGATCTGAACATGCCCGGCGCGCATGGCTTTTCGGCGCTGGTCTACATGCGCGCGGCGTTTCCGACGCTGCCGGTGCTGATCGTCTCTGCCCGTGAAGATCCCGCGTTGATGCGGCGCGCGCTGGGTCATGGCGCTTCCGGTTTCATCCCCAAGTCCGCCGATGTGGAACAGATCGCCAAGGCGATCAATGCGGTGCTGGATGGCGACACCTGGCTACCACCCGGCGTGAGCAGCTCGGCGGTGTCCCTCGACCCGGAAGAAGAAGCCCTGGCCAGCAAGATCGCCGAGCTGACGCCGCAGCAGTACCGCGTACTGACCATGGTCTGCAACGGTCTGCTGAACAAGCAGATCGCTTACGAATTGAATGTGTCCGAGGCGACCATCAAGGCCCACATGACCGCGATCCTGCGCAAGCTCGGCGCGCATTCGCGCACTCAGGCCGTCCTGTTGGCGGGCAAGCTCACCGTGGAAGGGCGCGCCTCGAAACTGCCCAGTGAGGACGAGGACAACTGAGCTTCACGCCGCGTCGGTGGGCGATGCATCACGCTGCGCGGCGTTCTGATCTAGGAGCCTGTCGGACTTGAAGAATCGAAGCGAAAATTCGGCTGGGCGAGGACAGTTTTTGCCGGTTTCGCAGGGCAATAGTTGAACTATTGCCCAAGGAAGCGGCGAAAAATGGACCGTCCAGACGGATTTGCAGCCGATTCCCTTTCAAGTCCGACAGACTCC
>Ga0209066_10002385_pt1 | contig 22813 bp, 19 predicted proteins | sample All_14_2_FD_187198 | JGI IMG/M metagenome (GOLD analysis project Ga0209066, IMG submission 187198) | Freshwater microbial communities in response to fracking from Pennsylvania, USA - Allegheny Zone_MetaG_DW_15 (SPAdes) (version 2) ... | reverse complement strand
AGTATTAATTGATTAAATTCTTCAGATGTTGCAACAATTACATCGTCCAAACCAATTACATCTCCACTTTTTATTTTTGCTTTTACACTCCTCGCCTCATTAACCTCAAGTGTAATTAAAAAACTTAATGCCTTTCTGTGTACATATTTCAACGCAATTGATTCTAAATCAGCTTGCTTATATCTTTCTCTTAAGCTTGTTTTGACACTCCAACAAATTGGTCCTCTCTCAGTTGTATAAAACATTAAGTCATAAATCACATTTGGGACAAATGCAACTTTTGCGCTCATATAAATAGGCAAAATCCCCTCTCTCACACAAAGAGTTGCTAATATATACTCAAATATTTTACCGTTCAAGTTGTTATTTCTATCAGAAGAAGAAAGAAAAGCATCCCAATATTTTTGAATATATTCAGAAGGTTTTTCGTATTCTATATCCAAAAAACTAGGAAACAAACTATCAAATACAATTTCAGCTTTATTGTCTTTTCCTATGGTAATACTCAAGTCATTTAACTTACCCATTACTTGTTTAATATTAATTTCAAAATTTCTTGTGCTGTTGCTTTAATGGCTGGAACTGCAACAGAATTTCCAAATTGTTTATAGGCTGATGCATCTGCAACTGGAATAACAAAATTGTCAGGATATCCTTGTAGTCTCGCCCATTCTCGAGGTGTCATTTTTCTAATTCCTTTTCTATTCACCTCACCTTTGATATGGGTTATTGGATTAAAATCCACAAGTCGATCGTCATAAACTAAATTCCGCTCTCTTCCCATACCACCACAAACTACAGCATTAGCAGTACCATCATCGGATATTATCTCATAACCAAATCCATTCCCTTTACTCGCATGGCGTTTTTTATGGTTAATCAAGGTATTCAAATAAGTGTCCGACAAATAATATTTCACTGATACAGTTGTTTCTTCCTTGACGTCCTGAAAAACGGCATCTCTTTTAGTCGGTTTCGGATAATCAAAACTATCAATACCCAAATCACCTCTAAATCCAACAATAAATATCCTCTCACGATTCTGTGGAACACCAAAATCTTTTGCATTTAAAACTTGAGGATCAGGCACGAAATAACCTAAATCATTTCTTAATACATTAAGGATGGTTTGAAGTGTCTTTCCCTTGTCATGATTAAAAAGCCCTTTAACATTTTCAAGGAAAATTGCTCTAGGCTGTTTCCGCTTAATTATTTCAGCAACATCGAAGAATAAAGTTCCTCGCGTATCTTCGAACCCTCCTCTCTTGCCAGCTATTGAGAATGCTTGACAAGGAAAACCTGCACATAAAACATCAAAATCATCTGGAATGAATTGTTTTGTTTCTTCCTTGGTTATATCTCCGAAAGGAACTTCCCCAAAATTAGCTTCATATGTCTTTTTAGCTTGTTCGTCCCATTCACTTGTAAACACGCATTTCCCACCAAAACTTTGCATTGCAATTCTAAAACCTCCTATTCCTGCAAACAAATCGATAAACTTAAACCTTGGTGTTTCTGGTTCTGGAAATGGCACCTCTTTTTTATAATCAAATAACAAGTATTGTAAAGCTGAATCAGCTGCTTTTGATCCAATTTCTTCATTAGGAAATTTATATTCCAAAGCACGTTTAACCTGCTGAATGGCTTCTTTCTTGTAAAATTTGGCTGTACCGTTCTTAGAATTATGAAGGTAATGAGTAAATGCTGCTTTACCGAATTCGGTCGCACGTGCAGTTCCTACTTTTGAACTTTTACTGATAATCTCATCAATTGAAATTTTATCGGCTATACTCATGCTTAAAATAACATTTATCGTGTTAAGAGCTTAAAGATAAGAATTGAACCACGTAATCTATTTACGTTATGCATCTAGATATTAACAATCTTATCAAACCCCACAAAAAAAGCCGCAGGATTTCTCCCGCGGCTTTTTAACTTTATGCTTCAACAGCTTATTGAGCTGCTTCTTCTTGTTTTTCTGGTCTTGGAAGTAAAACTCGACGAGACAATTTCCATTTCTTCGTTTTTGGATCTTTTCCAACTACTTTGAATTTCAATACATCGCCTTCTTTACAAACGTCTTCCATTTTCGCAACTTTCTCCCAAGAGAATTCTGAGATGTGGATCAAACCGTCTGTTCCAGGTAAAATCTCAACGAAACAACCGAAGTCTTTCACTGATTTTACTTTTCCTTCGTATTCAACACCTTCTTCAACAGTTGGAGGGAATGCAATTTGACGGATTCTACGTGTTGCTTCACTCATATCGTCCGCATTGTTCGACATAATTTGTACACGTCCTTGTCCACCTTCCAATTCTTCAATCGTAATTGTCGTATTGGTTTCTTTTTGCATTGCTTGAATGATTTTTCCTCCAGGTCCGATGATTGCACCAATCATTTCATTCGGTACGTTGAATGCTTCGATTCTTGGTGTTTGCGGTTTGAAGTCAGCATTTGGCTTAGCAATCGTTTCAATGATCTTGTTTAAGATATGTAAACGTCCTGCTCTCGCTTGCTCTAATGCTTGAATCAATACTTCGTATGGTAAACCATCTACTTTGATGTCCATTTGACAAGCAGTGATTCCTTTTGATGTACCAGTCACTTTAAAGTCCATGTCACCCAAGTGATCTTCATCACCTAAGATATCAGACAATACAGCAAATTTACCGTCATCAGCAACTAAGCCCATCGCTATACCTGAAACTGGTGCCTTAATTTGAACACCACCATCCATCAACGCCAATGTTCCAGCACAAACTGTTGCCATTGATGAGGAACCGTTTGATTCAAGGATATCTGATACTAAACGAATTGTATATGCATTATCTTCTGGTAAAACTGGCTTCAAGGCTCTTAACGCCAAGTTACCATGACCGATCTCACGACGAGAAGTTCCACGCAATGGTTTCGCTTCACCCGTTGAGAATGGAGGGAAGTTATAATGCAACATGAATTTCTCTGTTCCTTTGAACGTAACTCCGTCGATCATTTGCTCATCCATCTTACCACCTAAGGTAAGTGTTGTCAATGATTGCGTTTCACCACGTGTAAACACTGCTGAACCGTGAACCATTGGTAAATAATCAACTTCAGCCCAAATTGGACGAATTTCATCAAATTTACGACCATCCAAACGTTTGTTCTCGTGCAACATCACCCAACGAACAGCTTTCTTTTTCACTTCTGAGAAGTATACTGAAATAAATCCGCCAACTGAAGCTAATTCTTCTTCAGAATATGAAGCTTTCACTTCTGCTTTGATTGCATCGAACAATTCTGTTCTCTTTGCTTTATTTGCTAAGCCCATGCGTGCAACGTCCTTACATTTTTCCATTGCAAGTTCGTATACTTTCGCTTTAACTTCATCGTTGTGCGTTTCGTGAGAGTAAACTCTTTTTGGATTCGCAGTAGCGATTGAAGCGCCTAAATCTAATTGGAATTGACATTGTTCAATGATCGCAGTATGTGCAATTTTAATTGCCTCAACCATTTCTAATTCAGAGATTTCTTTGAACTCTCCTTCGATCATGTTCACATCTTTCATCGTTCCTGCTACCATCATATCGATGTCAGCCGACTTCATTTGCTCCATTGTTGGATTAACAACCCATTCGCCGTTAATTCTACCAACACGTACTTCAGACATTGGTCCGTTAAACGGAATATCTGAAACTGCGATTGCAGCTGATGCCGCTAAACCACATAATACATCTGGATTGTTAACACCATCATACGATAACAATTGAATCATCAATTGTACTTCAGCGTGATAATCGTCTGGGAATAATGGACGAAGTGCTCTATCCACTAAACGCATAACTAAAATTTCGCTTTCAGAAGGACGTGCTTCACGACGGAAGAATCCACCTGGAAAACGACCTGCAGCCGAATACTTTTCACGGTAATCAACTGTTAACGGAAGGAAATCTACTCCTTCTTTTGCTTCTGGAGCAGCCACTACTGTTGCTAACAACATTGTGTCCCCCATTCTTACTACAACAGACCCATCTGCCTGTTTTGCCAATTTACCGGTCTCTACTGAGATTTCTTTGCCTCCGGTGATGATTGACTTTCTTGTTCCTATATTCATACTTGTCTATTACTTATTATAATTGGACTTTAAGATTTTATGACCTTAAGACTTTATGACTAGTTTTATTTAAAACCCTAAAGTCTTATTATCCTATCGTCCTAATATCCTAAAGTCCTAATATCCTCTAGTCCTGATGTCCAATTTTTAAAAAAAAAGGGACAGTCGAAAAAAATTCGAATGCCCCCTCCAATAAAATTTGTACTTGTTAAAAAACAGTGTTTTAGTTAAATCGCCAAGATCGAGGCGCATGAACAATCGAAAAAACGGAGTTAACAAAAGTTAATGAGTATTTTTCGCTTGAAATGCAACGCTGAGATTGTCGATTTAAAAAAACGCTTAACGACGTAAGCCTAATTCCTTAACAATAGCACGGTATCTTTCGATGTCTACTTTCTTTAAGTAATCAAGTAAACTTCTTCTTTTACCAACTAACAACTGCAATGAACGCTGAGTTCCGTAATCCTTACGGTTCTTTTTCAAATGCTCAGTTAAGTGAGCAATACGAAATGTGAACAATGCGATTTGACCTTCTGAAGAACCAGTGTTCGTCTCAGCACCACCGTGCTTAGCGAAGATCTCTTTTTTAACTTCTGTATTTAAATACATGCCAATATTGTTTAAATAATTTTTATGTAGTCGACGTTCGACGGCGCAAAGATAGGAATAAATTTTAATGTTGGTCTAAATGATGTAAACTTTCTATTCCTCTTCTTTTGCCAAAGCGTAAAGAGGCAGCGACAGCTGGCGAAGACGAAAAGCGACAAACGTTAGTGCGAAAGCTTTGAGGTAGAAGCAAAAAAGGTCGCTTTTACAATTCATAAATATTCAAAAGTGCGTGTCTCCCCCTTTGGAGGGGGATTAAGGGGGAGGACATGCTATTCAATAATTATATCAACTAGCAATAAATATTTTATTCCATGAACCGGTTACTCTCCTATTTACCCTTAAAAAACTGCATTTTTTCGATATAAATCCTCCCCCTCAATCCCCCTCCAAAGGGGGAAGCCGTTTCTCCGAATCCAGAATCCCAAATCCCGAATTGGTAGCTGAGCGAAGTCGAAGCTACATCCTTGAGGGCACTTCCACCCCCAACAAACGCATTGTCAATTTTACCACTTTCGCAACATTCTTGCTCAATGTTAAACGCATTCTCTTTGCATCTACCGCTGGTTCGTTCAAAATATATACGCTTTGGTAGAATGAGTTGTAGGTTTTTACCAATTCAAAAGTATAGTTGGCAATCAAAGCTGGAGAAAGTTCTTTCGCCGCTTCATCAATGATGGATGGCAATAAATCTAACTGCTTGATGATTTCCTTTTCTTCCGGATTCAAAGTGATTTTTGACGCATCAAAATTCAACTCTTCTCCATCCGATTTTGCTAACAAGGACTGAATTCGGGCATACGCATACTGAATAAACGGACCTGTATTACCGTTCAACTCAATCGATTCTTCCGGATTGTACATCATTCGTTTCTTCGGATCGACTTTCAATAAGTAATATTTCAATCCACCCATTCCAATCTGACGGTACAAGTTTTCTTTTTCTTGATCTGTCATTCCATCCAAATGACCGCGTTCTTTCGTCATTTCAGTCGCTGCAGCAACCACCTCAGCCATTAAATCATCGGCATCAACAACAGTTCCTTCACGTGATTTCATTTTACCACTCGGTAAATCAACCATTCCGTAAGACAAATGCATACAGTTTTTCGCCCACGCATATCCCATTTTCTGAAGGATCAAAAACAAGACTTTGAAATGGTAATCTTGCTCATTTCCAACCGTATAGATGATGCCATCTAAATCTGGAAAATCTTTGTAACGATCGACTGCTGTACCAATATCCTGCGTCATGTAAACCGCTGTTCCGTCTGAACGCAACACCAATTTCTCATCCAAGCCGTCAGCAGTAAGGTCAATCCAAACAGATCCGTCATCCTTACGGTAAAAAACACCTTTTTGAAGTCCTTCAATGACGATATCCTTACCTAATAAGAAAGTGTCTGACTCATAATACAAGGTATCGAAGTCAACACCCATTGATTTATAGGTTGCATCAAATCCTTCATACACCCAACTGTTCATGGTTGACCATAACAGGTAGACTTGCGGATCGCGTGCTTCCCATTTCACCAACATATCTTTTGCTTCGCGCAATAAAGTGGTTTGGTTCTTCGCTAAATCCTTGATTTTATCGTTTAATCCTTTAACAGCTTTTTCGTCTTTTCCTTCACGTGCAGCGGCAAATTTTCTGAACTCTTCCACGATTGCAGAAGGATATCCGCTTACTTCACCAGCTTCCCATTGTTGAATAATTTGATTCGCTTCGGCATTGAAATGCTTATCGAATTCAACATAGTATTTACCAACTAACTTATCACCTTTCAAACCTGTATTTGCAGGTGTTTCGCGCTCTCCCTTTTCATTAACTGGAGAAAACTTTTCCCATGCCAACATACTTTGCAAATATGTATCCCTCGGTCGTTAATGATTTGCGTTTTAATTACCTTGTGACCGTTGGTCTTTAGGATTTCAGCTACAGATGCTCCCAAGAAAATATTTCTCAAGTGACCTAAATGCAGCGGTTTATTGGTGTTTGGAGACGAATATTCAACCATTTTAAGCGGTTTCGAATTCGGTTCAGAGGCACCAAAGTTTTCATCTGAAGCAATTTTTGTCAAGCGATCAATCCAAAACGTTTCATTGTAAATGATATTTAAAAACCCATTTACCACTTCAACTGATTCGATGAAAGCGAATTCTTGCTTCAAGAAAGCGCCAATTTTCTCCCCAACTTCCTGAGGTGAAGTGCGCAATATTTTTACAAATGGAAATAAAACCAAGGTCAAATCGCCAGCCACATCCTTCCTCGTCATTTGAAACTGAACTAAATTCGCTTCAATTTGACTACCGAAAATCGCTTCAGCATTACTTAACAATCGTTCTTTAATGATACTTTCCATTTTTTACTTTCTATTTTCAATTACATCTACTGTGCGCTCAATTAATTCTAAAGCGACCTCAGCCATTTTATTCTTTTTCTCATCCAAACATGGATTCACCTCCACAAATTCAATACACGCAGTGCGTTTATCTTTCGCAAATCCTTCCAATAATAAGGCAGCATCTTCTGGTGTGAGTCCATTTTTAACAGGCGTTCCTGTTCCATACGAAGTCAAATCTGGATCCATTGAATCCACATCGAAAGAAACGTAAATCACATCACACGCTTTCAACTGCTCAAAAGTAAGTTCCAACACTTTTTCAACTCCCAAGGCACGGACCGTTTCAACAGTGTGGTTGGTAATATTCAAGCGCTTCATGATTGCATTTTCTTGATCTTCCGTATCGCGAACGGCAATATAAACCAAGTTTTCTGCTTGAATTTTTTGCTTATTTCCTCCCGTACTTTTCAGTTGCTCCCATAATTGGTAGGTCGCATCGTCCAAGTCGTTGATTTTACATTCTATGTTATCGTCACCCAAAGCGGTCGATAAAGGCATTCCGTGAATATTTCCAGAAGGCGTTGTGTATGGTGTGTGAATATCTGCATGTGCATCAATCCAAACTACGCCAATTTTCGCACTTGGAAATGCATTTACTAGTCCGTTAATTGTCCCACCTGCTGAACCGTGATCAGCCGCAATTACCAAGGGAAATTCTCCAGCTTGAATAATTTCCACCAAATGCGTAGCTGTTGAATCATAGACTTTCGCTAATCCATCAATGCGTTTTGCAAAAGGATAAACTGTTGGTTGATCCAGCAAGAAATTCTGGTCTAAAACTTCACGAATTTGAATGCGTCGAAACAAATCAGACCTTTTTTGCCTGGCTGCAACAACTATTGCATCAGGTCCTAAAGAAGCACCTCTTGTTCCAGCGGTTATCTCAGATCGATTGAATAAGAATGTTATTTTTTCTCCCATAAATTTAATAAGCTCGACAAAATTAGCATAATTCAAGGAATGAATCGCTACAAATGTAACCCTGTCCTTTTATCCTCGTTAAGTCTACAAATCTTTTTACTTTCGCACAAAATTGAATTATGATCCGATTAAGTTTCTTTTTTATTCTTTTTACCAGCTTTGTTTTTTCGCAAAAGAAAGAGGCTTTCGTTGGAAAACTAGTTTACTCCGTTCAAATTACGGACACTGCTTTTCAAAAATTCATTCCTGCAACGCAAATGGTGGTTTACACAAACGACACAATTACGCGCATTGAAAACGTTACCGATCAATTAGGAAAGCAGGCGATAATCAAGCATATGGAATTGAATAAATCGTACCTATTACTTGAAACACCAATTGACAATTTTGCCATTCAAACAGACCATACGGATTCCCTTTTTAGAAAAAAAGAAAGTAAATATACCTTCGAGAAGAAATGGTTTAAAAAGAAAGTCGGTGGTGTAAGAGCAAATCGTTTATTGGTGAGTCACCCCGATTTTAAAGAGCCGAAAGAGTATTTATACTTGAAGAAATACAGTCCGAAATACATCAACACTTTTGAAGATTTCCCTGGACTTCCAGTTCACTATTACATCATCACAATGGACGGTGTATACGAATACAAACTGATCAGTATGGAGGAAATGTTACCTCCGAAAGATTTGTTTGGTGTCCCTTCTGATTACAAGCGAGTTACCTTCAATGAATTCCTTGATATCATGCTGCAATTTCAAGGCGGCGGCGAAGAGGAATAGGTTTTTCCGCATACTAACACTCCTATGTTTAAACTTCTTGAATTCAAGTGCGTTTTGACACCAATTGCAACTTACCTTCGTTGTAGATTGAGTTAAAATGGCAGGAAACGAATATAAAGCAAAAGAAGATTTACTGGAAGAAGCTGAAAACAAGGCGACTAAAAAGGAATCCAAAGCAAAACCCAAGGAAAAAAAAGAAGCTAAAAATCCACTAGATGGACTAAAAGGCAAATTCGACAGTAAGAAATTCAATACTTCGTATGGTTCTTTCTTGCTCCTACTTTCTGTTTTCTTGTTTTTAGCTTGTTTCTCCTACCTATTCACATGGAAAGATGATCAAGACCGTGTGCTGTACAAAGGATTATTCGAATTTTTATTTGACGCAAACGAAGAACCGGTCGAAAACTGGCTGGGTAAGTTTGGTGCATGGACCTCTCATTTATTAGTTTATCGATGGTTCGGATTGGCCTCTTTCGGAATTCCGTTCCTACTTTTCCTTTCTGGATTGAAGCGTGTTTTTGATGTAACGATTTTGCCGATTCGCTCTACTTATATCCGAACATTAACCATTATGCTTTGGACTTCACTCTTCTTAGGTTATTTTGCTTCAGCAGTGAATTTCTTAGGTGGATCTTTTGGATTCCATTTAAACAATTGGTTAGCATTAACGATTGGTCGCTTCGGTGCTTTGGCCTTGATTCTAGTATTGGCTTACGTTGTATCCGTTCTTTTATTCAATCCAAATTTCAAAGCCTTATTTGATCGTTTTTCAAAAGAAAAGACAATTGAAGAAGCGGATGAAAATGTATTCAAAAAACCGCAATTCAATGATTTACATGTGGTAAATACCATTAAGGATGAAGAAATTGAAGTTGATCAAGTAGCTGAAACAATTAGTTTTGATGAAGAAGATGAAGACTTTGGATCTGAATTGGAAATCACCTACAAAGAACCAGTTATTGAAGAGGATGAAATGGAAATCGAAATTCCAGAGGAAGACGATCTTGAAATTGAATCTGATGAGGATTTCTCTGTGAAAATTGCCCCTGCTGATGAAGCACTTGGTGATGAGGAATTGAATAAAATGCGCAGCGAATACGGTGATTATGATCCAACCTTGGATTTATCGAGCTACGTCCTTCCTCCTATTGATTTATTGAAAGACTATGGAAGCAATGGTGTTTCGGTGAATAAGCAAGAACTTGAAGACAACAAAAACAAGATTGTAGAAACGCTTTCGCATTATAAAATTGATATTGCTAAAATCAAAGCTACGGTTGGTCCAACAGTTACTTTATATGAAATCGTTCCGGCGCCAGGTGTACGTATATCTAAAATTAAAAACCTAGAAGACGATATCGCCTTAAGTCTAAGCGCATTGGGAATTCGTATTATTGCACCGATCCCAGGAAAAGGTACAATTGGTATAGAGGTACCAAATTCTAATCCTGAAATGGTCAGCATGCGTTCATTGATTGCTTCTGAGAAATTCCAAAATTCAGATTATGAATTGCCAATCGTAATGGGTAAAACGATTACGAACGAGACATTTACATTTGACCTTACGAAAATGCCCCATCTATTGGTTGCGGGTGCAACAGGTCAAGGTAAATCGGTTGGATTAAATGCGATTTTGATTTCCATTCTGTACAAAAAACACCCTTCTCAAGTGAAATTTGTTTTGGTCGATCCAAAAAAGGTGGAATTAACGCTTTACAATAAAATTGAACGTCACTTCTTAGCCAAATTACCTGGAGAAGGTGATGCCATCATCACTGATGTATCGAAAGTAGTTGCTACTTTGAACTCCTTGTGTATTGAGATGGACGAGCGTTACGAATTGTTGAAAGATGCTGGTGTGCGTACCATCAAAGAATACAACGTTAAATTCATTGCCCGCAAATTAAATCCAGAAAAAGGTCACCGTTATTTGCCATACATCATTGTACTAATCGATGAGTTCGCCGATTTAATTATGACCGCTGGAAAAGAAGTAGAACATCCTATCGCCCGTTTGGCTCAATTAGCGCGTGCTATTGGTATCCACTTAATCGTTGCCACTCAGCGTCCATCTGTGAATGTTATCACGGGTATGATCAAAGCCAATTTCCCTGCGCGTATTGCATTCCGTGTACTTTCGAAAATCGATTCACGTACCATTTTGGATGCGTCAGGTGCTGATCAGTTGATTGGACGAGGTGATATGTTAATCTCTACTGGATCGGATATAAAACGTTTACAATGTGGATTCGTAGACACTCCTGAAGTGGAAGATATTTGTAGTTTCATTGGTGAACAACGCGCTTATCCTGAAGCGTTCCAATTACCTGAATTTGTAGGTGAAGGTGGCGACGGAAGTGGAGATATTGACATGAATGAAATTGACCCGATGTTTGCTGACGCTGCTCGAATTGTCGTTATTAGTCAACAAGGATCTGCAAGTTTACTACAACGTAAATTAAAACTCGGGTACAACCGTGCGGGTCGAATTGTCGATCAACTTGAAGGAATGGGAATTATTGGTTCTTTCCAAGGAAGCAAGGCACGTGAGGTTTTATATACGGATGTTGAGTCACTGGATGAGTTCTTGAAGGTGAAGGGAATATTCTAATTGAAATTTTGTCAGATCCCGCACAGTTCAACAACTGCGAATTTGCTATTTCGCTTGCTTTTTGTGTGGAATTAGCAAGAAACTCAAAAGATATCTTAAATTTGAGTTTCTCAAAAATTGAACATGAATAGATTCATACTTGTTATTGGTTTCATCACCTTCGGTCTTGCGACCTTTTCACAACAACTTCAATCACCTGACACATTTTTAGGTTATCCTTTAGGAACGTATTTTTCACGTCACCACCAAGTGGTTGATTACTTCCGTCAATTGGAGAAAAATGCTCCCGAAATGATCAAAGTAGAAAAATACGGTCAGACCAATGAAAACCGTGAGTTAATCGTAAGCTACATTTCTAGTCCAGAAAACTTAAAGCGTTTAGCAGAAATTAAAGATAATCACGCGAAAGGAACGAATGAATCAGTGGCCATTGTTTGGATGAGCTACAACGTTCACGGAAATGAAAGTGCGGGAACGGAAGCATCCATGTTAACGGCTTACGAATTAATTACAGCTAAAAAAGATTGGTTGAAAAACGTGGTTGTGATCATCGATCCATGTATCAATCCAGATGGAAGAGACCGTTATGTAAATTGGTACAACCAACAAAAGAATCTTACATATGATGTAAATGTTCAAAGTGCTGAACACGACGAACCTTGGCCATCTGGTCGACCAAATCATTATTTGTTTGACCTAAACAGGGATTGGGCTTGGGCTACACAAGTAGAAACACAACAGCGCTTAATTGTTTACAACCAGTGGCTCCCTCACGTGCATGTTGATTTCCACGAACAAGGAATGAATGATCCCTATTATTTTGCGCCAGCGGCAGAACCTTTTCATGAGGTAATCACCAATTGGCAGCGTGAATTTCAAAATGGATTGGGCCGAAATCACGCAAAACACTTCGATCAAAATGGATGGTTCTATTTTACACGTGAAATTTTCGATCTTCTTTATCCAAGCTATGGTGACACTTACCCTACTTTCAATGGTGCAATCGGAATGACATACGAGCAAGGCGGAAGTGGACGTGGCGGATTAGGTGTAATTAACGCCGAAGGAGATACTTTAACCTTGATCGATCGAATGATTCATCACCACACCAGTGGAATGTCAACAGTTGAATATTCAGCGCTGCAAGCAACAAAATTGATTGACGAATACAATAAATTTGTGTCCTCTAAAAACTACAAATACAAATCGTTTGTGGTTGGCGGAAATCCTGAAAAAGTAGCTATTCTTAAAACTTTATTGGACAAACACCAGATTGAATATTCTTACGGTAATGGTGCATCTGTGAAAGGTTTTGATTATGCGACAGGAAAATCAGGTTCTATGAATACAAGCGATCAACACTTGATTATTCAAACCAACCAAAAGAAAGGAACACTCGTGAATGTCTTATTCGAACCACGAACTAAATTGGCCGATTCAATGACTTACGATATTACTGCTTGGTCCTTGCCTTATGCTTATGGCTTAAATGCGATTGCTTCAGAAACAGTAATAAAAGGAACAAGCACTCAGAAACCAATCGAGCAAAAAATCGCAGGAAATGATACGTATGCCTATCTAGTTCGCTGGGAAAGCATGCGTGATGCCCAATTTCTAAGTGAACTATTGCAAAAGGGAATCAAAGTACGTTACAATGAATTGAAGTTTACATTTGGGCAAGAATCTTACAATCCAGGAACGCTAATCATCGTAAAAGGCGAAAATAAATTGCCTAATATCGATCAACTCATTCAGGAAACTGCTAAAAAATATCAGTTGACTTATACGACGACAACTACTGGTATGGTGGATACTGGAAAAGATTTCGGTTCATCTTCGGTAAAATTAATTGAGCAGAAAAAAATTGCACTTTTGTCTGGCGCTTATGCTGAATCCTTGAACGCTGGTGAAGTATGGCATTTCTTCAATAAAGAACTCAACTACCCGATTTCATTGTTGAACAGTGAATCTTTCTCCCCTGATCTGTTAAATGGATTTGATATTTTGATTGTACCTGAAGGTTATTATGGTGGCGTAATTGGTAACGCCAAAGATGCGTTGGATGAATGGATGAACAATGGTGGAAAGATTATCGCAATTGGCTCAGCTTTGAACGCTTTTAATTCTGACAATGGATTTGCATTAAAAGCGAAAGCGACAAATACAGCTGATACAACGGCCAATGAAAACCGTCACGAACACGCACACATCACTTATGATGCACAAGAACGTGAGGCAATTAAAAACACGATCACTGGAGCTATTTTCAAATGTAAAGTGGAGACTACTAATCCTTTGGCTTTCGGTTATAGCGACACCTATTTTTCACTAAAATTGAGCGCCAATTCGTATGATTTGTTACCAAATGGAAACAATGTGGTTTACATTGATAATGACTCTATTCCAATTGCTGGTTTTGCGGGTTGCAACACAACCAAAAATCTGCCTAAAACTCTTGTTTTTGGTCAAGAAAACCGTGGTGGTGGATGTATCATCTACATGGTGGACAATCCTTTATTCCGTGGTTTTTGGGAGAACGGAAAACTATTATTTGTAAACGCCTTATTCTACGCAAACAATTAAGATGAAATTAAAAACATTTTTAGCTACTGGTGCAGGAATCATCATTGCTTACGCTACCATTTTTTTAGTCGAAATGCTCGGAATGAATTTATTCCCTAGCGACGAGAAATTTAAACCAACTAATCTCGAAGAATTAAAGCGTTTGATTGAAAACATTCCTGTCATGGCCTTGATGATTATTGCCCTTGGTCACGGATTAGCCATTTTCCTTGCTGGAGTAACAGTCAATAAAATCGAACCGAATTCAATTGTTGGCTACTTGGTTATTTTCTTACTCCTACTTTTCGGAACAATCTCCAATTTATACATGATTCCCCACCCAATTTGGTTTGTTGTAACTGATTTGGCGGTCTTTGGTGCAGGTGCTTTGGCAGGCTGGAAACTCTTAAAATGGACCAATTAATTCGGGATTCGGAATTCGGGATTCGTGATTACCACTGAGAAGCTGAGAACATGGAGAAGCTTCTTAAACACTTAGTGAACATAGAATCTCTGTCTCTTTGCCCCTGTGTTGAAGATTTGGGATTCGGGATTCGGGATTCGTAACCCAAGACACCAAAGATGTCCTCTGTGCTCTTTCCTTGGACATACTATCTCTGTCTCTTTGTGCATCTGTGTTAAAGATTTGGGATTTGGGATTCGGGATTCGCAACCCAAGACACCAAAGGTGTCCTCTGTGACCTTTCTTGGACATTTAGTCTCTGTCTATCTGTGCCTCTGTGCTGAAGATTTGGGATTCGTAACCCAAGACACCAAAGGTGTCCTCTGTGCTCTTTCCTTGAACATACTATCTCTGTCTCTCTGTGCCTCTGTGGTGAAGATTTGGGATTCGTAACTCAAGACACCAAAGGTGTCCTCTGTGACCTTTCTTGGATATTCACGTCCTCCTTTTCTTTGTGCCTCTGTGTTGAAAAAACCTCTAAAGATCTTATCTTAACTCCAAAAATCGCGTCAACACCTCAAACGTCCCTATCGCTGGATCAGCCTTGTAAAAATCAGTTGAGATAATTTGAGCTTGACTTTTTAATGCTGCTTCGAGGAGTGAATAATCATTGTTTCGAGCGTGTATTGTTTCAACATCGGAACGCGTACGCACAATGTACATGCCTGTGAGTTCGCTAATTGCCTTTTCATTGTTCAATGGATCATTTCGTTTCACAAAAGCTGTTGAATTTTCATTTGGCTCGCTGTAAACGAACATTGGACGCTTCTCTCCTTTTTCCAAGAAAGATTGATACATTCCATTTCGATCGCCATCAATAATAAAGAAAACTTTACCGAGACATTCATTCAAGGTAGGCCATCCTTCGACTGATAAACGCTCTTTTACAGAGGGAAAATCACCTTGCAAATCGGATGGTTTAAAAACATCTTCTTGTTTAAATACACTCAATATTTCAGCATCCAATGCAGCATAAGCATTTTCATCGTACTTCAATGCTTTTTTGAATCCAAGGAAGCGCAAGAACTTAGAATAATCACCCGGACTATCATTTTTCGGTTCAATATTGATGTAAATCGGCGTGTGATTTGGATTTGCCTTGCTCCACGTATAAATATCCATCAAAGCTGCTTTGAACGTAAGGTAATTCGTTTCATAGTCGATATCAGCAATGTGTAGCATTTTAAAGCCAGGTTGGCACATCACTGAATCTTTCACTCGTTGTTTCACTCCACCGACAAACAGATTCAGTCGTCGTTTTCGATATCTCTTTCCTTTTGGACCGTAATAAACGTCTAATTCAATTCCACGAATTCCGTAGGTCGAAAATTGCTCTGACAATGGTAAATGACCATAATCCATTCGTTTCGGGTCCATATCATCCCCCAAACGCTTTTTAAATCGTTGTAAAAATGATAATACTCTAGGATTTGGTTTTTGCTTATAACTGTTATGAGAAGCCAATACGCGCCAATCATTCAAACGAATTGTATCATTCAATTGACCGAAAGTAGCAGAACAAAAGGCGGTAAAAAGAAATAGAAAAACCTTCGAACGGAAATTCATTTCTTTATTTTTTCTTCGTGTTGATTTGGAAACCTAAACCTGCAGATATAATCAGTTCATCGGATCTTAATGAGCCAATACTTATTCCTCTTACTGTTGTATTGGTATAAGTCAGGTCTGCAAAGAAATGAAAGTACTTCCAAACATAATAGGCAGTTCCTATTTTGAAAGCAAAACTTGGAATTACTGATGCTCCCGATTTATAAATAGTTTGTACAACTGAAACCCCAGGTTGAAACCCTAAATAATTATCCCAATTTTTAATGCCTCTGTGGTAGAAAGCACCAAAGTAGGTATTCATCGCACCATTATATACCATGTCTGTTGGTGCATTCGCAGCACCTTTAATGTAATAAAAGGTTTCACCTCTTAAACTAAAATGTTCATCCAATTGATAGGCGATAAATCCATTGAGATAAATATTCTGAACATCTCTATTCAACATTATAGATGGTGCAATTGTAGCTGAAGCTTTCAATGTTCCTTGTCTGATATATTGCTCTTGACCAATTGCCATGAAACTACTCATCACGACAATCAAACTGATTAATCTTACCATAAATCCGCAATTTTATAATTGATACCAACATGAAACAACAAATGTCCTTCTAAACTAGCTCCTTTTTCTGAGTGAAACTCAACCTCCCCGCCGTGTAAATGTGCATCAACGTGATTTCCTAAGTGAATCATATATTGACTTACAACGGATAAATCAAGTCGCTGCGATAAATTGAAATGAACTCCTGCCCCACCTTGAACCGCTGAACTCCATCGTTCCATAAAATTATTTTGATCAGCATTATCCACTAAACGCGTATAATCAAAACAATGTCCCGCTAGAATATATGGTCGAGCAATAACATCTGTCTTCTTTGTTGGATAAAACAATACGCTCCATCCAATATGGTAATCGGTTCGACTAGCATAATCTTCAATATCGCCTGTGATGTAATCAAAAAACCAATCAGAATTTACTCGATCAGCAAACTGAAGGCGGAATTGTCCACCAACACCCATTCCCGTATTACCAAATTGTCCATGATTGAAGGTACTAATGGTTGTTCTAACCCCCAGACCGATAAGTCCACCATTATTGTTTTTGATGTTCAATGGTTGCGCAAAGCAATTGAGTCCAAAGAGACAGAAAAAGAGTAGCAATCTCATGTTGATTCGTTTTTGTGGTTTCAAATGTAACGCTTAGAAATAGTATTTCGTGTACTTAAAATCACAGAAACAAAAAAAGCAGTGAAAAACACTGCTTTTAATAATTAGTATTCGAATTTTTGAATCTTCAAATTTTTGAATTTTTGAATCTTCGAATCTTAATATCTATTCTGCTGAAAATCGATCAATTACTTGTTGTGTAACACCTGTATTTGAGAATCCACCATCATGGAAAAGATTCTGCATCGTTACGTAACGAGTTAAATCAGAGAATAAAGTAATACAATAATCTGCACAAGCATCTGCATCAGCGTTTCCTAAAGGCGACATCATATCAGAGAAACTGATGAATTCAGAGAATCCTTTCACTCCACTTCCTGCAGTTGTCATTGTTGGTGACTGAGAAATAGTATTAACACGAACTTTGTGATCAACACCGAAATGGTAACCAAAACTACGCGCAATAGATTCCAAATATGCTTTGTTATCTGCCATATCGTTGTAATCTGGGAAAACGCGTTGTGCCGCAATATATGTCAAGGCAACGATTGAACCCCATTCGTTCATCGCATCCAATTTCTTCGCTGTTTGCATAACTTTATGAAAAGAAAGCGCCGAAACGTCTAATCCCTTCATTGTATAATCATAGTTCTCAGAAGTATAGTGATTTCCTTTACGAACGTTAACTGACATACCGATTGAGTGTAAAATAAAATCAATTTTACCTCCCAAAATCTCCATTGATTCAGAAATTAATTTCTCTAAATCTTCGATGCTCGTTGCATCTGCAGGAATGATTTTAGAGCCTGTTTTCTCAGCAAGGTTATTGATTTCACCCATACGCATCGCAATTGGTGCGTTTGTTAAAACAAACTGAGCTCCTTGTTCATGTGCCTTTTCAGCAACGTGCCAAGCAATTGATTGACTATTCAATGCTCCGAAAATGATTCCTCTTTTTCCTTTCAATAAATTATTTGCCATCTTGGTTTTATTTGGGTCCAAAGATAACCATATTTCATGAAATGATTAAAATTCATTGTAGATGCGCTATATCAAATAGAATAAATACACTCAAGTTGGTATCAAAACTTCATTAATTGTCAGTCCTTTCGTACATTTGCCGCCTCATTAAACAGTTCAAGTTGAAAAGATTTTTTCGCAGTAAATGGTTTAAAATACCCTTTTACACATTTTTAGTAGGATTTGCACTAATTGGATTTTTCCTTACTGCCAGTTATGTGGCTATTAAATTTCGTTTGACGGACGAAAAAGGCTCAGTAGATGTTAATGATCGTTACTTTCATGAAATTCGCGATAAATATGACCAATCCTTTAAAAAGGATACCTCTTCAGTTAATTTTGATAACTATGAAGCCTTGCAACGAATTCTTTTGTTGAACCGTTTTTATCCTAAAAATGCGCAACACATCATGCATGCTTACAAGAACAGTGAGGATGATCGTGAGGTATTACGAATGCTTGACGCAGCAGATATACAACTCAAAAAGAATAAGTACTACATGTCTCAATTGTACAAATTGAAATATGAACTTAAAAAAGAACGAAAAATCCGAACTGAAAGCATCTATGATTGGATGAACATTTCTGAATGGCAAGATTTTAAAATTGCTGTAGCGAAAGATACGCACCTAATCGATTCAGTTGCAGAAGTTACTGGCGTAGAAGCACGCTTAATTGTAGCTTGTCTCGTAGGAGAACAAATCCGCTTGTTCAATTCTAATCGCGAAGCCTATAAAAAATGGATTGGTCCGCTAAAAGTATTATCTGTAGAATCGCAATTTTCGTTTGGTGTCACTGGAATTAAAGAACATACTGCACAAAAAATTGAAGGATATTTGAAAGATCCAAGCAGTGAATATTACCTCGGTGAGAAATATGAAAACCTACTAGATTTCAATACAGAAGACACGACGAAAGAGCGTTTAGATCGACTTACCTCCTACCGAAATCACTTCTATTCATACATGTATGCAGCAGTGTTTCTAAAACAAGTTAAAGTGCAATGGGAACGGGCAGGATTTCCAATTGAAAATCGTCCAGAAATCTTGGCGACACTTTTCAATGTCGGTTTTCCACAATCAAAACCTAAGTCAAATCCTAAAGTGGGTGGTTCAACCATAAAGATTTATGAAAAACCGTATACTTTTGGAGCAATTGCCTTTCAATTCTATTATTCAGGCGAATTGTTTGAACTTTTTCCTATACAAACTAAGAAATTTGATTGGAATGAAAAAACTTAAGCAACTGGTAATTCTTGCCTTAACGATTCTATTGCATTCCTGCACACAACCAGCAGTTAAAGCAGAAAAAAAGATAGTTCCGGAAAAATATTCGAGTTGGTCGCAATTAGCAAAAGGGGTTGAATACATTGAGATGACTGCACCTAAGAAATCATTTTTAGGCGATTCGAAATTGAGTATTTTGAGATTAGAGCCCGAACAATTGCAGTTTTTCATGTACAATGCCACTCAAATGAAAAACATGCGGTTGACCGCTCCTCAATGGGCAGATAGTTTTGATTTAAACATTGTGATGAACGCTGGTATGTACGATTTAGCCAATGGTTTAATTCACCGAGGATATCTGAAAAATGGCAAACATTTCAACAACAAGAAGGTTCATCCAGAATACAATTCAATGATTGCATTTGCTCCGAAAGACTCCATTTATTGCAATTTTGACATACTTGATTTGGAATGTGAAAATTGGGCAGAAGTATGCGACCAATATTCATGTTATGCGCAAGGTATGCGCATGATTGATTGCAACGGAGCAGCAATGGGATGGAATAAAAAAAATCAATCGTGCAGCATGCTGGTTGCAGCGAAAGATGCCAAAGGAAGAATTTGGTTTGTTTTTTCTAGATCTCCTTACACGCACAATCAAATGATTTCTTTCATGGGAACATTTAAAGAAGATTTGAGAAATGCTATTTACCTTGAAGGTGGCCCAGAAACGAGTATGTATATTGACATAAATGACATTCGTATCGAAAAGGTGGGTAGTTACGTTTCTCAAACGTATCCAACTGATGACAATAAAGATTTCTGGGAATTACCAAACATTATTGGAATAAAAATCAAACCGTAACATTTGTTACCAAGTTTTTGCGTTCGCGTTTTTAAATTTAGGTTAAATTAAACTTTTAGCCATGCAAAAACATTATCAAATTCTTATCATCGGAGGTGGTTCTGGTGGTATAATGACAGCAGCGAACTTACTTACAAAAGACAAATCGTTAAAAATTGGAATCATTGAACCTGCAGAATTTCATTACTATCAAGCCGCTTGGACTTTAGTTGGAGCGAATTCGTTCGATTTTGAAAAAACAAAAAAGAAGATGGCTGATGTCATTCCTCCTGGAGCAGATTGGATAAAAGATAAAGCTACTGGATTCAAATCAGCAGATCAAATTGTTTTAACAGAAAATTCAGGTGAAATTTCTTACGATTATTTAGTTGTTTCTCCTGGATTGATTATGGATCCAAGTTTAATTGAAGGCTTACAAGATGCAATGGACAAAGGTGTTGTTTGCAGTAATTATACAGATCCAAAACATACTTGGGAAACCTTGAAAAACTTTAAAGGAGGAAATGCGGTTTTTACACAACCGACAACACCTATTAAATGCGGTGGTGCACCTCAAAAGATAGCTTATTTAGCAGCCGATTATTTTAAGAAAACAGGATTAACATCGAAAACGAATGTAGTTTTAGCATTACCTGGGTCCGTAATCTTCGGTGTTCCAGTTATCAAAAACACGTTGATGGAAGTGGTGAATCGCTATGGTATAAAATTCAAACCAAATTATGCACCTGTCAAAATCGATGCGGATAAAAAGATCATCACTTTTAAGAATGTTTCACCTGAAGAAAATAAATGTGTTATCAATACTGACGCAAGTTTAGGTGAAACTCTTTCTGGAGAATCATTTATTGAAATGCCATTTGACATGTTGCACATAGCTCCACCTCAAACACCACCGAAATTTATTAAGGAATCAGACTTGGTGAATGAAGCTGGTTGGATGGATGTAGACATCAATACATTGCAATCGAAAAAATACCCAAGAATATTTGGAATTGGTGACGTAGCAGCCCTACCAACGGCAAAAACCGGTGCAGCCATTCGCAAGCAAGTGCCAGTTGTGGTTGGAAATATTCTTCATTTAATGAAACACGATAAACTAGGGTCTAAAATTTATGAAGGCTATTCATCTTGTCCATTGGTTACAGGATACAGAAAAATGGTTTTAGCTGAATTTAATTACAAGAATGAATTTACGCCAGATCCAAAACTGAAGCAAATGTTAGTGTTTAATAGCGACAAAGAACATTGGCGATTATGGATGTTGAAAAAACACATTCTTCCAAATCTATATTGGAACAAAATGCTGAAAGGAAAAGAAGTTTAAGGAAAAGCGCTGAGGAATCAGCGCTTTTTTTTATTTATGCAACCAAGAACCCAAGAGTTTTCTTAAAATAGGCAACAAAACGAAGACCATCAAGGGAACCAAAATAAGCGTCATTATTAGCGACCGAAGGGGAATCGACATTTCTCTCAACGAATCACCGAAAATAAATTGTAGCGTAGTAATTGACGGAAAAATAGCAATCCAAACCATGATTGCGAATTTCCATTTTGGTACTGGTTTCATTAAATCCTAAATTAAAGTAGATTGTTATAAATCGATTGTCATTCCGTCATAAGCCACAAATACATTGGGTGGCAATGACGCTTCAATTTCTTGGTGTTTACCAAACATGTGAGAAACATGGGTCAAATAAGCCCGCTCTGGATTTATTTCAGCGATAAAGGCCAATGCTTCTTCCAAATTGAAATGTGAAAGATGCTCGGAGCGATGAAGAGCGTTAACAATTAATATTTTCGTTCCTTTTACCTTTTCTTTCTCTTTCGCTGAAATAGTTTTGGCATCAGTTATATACGTGAAATCGTCAAGTCGAAACCCAAAGACTGGCATTTTATAATGCATTACTTCTATTGGTGTCAACATTGGTCCATTCGGCAAGAGAAAAGGTTTATTTTCAATTCGATTTAACTTCACTGTCGGTATTCCTGGATAGCGATTTCCTGAAAAAACGTAATGAAACTCTCGCTTCAAGGCCTCCTCTACTGCTTCAGAACAAAACAGTTCCATGTCTCGTTGCTCTCTGTAATTGAAAGCGCGCACGTCATCCATACCAGCCAAATGATCCTTGTGCTCATGCGTATAAATAATTGCCCTCAAAGATTTTACGTTGTTTGCAAGCATTTGCTGACGAAAATCAGGACCAGAATCAATCACAAAATTCTCATGATCATAGGAAATCATGATGGAAGCTCTTAAACGCTGATCTTTGGGATCGGTTGATTGACAAACCGCACAATCACATGCTATCACTGGCACTCCTTGCGAAGTTCCAGATCCTAAGATGGTGATTTTAATGCTATGTTTCTCTGACTGATTCACAGTTCGAATTTGACACCTAAATTAAAAGTAAAATTTGGGTTAAAAGCAATTTTCCTCAACACAGTAGTAATATTTTTTTGGCATCAAAATCGCTAAGAACTGTTTCTTTTCAATTACTTTGTATTAATGCCTAAAACGTATGAACTATTTTCAT
>Ga0209066_10002382_pt1 | contig 22826 bp, 21 predicted proteins | sample All_14_2_FD_187198 | JGI IMG/M metagenome (GOLD analysis project Ga0209066, IMG submission 187198) | Freshwater microbial communities in response to fracking from Pennsylvania, USA - Allegheny Zone_MetaG_DW_15 (SPAdes) (version 2) ... | reverse complement strand
TGTGGAGCCTAGGGGAATCGAACCCCTGACCTCCTGCTTGCAAAGCAGGCGCTCTACCAATTGAGCTAAGGCCCCGAACGGGTGAAGACGACGTGCCGGTGGTGAAACGACGAAGTCCCCTTGCGGGGACTCCGAGTGGGGCTACCAGGACTTGAACCTGGGACCTCTTCGTTATCAGCGAAGCGCTCTAACCGCCTGAGCTATAGCCCCGAAGGCCCGAAGGCCGACGTCAAGAGTATCAGCCTCTACGCGTTCTGGAATCCGACGAGGAGTCCGCCGGTGAGACGCACGCTGAGGTTGTAGAGGAAGCCGCCGATCGCGCCGAGCGCCGTGCCGACGATCGTGTTGAGCAGCGCGATGATGACGGCGAAGAGCGCGACCTGGCCGATGCCGAAGCTGTCGGCGATCGAGAACTCGGGCTGGGCGAGCATGTCGCGCAGGGTCTGATCGAGCGAGTCGAAGATCTGCGTCGAGTACAGCACGACCCAGATGAGCACGCTCGAGACGATGAGCACGATGCCGAGCGCGACCCAGACCAGGAACGACAACTTCACGAGCGACCACACGTCGATGTAGACGAGCTTGAGTCGCACCTGGCGGCTCGTCGTCTGGCGCATCTCCTTGCGCTGCAACTTCTCGGCGACGCTCATCGCTACTCCTGGTCCTCTCCGGCCGCGGGGGCGGACTCGGCGCCGGCGTCCTCGGCCGCGAGGGCGTCGGATTCCGGAGCGTCGGGGTCTGCGGCTGTCTCGATATGACGTTCGCTGTTCTTGGCGAGCGCAATGATCCTGTCATCGTCGGCGAACCGCGCGAAGACGACGCCCATCGTATCCCGACCCTTGGCGGGAACCTCGGCAACGGCTGAACGCACGACCTTGCCGCTCTCGAGCACGACGAGCACTTCGTCGTCTTCGTCGACGATGAGCGCTCCGGCGAGATCGCCGCGCGTCTCGGTCAGCTTCGCGACCTTGATGCCGAGACCGCCGCGGTTCTGCACCCGGTACTCGGTGACCGCGGTGCGCTTGGCGTAGCCGCCCTCGGTGACGACGAACACGTAGCCGGTGTCGGCGACCACGGAGGCCGACAGCAACGCGTCGCCGTCGCGGAAGTCCATGCCCTTCACGCCGGAGGTGGAGCGACCCATCGGACGCATCGCGGCATCCGTCGCGGCGAACCGGATCGACTGACCGCGGCGCGAGACGAGCAGCACTTCGGTACCGTCCTCGACGAGCATCGCCGAGACCAGCTCGTCGCCGTCACGGAGGTTGATGGCGATGATGCCGCCGGTGCGATTGGTGTCGTACTCGGTGAGCGCCGTCTTCTTGACGAGCCCGTTGCGGGTCGCGAGCACGAGGTAGGTCGCGACGGAGTAGTCGCGGATGTCGAGCACTTGCGCGATCTGCTCGTCCGGTTGCAGGGCGAGCAGGTTCGCGACGTGCTGGCCCTTGGCGTCGCGGCCGGCCTCCTGCACCTCGTAGGCCTTCGCGCGGTAGACGCGACCGGTGTTCGTGAAGAACAGCAGCCAGTGGTGGGTGGTCGTGACGAAGAAGTGCTCGACGACGTCGTCCGCCCGCAGTTGCGCGCCGCGCACGCCGCGGCCGCCGCGGTGCTGCGATCGGTAGTTGTCGCTGCGCGTGCGCTTGATGTAGCCGCCGCGCGTGATGGTGATGACCATCTCCTCTTCGGGGATGAGGTCTTCGACGCTCATGTCGCCGTCGAACCCCATGAGGATCTCGGTGCGCCGGTCGTCGCCGAACTTCGCGACGATCTCGGTGAGTTCGGTGACGACGATCTCGCGCTGCAGCGACTCGCTCGCGAGAATCGCCTTGAATCCGGCGATCTCGAGCTCGAGCTCGGCGAGCCGGTCGAAGATCTTCTGCCGTTCGAGGGCGGCGAGGCGACGCAACTGCAGGGCGAGGATCGCGTCGGCCTGCAGCTCGTCGATGTCGAGCAACGCGATGAGCCCCTGCCGCGCCTGGTCGACGTCGGGCGAACGGCGGATGAGGGCGATGACCTCGTCGAGGGCGTCGAGCGCCTTCGCGTAGCCACGCTGGATGTGCGCATCCGCTTCGGCCTTGTCGAGCCGGAACTGGGTGCGCCGCACGATCACTTCGATCTGGTGCGCGATCCACAGCGTGATGAACCCGTCGATCGGCAGGGTGCGCGGCACTCCGTCGACGATCGCGAGCATGTTCGCGCCGAAGTTCTCCTGCAGCTGGGTGTGCTTGTACAGGTTGTTGAGCACGACCTTCGCGACCGCGTCGCGCTTGAGCACGATGACGAGGCGCTGGCCGGTGCGCCCCGAGGTCTCGTCACGGATGTCGGCGACGCCCGCGAGCTTGCCCTCCTTGACGAGATCGGCGATCTTGATCGCGAGGTTGTCGGGGTTGACCTGGTACGGCAGCTCGGTGACGACGAGGCACGTGCGCCCCTGCAGCTCTTCGACGCTCACGACGGCACGCATCGTGATCGAGCCGCGGCCCGTGCGGTAGGCATCCTGGATGCCCTTGATGCCGAGAATCTGCGCGCCGGTCGGGAAGTCGGGGCCCTTCACGCGCTGCAGGATCGCGTCGAGCAGCTCCTCGCGCGACGCGTCGGGGTGCTCGAGCGCCCAGAGCGCGGCATCCGCGACTTCGCGCAGATTGTGGGGCGGGATGTTCGTCGCCATGCCGACCGCGATGCCGACGCTGCCGTTGACGAGCAGGTTCGGGAACCGCGCCGGCAGCACCGTCGGCTCCTGGGTGCGGCCGTCGTAGTTGTCCTGGAAGTCGACGGTGTTCTCGTCGATGTCGCGCACCATCTCCATCGCGAGCGGTGCCATCTTGGTCTCGGTGTACCGGTGGGCGGCGGCGCCGTCGTTGCCGGGGGAACCGAAGTTGCCCTGCCCGAGCGCGAGCGGATAGCGCAGCGACCACGGCTGCACGAGCCGCACGAGGGCGTCGTAGACCGACGAGTCGCCGTGCGGGTGGAACTGCCCCATGACGTCGCCGATGATGCGCGTGCACTTGCTGAACGCGCGATCCGGTCGATACCCGCCGTCGTACATCGCATAGAGCACCCGGCGGTGCACCGGCTTGAGCCCATCACGCACGTCGGGCAGCGCCCGCCCGATGATGACGCTCATCGCGTAGTCGAGGTAGCTGCGCTGCATCTCCAGCTGCAGGTCGACCTGTTCGATCTTGTCGTGCCGGTCGGGGTCGAGGCCGGTGCCCGTGGTGTCTGTCACGCCGTCGCCTTAGATGTCGAGGAAGCGAACGTCTTTGGCGTTCTGCTGGATGAAGTTGCGGCGCGATTCGACGTCGTCGCCCATGAGGGTGGAGAACACGCCGTCGGCGATCGCCGCGTCGTCGAGGGTGACCTGCAACAGGGTGCGGGTCTCGGGGTTCATCGTCGTCTCCCACAGCTCTTGGTGGTTCATCTCGCCGAGACCCTTGTAGCGCTGCACCCCGTTCTCCTTCGGGATGCGCTTGCCGGCCGCGACACCCGCCTGGAGCAGGGCGTCCCGTTCCCGGTCGGAGTAGACGTAGTCGTGTTCGGCGTTCGTCCACTTCAACCGGTACAGCGGCGGCTGCGCGAGGTAGACGTAGCCCATCTCGATGAGCGGTCGCATGTAGCGGAACAGCAGCGTGAGCATGAGCGTCGTGATGTGCTGCCCGTCGACGTCGGCATCCGCCATGAGCACGATCTTGTGGTACCGGGCCTTCTCGCCGTCGAAGTCCTCGCCGATGCCGGTGCCGAAGGCGGTGATCATCGCCTGGATCTCGGCGTTGCCGAGCGCGCGGTCGAGCCGCGCCTTCTCGACGTTGAGGATCTTGCCGCGCAACGGCAGGATCGCCTGCGTCTCGGGGTTGCGGCCCTGCACGGCGGAGCCGCCGGCGGAGTCGCCCTCGACGAGGAAGATCTCGCTCAGCTGCGGGTCGCGGCTCGAGCAGTCCTTGAGCTTGCCCGGCATGCCGCCGCCCTCGAGGAGGCCCTTGCGGCGGGTCTGCTCGCGCGCCTTGCGGGCGGCGAGTCGCGCCATCGCCGCCTGGATCGACTTGCGGATGACGTCGCGCGCCTGCGTGGGGTTGCGATCGAACCAGTCGGTGAGCATCTCGCCGACGACGCGCTGCACGAACGACTTGGCCTCGGTGTTGCCGAGCTTGGTCTTGGTCTGGCCCTCGAACTGCGGTTCGCCGAGCTTGATCGAGATGACGGCCGTGAGGCCCTCGCGCACGTCGTCGCCGGAGAGGTTCTCGTCCTTCTCCTTGAGCAGCCCCTTCTCGCGCGCGTACTTGTTGACGAGCGTCGTGAGCGCCGCGCGGAACCCCTCTTCGTGGGTGCCGCCCTCGTGCGTGTTGATGGTGTTCGCGTAGGTGTGCACGCTCTCGGAGTACGAGGTGGTCCACTGCATCGCCACCTCGAGCGCGATACGCCGCTCGGTGTCCTCCGACTCGAACGCGATGATCTCGGGGTGGATGACCTCGGTCTTCTTCGCGGAGTTGAGGTACTCGACGTAGTCGACGAGACCGCGCTCGTAGAGGAAGACGTCGTGGCGGGGCGCGCCGTCTTCGGTCACGGAGTCGGCGCGTTCGTCGGTGAGGGCGATCGTGAGCCCCTTGTTGAGGAAGGCCATCTGCTGGAACCGGGTGCGCAGCGTCTCGTAGTCGAAATCGACGGTCTCGAAGATGTCGGCGTTGGGCCAGAAGGTGATCGTCGTGCCGGTCGCGTCCGACGGCTCCTCCTTCTTCAGGGGAGCGTCGGGCACGCCGATCGTGTAACTCTGGCGGTAGACGTTGCCCTGCCGGCGCACCGCGACCTCGAGCCGCGACGAGAGCGCGTTGACGACCGAGCTGCCGACGCCGTGCAGGCCGCCCGAGACCGCGTAGCCGCCGCCGCCGAACTTGCCACCGGCGTGCAGGATCGTGAGCACGACCTCGACCGTCGACTTCTTCTCGATCGGGTGGATGTCGACTGGGATACCGCGACCGTTGTCGATGACGCGCACGGCGCCGTCGGGGAGGATCGTGACCTCGATGCGGTCGCAGTATCCGGCGAGCGCCTCGTCGACGGAGTTGTCGACGATCTCGTAGACGAGGTGGTGCAGGCCACGCGGACCGGTCGATCCGATGTACATGCCGGGCCGCTTGCGCACGGCCTCGAGGCCCTCGAGGACCTGGATGTCACCGGCGCCGTAATTCGCGTCGGACTCGCCCTGACGCGGGGTGGGACTCATGGGGAGGTGGCTCCTGCCGACTGGTCGTGCGTCTGCCGAGAGATGCCGGCCAGACTCCCGTCGATTCTATCCCGCGCGGAGGTCGTGAACCGGGAGAATCGGCGATCTGACGGCTTTTCTCGGCCGGGTCGACCAGTTTTGCCTTCTCAGCCGTAGGTATCGCGTGGACCGCGCCCTGGGATCGCCTTGGGGCCGTGTTTCCACGAGGGGGCGTGGGGTGCGAGAAAGCGGGTCGTCTCGATGCCCGCCGCGGGGAATCGCTCGGCGATGCTGTTCAGGACGGTCGCCGACATGAGCCGCAACTGCTGGGCCCACGCCGTCGAGTCGCACTGCACCGTGAGCACGCCGTCCTCGATCCCGAGCGGAGTCGCGTGGGCCGCGGTCTCCGGCCCCACGATCTGGGCCCACGACGCGATGAGTTCGGCGCGCGCGATGGGCGACTCCCAGCCGCGGGCCGAGGCCATCCCGGAGAGCACGTCGCCGATCCCGCGCGGGTCTCGGCCGAGCCCGAAGGGCTCGCTCTGCGCGGCGTCAGCCGCGCGGCGGCGCCTCCGTCCGTCGGAGCTGCGCAGCTCGGGGTCGCCGAACAGCCGGCGCAGCCGGCGGTACACCGCGAGGTGTTCGGGGATCGGGTCGGATTCGCTCACGAGTCCTCCCCAGGCGGCTCGGCCGACTCGACGATCGCCCCGGCGCGGATGTGAACGGTGTGCGCGCGCAACTGGTCGGGCACGTCGTCGAGCACGGCGGCGGTGATGAGCACCTGCTCGTAGTCGGCGATGCCTTCCGCGAGCCGTCGGCGCCGGGACTGGTCGAGCTCGGCGAAGACGTCGTCGAGGATCACCACCGGGTCGCCCAGCGGAGAGTCGGCGCGCAACGTCGCCGCCGCCGCGAGTTTGAGGGCGAGAGCGAACGACCACGACTCGCCGTGGCTCGCGTACCCGCGCGCGGGGAGCCCGTTGAGGGTGAGCACCAGATCGTCCCGGTGCGGTCCGACGAGGGTGAGACCCCGGTCGAGTTCCGCTCGCCGGACGCGCGCGAGCGCTGCGGTGAAGGCGCCGCGAACCTCCTCCGGAGCGATGCTCGGCAAGGGGTCGCCGGCATCCACCGGGTCATCGTCGTCGGAATCGCCTTGGATGCTGAGTCGCAGCCCGAGATCGGCGCGATGGTCGTCGCCCGCGATGCCGCGGTAGGCCTCGGCGACGTGCGGGCGGATCCGCTCGACGAGCGCCGCCCGTTCGACGATCACCTGGGATCCGAGTTCGGCGAGACGCTCGTCCCACACCTCGAGCGTCGTCAATTGGGCGTCGGCGACCCGCGCCGCGCGCACCGACTTCAAGAGCGTGGTGCGCTGGCGCACGACGCGGTCGTAGTCGGCGAGCACCCCGGCGAGTCGCGGATGAAACTGCACGAGTAGCTGGTCGAGGTACCGCCGCCGGCCGCCCGGGTCGCCACGCACGAGAGCCAGATCCTCGGGAGCGAACAGCACGCTCGCGGCATATCTCGGCAGGTCGCGCGGCTTCGCCGCGACCCGGTTGACCTGCGCGCGATTCGCCCCCGAACGGTTGATCTGCACCTCGACGAGCACCGACCGCTCGCCGTGCTCGAGTCGAGCGCGGATGATCGCGGCGTCGAGACCGGCGCGGATGAGGGCCTGGTCGCTCGCGACCCGATGCGAGCCGAGCGTGCTGAGGTAGCCGATCGCTTCGACGAGGTTCGTCTTGCCCTGGCCGTTGCGACCGACGAAGAGATTCGGCCCCGCGACGAGCTGCACGTCGGCGGTGGCGTAGTTGCGGAAGTCGCTCAGCTGCAGATGCGTGACGATCACGGGACGTTCATCGGACCCGCCGGCTCACGCCTTGCGCACGGCGTGACCACCGAACTGCTTGCGGAGCGCGGCGACGGCCTTCATCGACGGCGAGTCCTTCTGACGTGAGACGAAGCGCGCGAAGATCGCGGCGCTGATGGTCGGCACCGGCACCGCGTGGTCGAGGGCGTCGTGCACCGTCCATCGGCCCTCCCCCGAATCCTCGACATAGCCTTCGATGTCGGCGAACTCCGGGTCCTCCTCGAGTGCCGTGACGAGCAACTCGAGCAGCCAGCTGCGCACCACGGTTCCGCGCTGCCACGCCTTGAATACGCCCGGGACGTCGTGGATGAGGTCGTCGCGGGCCTCCATGAGTTCGAAGCCCTCGGCCCAGGCCTGCATGAGCGCGTACTCGATGCCGTTGTGCACCATCTTCGCGTAGTGCCCCGCGCCCACGTCTCCCGCGTGCACGAACCCTTCGGCGCGCGGACCCTCGGGCCGCAGAGCGTCGAACACCGGCAGGATCTCCTCGATGTCGGCGGCTGCGCCGCCGGCCATGAGCCCGTAGCCGTTCTCGAGACCCCAGATTCCGCCGGACACGCCGCAGTCGACGAATCGCACGCCCGTCGTCGCGAGCAGGGCGGCATGCACGGGGTCGTCACTGAACCGCGAGTTGCCGCCGTCGATCACGAGATCGCCCGCCTCGAGCACCTCGCCGAGATCGGCGATCACCTGATCGGTGATCGGGCCCGACGGCACCATCACCCAGACGACCCGCGGGGTCGGAAGCGCGGCGACGAGCGCGGCCAGATCGGGCACGTCGGTGACCGCCGGGTTGGGGTCGTAGCCGGTGACCGCGACACCTCCGCGCCGGAGGCGCTCGCGCATGTTGCCGCCCATCTTGCCGAGCCCGACGAGCCCGATGTGCATCGTGGTGGTCTCAGCCACGGAGAGCTCCGATCAGCGCAGCAGCAGGTTCGGCTGCAGGAGGTACTTGTAGTTGTCGGCGCCCGGCTGGTCCTTCGAGGACTGGCTCGTGATGAGCACCGGGCCGGGCTTGTTCGGGTTGTCGGTCTTCGTGAACGAGATCCGCACGAATTCCGAGTGCACCGCCCCGAGCCCGTCCAGGAGGAACGAGGGCTTGAGGGAGACCACGGTGTCCTCGCCGTGCAGGTGGCCCTCGATCGTCTCCGAGGCCTGGGCCTGTTCCGCGCCGGCGGCTTCGAGCGTCACGCCGTCGATCGAGAACGAGAAGCGCAGCGCGGCTTCGCGCTCGAGCACGAGCGAGACGCGGCGGGTGGCCTCGATGAGGTCGGCGGTGTTGAGCACCGCGTAGTTCTCGACCGTCTCGGGGAACAGGCGCTTGACCGGCGGGAAGTTGCCCTTGATGAGCAACGACGTGACGGTCTTCTTGTCGGCGCTGAACGCGATGAGCTCGCGGTCGTCTCCGCGCGCGATCGTGACCGCGACGGTACCGCTGTGGGCGAACGTCTTGCCGACCTCCGCGAGGGTGCGGGCCGGGATGAGAGCCGTCGTGCCCTCGGCGCTCGTGGCGCCCGAGTCCCAGTCGACCTCGCGTACCGCGACTCGGTAGCGGTCGGTCGCGACGAGCGACAGGGAGTTGTCGCCGACCTCGAGCTGAACGCCGGTGATCACGGGCGTGACGTCATCGCGGGAGGCGGCGACGACGACCTGCGCCACGGCGGCCGCGAAGTCCTCGGCCGGCAACACGCCCGTGCGGTCGCTGATCTGAGGGAGGGTCGGGTATTCCTCGACGGGCATGCTGCCGAGGGTGAACTTCGCCGACCCGCACTGCACCGCGATCTTGCCGTCGACGGTCGAGAACTGCACGGGGGCGTTCGGCAGCCGACTCGCGATGTCGGCGAGGAGGCGACCCGAGACGAGAGCACTACCGGGTTCGTCGACGTCGGCGGCGATCTCGGTGCGGGAGGAGACCTCGTAATCGAACGAGCTCAGGACGAGGGCGCCATCCGTGGCCTCGAGGAGCACACCGCTGAGGATGGGCTGCGTCGTGCGCTGCGGGAGCAGCTTGACCGCGAACGACACAGCCTCGCTGAAGACGTCCCGGTTGACCTGGAACTTCACGAAGGCACTCCTTGTTCGCGTCTCTCGGGCGAGATCCCGGTGGGCCAGGATTTCACATCGATCCTGGCACAGGAAGAGGCGAGTGCCGACGGGCCCCCGAAGCAGTCTCGGGAAGGTTGTCGAACGAGGAGGAGGGAAAGGGAGAGTTAACCTTCTTAACCGCGGTGGGTATGTGGATAACTCGCCGGCTCCTCTGCTCGGAGCGGGGAACTACACCGGTGTGACTTGCTGACTGCCTGTGGAGACCGACCCGCGCATCGGTGGACAACGCCAGCGGGGTCGGCGGCCATTCCACAATCGCGCGTCCGGATCTCCACAATCGGTCCCCGCGCGCCGCGCCGGTTATCCACAGAGTTTCCACACCTTGTGGACTCGCGTTTTCGTACACCGATCCGTCTAGTCCCCCGTTCGGGGGAGGTCACATCTTGTTGTACCGCTGGTTCTGCTTGATGCGGCTCGTGAGCTCGGTGACCTGGTTGTAGATCGAGCGGCGCTCCTTCATGAGCTCGCTGATCTTCTTGTTCGCGTACATGACGGTCGTGTGGTCGCGGTTGCCGAACAGTTGGCCGATCTTCGGCAGCGACAGGTTCGTCAGCTCGCGACACAGGTACATCGCGATCTGACGCGCGGTCGCGACGGCCTGCGAGCGGCTCGAGCCGTAGAGGTCGTCGACCGAGAGTTTGAAGTACTCCGCGGTGTGATTGATGATGTCGACCGGCGCGATGACGTTGTCCTCGTCGAGCGTGATGAGGTCCTTGAGCACGGTCTGCACGAGCTGCAGATCGACGGGCGTGCGGTTGAGATTCGCGAACGCGGTGACGCGGATGAGCGTGCCCTCCAGTTCGCGGATGTTGCTCGACACCTTCGTCGCCATGAACTCGAGGATCTCGTCGGGCACCTGGAGGCGTTCGCTCTGTGCCTTCTTGCGGAGGATCGCGATGCGCGTCTCGAGGTCGGGCGCCTGGACGTCGGTGATGAGACCCCACTCGAACCGCGACCGCATCCGGTCTTCGAATCCGGTCAGGAACTTCGGGGCGACGTCGCTCGTGATCACGACCTGCTTGCTGTGATCGTGCAGCGTGTTGAACGTGTGGAAGAAGGCCTCCATGGTCTCGGCCTTGCCCTGCAGGAACTGGATGTCGTCGATCAGCAGGATGTCGATCTCGCGATACCGGGACTGGAAGGCCGAGGCCCGGTTGTTCTGGATCGAGTTGATGAAGTCGTTGGTGAACTCTTCACTCGACACGTAGCGCACTCGGATGCCCGTGTAGAGGTTCTCGGCGTAGTGCCCGATCGCGTGCAACAGGTGGGTCTTCCCGAGTCCCGAGTCGCCGTAGATGAAGAGCGGGTTATACGCCTTCGCCGGCGCCTCGGCGACGGCGACCGCGGCGGCGTGGGCGAATCGGTTGGATCCCCCGATCACGAAGTTGTCGAAGTTGTACTTCGGGTTGAGCCGCGAGTCACCGCGGCGGGCCGCCACGTCGCCCACGGTCGGCTCGGGGGCCGGCAGCGCGACGTCGTCTCCGACGTGCTCGGGCACCGGGCCGAGCGTCGCGGCGGTCATGTCGGGGTTCACGACGATCGCGAAGTTGACGACGTCCTCGGCGGCGCCGGTGATCGCCTCGATGAGGGGGACCCGGATGCGCTGCTCGAGCATCCCGCGCGTGAGCTCGTTCGGCACCTCGAGGTAGAGCACACCGCCGAGCACGCCCTTGGCTTCGACGAGGTTCACGAAGCCGTGGAGCTGCGGGGTGATCCGCTCGTCGGCTCCGAGCTGCGCGAGAACGGCGGACCACAGGTCGCGGGTCGGGTCGGATTCGCTCATGCCTTCATCCTGGGACGCGGAAACAGTTGTGCACAGGGTTATCCACGGACCTGATTCCTGTGGATGACGGAGGTGCCGCCCCCCCGCGCGGGTGCGAAGGACAGCAGTTCACCTTAGTTCTCGGGGGAGCGGGATGGTCAACACTCCCCAGGAACTCGAGCCGGGGGTCACCGGTCGCCGAGCGGGCCGTTTGACCGATGGGGTCGCTGACCGTATCTTTAATCAGTTCACCCGCGCTCTCGCGGGACTACCTGATCTTCCCGGTCTTCCGACTCGCATCGGCCCGCCGGGCGTGGAGACGACAATGACCAAGCGAACCTTCCAGCCGAACAACCGGCGCCGCGCCAAGGTGCACGGCTTCCGCCTCCGCATGCGCACGCGCGCGGGCCGCGCCATCCTGGGCGCCCGCCGTCGCAAGGGGCGCACCGAGCTCTCCGCGTAGTCCGGCGTGCTCGCCAGGGCGAACCGGGTGGTCCTCCCTGCGGACTTCCGTGCTGTCGTCCGACGCGGCCGCCGCTCGACGACGCCGTCGGCCGTCTACTACCGTCGCGTCACGCAGCCCGGCGACCCGGTGCGGTTCGGGGTCATCGTCTCGCGCAAGGTCGGGAATGCGGTCGAACGCAATCTCGTGCGGCGTCGCCTCCGCGCCCTGGGCCGCAGCCTCGTGGATGCCGGCCACCGGGGTGAGGACGTCGTGATCCGAGTGCTCCCCGGAAAGTCGCCACACTCCTGGGATAGTCTCTCCGCCGACATGCACGACGTGCTCGACTCCCCCGTTTCGGATCGCTGATGCGCGCGCTGACCTTCCTCTGGTTGCTGCCGCGCAACGCGTGCGTGCTCGTGCTGCGCGGCTACCGCGCCGTCATCTCCCCGCTCTACGGCGACGTGTGCCGCTACTACCCGAGCTGTTCCGCCTATGCGCTCGGGTCGATCCAGCAGCACGGCGTCATCAAGGGCGTCGCGCTCGGCTCCTGGCGTCTCGCGCGATGCCACCCGTGGGCGCGCGGGGGCGTGGACGACGTGCGGTCGCGTCGCGTCGAACGCTATCGAATCACCGACTTCGGCTTCGTCATCCCGACGAGCCACGGAAAGGGCTGACACCCAAGTGGACATCTTCGCCTTCTTCAATACGCTCCTGTGGCCCATCAAGTGGGTCATCGAGGCGATCCTCGTGGGCTTCCATCAGCTCCTCGAGCTGGCCGGGATGGATCCCGCCGCCGGGCTCACCTGGGTGCTGTCGATCGTCGGTCTCGTGCTCGTGGTGCGGGCGGCCCTCATCCCGATCTTCGTGCGACAGATCAAGAGCCAGCGCAAGATGCTCGAGGTCGCGCCGCAGCTCAAGAAGATCCAGGACAAGTACAAGGGCAAGCGCGATCAGTTCTCTCGCGAGGCGATGCAGCGCGAGACGATGGAGCTCTACCGCAAGGCGGGCACCAACCCCTTCGCGTCGTGCCTGCCGCTGCTCATCCAGATGCCGATCTTCTTCGGACTGTTCACGGTGCTCAACGAGGCGAACAACGGTCGCGTCGGCGTCGGGCTGCTCAATCAGGAGCTGGCGACGCAGTTCGGACAGGCGTCGTTGTTCGGCGTGGCACCGCTGCACGACAGCATCCAGACGGCTGCTGCACAGGACCCGGTCGAGGTCGTCGTGATCGTCATCGCGGTCGTCATGGTCGTGCTCATGACGGCGTCGCAGTTCGTCACCCAGCTGCAGATCATGTCGAAGAACCAGTCGCCGGAGATGAAGGCGAGCCCGATGTTCCGGCAGCAGCGCATCCTGCTCTACCTGCTGCCGCTCGTCTTCGCCTTCTCGGGGTTCGCCTTCCCGATCGGCGTCATGTTCTACTGGCTCACCTCCAACGCGTGGACGATGGTGCAGCAGTTCATCGTCATCCGGAACATGCCCACGCCGGGCAGTGAGGCCGCCCTCGCGCGCGAGGCCCGTCTCGCCAAGAAGCGCCGCGCGAGCATGACCGACGACGCCGCGATGCTCGAGGAGATCGTCGAAGAGCCCAAGAAGGTCCAGCGGCAGCAGCCGGTGGGCAAGAACCGAGCGAAGAAGCAAGGCGGACGCCGATGAGCGAGATGACCGACACCACCGAGACGCCCGCCGCGGACGAGGAGCTCGTCGCGTCGCCGTCGGACCAGGACGTCGTCGACGAGGGCGACGCGGCGGCCGACTACATCGAAGAGCTGCTCGACATCGCCGACATCGACGGCGACATCGACATCGACGCCCGGGGTGGGCGCGCCTACCTCTCGGTCTCGGCGAGCGGGGAATCGAACCTGCGGCTGCTCTCGAAGCCCGACACCGTCGCGGCGCTCCAGGAGCTCACGCGGCTCGCCGTGCAGAACCGCACGGGACGTTTCTCGGGCGTCATCCTCGACATCGGGGGATCCCGGGATGCCCGCGCGACGGAACTCGCGGCTCTCGTCGATCACGCGATCACGCGGCTCGAGGCCGGCGCGGCCACGGCGTCGCTCCCCCCGATGTCCAGCTACGAGCGCAAGGTCGTGCACGACCTCGTCGCGGAGCGCGGCTACACGTCCGAGTCCGAGGGCGAGGGGCGCGATCGCCACACCGTGATCACCGCCGTCACCGTCGGCTGATCCCCGCACGTCCCGCCGCCCGCTTCGGTTTCGGCCGGGCGGGCGGTCGACGTTTCACGTGAAACATCAGGAGTCCGCAGCATGATCGTCGAGACCGAGCCGGCCTATGCCGAGGAGCTCTTCGGGGCGAGCATCGAGACGGCGCGCGCCTTCACGGCCGACCTCGCCCGGTTCGGCGAAGAGCTCGGGCTCATCGGGCCCCTCGAGGCCGAACGCCTGTGGTCGCGACACGTCGTGAACTCCGCGCTCGTGGCGCCGCTTCTTCGCCCCGGGCGGGTCGGTGACGTCGGAAGCGGAGCGGGGCTGCCTGGCCTCGTGCTCGCGATCGCGCGCCCGGATGTCGAGCTCGTTCTCATCGAGCCCATGGAGCGGCGCACCGAGTGGCTCACGGCCGAAGCCGAGCGGCTCGGGCTCACGAACGTCTCGGTGCTCCGCGGCCGCGCCGAAGAGGTGCGACCCGAGCCGCTTCTCGACCAGGTCACGGCGCGCGCGGTGTCGGCGCTCGGCAAGCTCATCCCGCTGTGCGCCCCCCTCCTTCGGCCCGGCGGTGAACTGCTGCTCATGAAGGGTGCCCGCGTCGCGGACGAGGTCGCCGCCGCCGAGAAGGCCATTCGAAAGGCCCGCCTGCGCGACGTTGAGGTCCTCGTGCTGGGGGAGGGGACGGTGCCCGAAGTGACGCGCGTCTTTCGGGCTAGGGTGGGTGACTGATCCGCGGTTTGTTTCACGTGGAACATCGTTCTGAAAGGCCCCCTTCGTGAGCAGTTTCGACGCTTCGACCCCCCTCGCTGCGGAGGTCGCCGAGCTCACCCGTCGCCGGCTGGCGCTCGCCGACACTCAGCTCCCGCTCCCCGCGGAGACCCGCATCTTCACGGTCGCCAACCAGAAGGGCGGCGTCGGCAAGACGACGACGACCGTGAACCTCGCAGCCGCGCTCGCGCAGGGCGGCGCTCGGGTTCTGGTGATCGACCTCGACCCCCAGGGCAACGCCTCGACGGCCCTCGGCGTCGAGCACCACGCCGAGACCCCGAGCGTGTACGACGTCATCATCGGCGACACCCCGATGGACGACGTCGTTCAGGCGAGCCCCGAATTCCCGGGACTCGCCTGCATCCCGGCGACGATCCACCTCGCGGGCGCCGAGATCGAACTCGTCTCCCTCGTCGCGCGCGAGCAGCGATTGCGTACCGCGCTCGAGACCTTCCTCGTGGAGAACGCCGCGGAGCCGTACCACTACGTCTTCATCGATTGCCCGCCGTCGCTCGGCCTGCTCACGATCAACGCCTTCGTCGCGGCGAAGGAAGTGCTCATCCCGATCCAGTGCGAGTACTACGCCCTCGAGGGGCTGAGCCAGTTGCTCGACAACATCAAGCTCATCCAGCGCCACCTCAACCCCAAGCTCGCGCTGTCGACGATCCTGCTGACGATGTACGACTCGCGCACGAACCTCGCCAACCAGGTCGTCGACGAGGTGCGCGAGCACTTCCCGGCCGAGACGCTCACGACCGTCATCCCTCGCTCGGTGCGCATCTCGGAGGCGCCGAGCTACGGACAGAGCGTCATCACCTACGACGGCAACTCGCCGGGCTCGCTCTCCTACCGCGAGGCGGCCGCCGAGATCGCGCGTCGGGGTGTCGCGTGATGGCGGCCGCCCCCAAGCGCACTGGACTCGGTCGCGGGATCGGCGCGCTCATCCCGACGGCGGACGAGCCCGATCGTCCGGTCGACGTCTTCTTCGGGTCCGAGACCGACCTGGTCGCCGTTCCCGGGGCGCGGCTCGCGGAGATCGAGCTCGACGACATCGTCCCCAACGCTCAGCAACCCCGCACGGAGTTCGATCCCGACGCCCTGCAGGAGCTCGTCGTCTCGATCCGCGAGTTCGGCGTGCTGCAGCCGATCGTCGTGCGCCCGCGGGCCGGGGCGGTCGCGGGGGAGCCCCAGTACGAACTCATCATGGGCGAGCGGCGGTTCCGCGCCTCGCGGCAGGCCGGACTCGCGCGCATCCCCGCGGTCGTGAAGGACACCGCCGACGAGGCGATGCTGCGCGACGCCCTGCTGGAGAACATCCACCGCGCCCAGCTGAACCCGCTCGAAGAGGCGTCGGCGTACCAGCAGCTGCTGCAGGACTTCGGCATCACGCAAGAGCAGCTCGCCGAACGCATCGGCCGCTCCCGACCGCAGATCACGAACACGATCCGGCTGCTGCGCCTCCCGGAGAGCATCCAGACCAAGGTCGCCGCCGGGGTGCTCACGGCGGGCCACGCGCGCGCGATCCTCTCGGTCGGCGACGAGGTCGGCATGCGGAAGCTCGCCGACAAGATCATCAACGAAGACCTCTCGGTGCGGGCCGCCGAGGCCGCCGCCGGTGTCATCGCGCCGCCGAAGCCGAAGTCGGCCAAGGCCGTCGCGGGCAAGCGGCAGGAGCAGCTCGGCGAACTCGCCGACCGGCTCGGAGACAAACTCGACACCCGAGTCAAGATCGCGCTCGGCGCCTCGAAGGGCACGATCACGATCGACTTCGCGACCGTCGCCGACCTGCGCCGCATCCTCACCGAACTCGGGGTCGACCCGGACGTCGGCTGAGTCCGCGGTTACACCGAGTCGACGCGCGCCGCCTCGGCGAGCGTCGTGTAGACCCAGCCGAGGTCGTGACCGGCCGCTTCGAGGGCTTGCGGCAGGAGCGAGGTCTCGGTGAGACCCGGCAGCACGTTTGCCTCGAGGAACCACGGCGTTCCCGCCCCGTCGACGATGAGGTCGACGCGGGACAGGTGCCGCATGCCGAGGGCGACGTGGGCCGTCACCGCCGTCTCGGCGGCGCGGGCGGCCACCTCCGGCGACAGGCGTGCCGGGGTGTAGAAGCGCGTCTCGCCGGCGTTGTAGCGCGCCTCGAACGAGTACACGCCCGAGAGGGGCTCGATCTCGACCGCCGGCAACGCCACGGGACCGTCCCCGGTGTCGATGACGCCGACCGCGATCTCGGTACCGGTGATGCGCTGCTCGACGAGCGCGACATCCCAGTAGGTGTAGGCCTCGACCATGGCGCGCGGCATCGCAGGGCGCTCGGTGACGATCGTGACGCCCTGGGCCGACCCGCCCTGCGCGGGCTTCACGACGAGCGGAACGGGCAGCTCGTCGTCGATCGCGGCGAAGATCGCGTCGGCCCCCAGTTCCCGGAACGCGTCGCGCCCGAGCGTGATGGAGGGAGGTGTCGCGACTCCGGCTCGCCCGACGATGATCTTCGCCGTCGGCTTGTCCCACGCCAGCCGCGCGGCGGACGACGACGACCCGACGAACGGGATGCCGAGGAACTCGAGCAGGCCGCGCAACGCGCCGTCTTCGCCGCTCGCGCCGTGCAGGGCCGGCCAGACGGCATCCGGTCGGCTGTCGCGCAGGTAGGCGAGCAGGGTCGCGTCCGGGTCGCGCAGCTCGACCTCGAGGCCGTGCTCGAGCAGGGCATCGGCGACCTGACGGCCGCTGCGCAGCGACACGTCGCGCTCGTGGGAGATGCCGCCCGCGAGGACGACGACGCGCTTCAAGGCACCCATCTCGATCCTCAGCCGGCGAACGGGGGCAGGACGCCCTCGGGCTCGGCGGGGAGGGTGCTGACCGGTCCGGTCTGGTGGAACTCGTTGAGCAGCGCGAGCTCGCCATTGATGACGATCGAGAGGCGGCGGATGCCCTCCCGGATGAACTCGGGCGTCGGATAGCAGAACGACAGCCGCATGGCGGTGCGCCCGCTCCCGTCGGCGTAGAAGGCCGTCCCGGGGGTGTAGGCGACGAGCTCCTTGACGGCCCGCGGGAGCATGGCCTTCGAGTCGAGGTGCTCGGGCAGCCGCAGCCAGACGTAGAAGCCGCCGGTGGGCACCGTCCACGAGAGCGTCGGCAGCTGCTCGGCGAGGGCGGAGAGCATCGCGTCGCGGCGCTCGCGGTAGACGCCGCGGAAGGTGTCGATCTGCCCCCTCCAGTCGGCGCTGCCGAGGTACTCCGAGATGACGGTCTGCGAGAACGACGAAGGCGAGAGCACGGCCGCCTCGTTCGCCAGAATGAGTTTCTCTCGAATCGCATGGGGGGCGACCGCCCACCCGACGCGGAAGCCGGGCGCGAGCGTCTTCGAGAACGTGCCGAGGTAGATCACGCCGTCCTCCTCGATCGAGCGCATCGCGTGCGGCGGCGCCTGGTCGAAGTAGAGCAGACCGTAGGGGTTGTCCTCGAGCACGAGGATGTCGTTCTGCCGGGCGATCTCGAGGATCTCCATGCGCCGGGCCCAGGGAAGCGTCACGCCCATCGGGTTGTGGAACGAGGGGATCGTGTAGAGGAACTTGATCGTCTTGCCCGCGGCGCGCACGCGCGCGATCGTCTGCCGCAGCGCCTCCGGCTCGAGGCCGTCGTCGTCCATCGGCGAGTGCACGACCTCCGCCTGGAACGACTTGAACACCGTGATCGCGGTCACGTAGGAGGGGCCCTCGGCGAGCACGACGTCGCCGGGGTCGAGGAAGAGCTTCGCGACGAGCTCGAGGGCGTGCTGCGACCCCGTCGTGACGACGAGGTCGTCGACGCCGGCGTGGATGCCCTCGAGCGCCATGACCTCGAGGATCTGCTCGCGCAACTGCGGCATCCCCTGGCCCGAGCCGTACTGGAGGGCGGTCGCCCCGCGGTCGCGGACCGTGCGCTCGACGGCGCCGGTGAGCAGCTCCTGGGGCAGGGCGGACACGAAGGGCATGCCGCCGGCCAGCGAGACCACCTCGGGGCGGCTCGCGACGGCGAACAGGGCTCGGACCTCGGAGGCCGACAGGCCGGCCGTACGGGCGGCGTACAGCCCGTACCACGGATCCATGTTGTTGCCCTGCGTCTGCATGGACGTCAACGTTACCCGCGCGCGCTCCACTTCGAAGAAGGGAGCGCTTTCGCGCTCCCTTCGTGGCGCCAGCGCCGACGGCCGTCTCGGCCGGCGGGTCACTCCAGAGGCGATCGACGTTCGGTCCGCGAAAACCCGGATGCCCCCTCCACGCGGGAGAGGGCATCCGAGAAAAGCCTGATCAGAGTGGTGTTACGCGAGGAACTCCGCGAGATCGGCCTCGAGGGCCGGCTTCGGCTTGGCGCCGATGACGCGCTTGACGACCTCGCCGTCCTTGAAGACGTACATCGCCGGAATCGACGTGATGCCGTACTTCTCGGCCGTCGCGGGGTTGTCGTCGACGTTGAGCTTGACGATCGCGAGCTTGCCGGTGTTCTCCTCCGCGATCTTGTCGAGGATGGGCGAGACGGCGCGACACGGGCCGCACCACTCCGCCCAGAAGTCGACCATGATCGGGATGTCGGACTTGAGGACGTCGGCCTCGAACGAGGCGTCGGTCACCGCCTTGGCACTGGACATCTGGGGTTCTCTCTTTCTTCGAGGAGGTCTGCTGGGGTCAACCGCTCGGGGCGGTCGGTCATTCCCGACGGGTCAGGCGCCGACCGCCTGCGGGTCGGGCACCGGCGCACCGGGTTCACGGGGCCCGCCGCCCGCCTGCGCGAGCAGGGTGTTCGGCAGCGCGGCGAGGTAGTGCTCGGCGTCGAGCGCCGCGACCGTGCCGGATCCCGCCGCGGTGATCGCCTGCTTGTAGGTGGGGTCGATCACGTCACCCGCCGCGAAGACACCCGGGAGGTTGGTGCGCGAGCTGCGACCGTCCACCGCGATCGTGCCCTCGGCGGTCAGGTCGAGCTGGCCATGCACGAGGTGGGTGCGCGGGTCGGCGCCGATCGCGACGAACAGGCCGTCGAGGTCATGCGTCGACTCGGTGCCGTCGACCGTGTCGACGAGTCCGAAACCGGTGACCTTCTCGTCGCCGTAGATGTGGGCGACCTCCTGGTTCCAGAGGAACTCGATCTTCGGGTCGTTGAAGGCGCGCTCCTGCATCGCGGCCGAGGCGCGCAACGAGTCGCGCCGGTGCACGAGGTAGACCTTGTCGGCGAACCGGGTGAGGAAGGTGGCCTCTTCGAGCGCGGAGTCGCCGCCACCGACGACTGCGACCTTCTTCTGCTTGAAGAACGCGCCATCGCACGTCGCACACCACGAGACGCCGTAGCCCGAGAGGCGCGTCTCGTCCTCGAGGCCGAGCTTGCGATATTCGGAGCCCGTGGCGTAGATGACCGCGAGGGCCTCCTCCACGGTTCCGTCACCGAGGTGGATCTTCTTGATCTCCCCGTCGAGCTCGAGTCTCGTGACGTCGTCGTAGACGATCGTCGCGCCGAACCGCTCGGCTTGCGCCTGCATCTTCATCATGAGGTCGGGCCCCATGATGCCCTCCGGGAATCCGGGGAAGTTCTCGACCTCGGTCGTCTTCATGAGCTCGCCGCCGAACTCGACGCTCGAGGCGATCACGAGCGGCTCGAGGTTCGCGCGCGCGGCGTAGATCGCGGCGGTGTATCCCGCCGGGCCCGAGCCGATGATCACGATCTGGCGCATTGCGAAGCCTGCTTTCCCGTGCGGTGGCCGCACGTCCGAATGATGCAACACATCCTAGGTAGCGGATATTTCTGAACGGGAGGTTCAGCGCTTTCGCTTGACGGAAAGCGGAAGGCCGCGCAGCTCGGGCGCGCGCGCGACTAGGAGCACCCCGAAGAACACGAGGATCGAGACCGCTCCGACCGCCGACGTGGCGAGCAGGCCCTCGATCTTCCCGGCGACCGCGAAGCCCTGCGGAAGGAACCCGCCGAGGAGGGCGAGCATCCCGAGTCCCGCCGCCGCCGCGGGGATCGTCGCGAGGGCGAACACGCCGAACCGGCGAACGATCGCCCCCCCGCCCCCGCCGAGACGCCGCCGCAGCAGGAGTGCGCCGACGATCGCCTGCACGATCACCGAACCCGACGTGGCGAGACCGATGCCGGCCGCGATCCAGGCCGACGGCGCTGCGACGAGGGCGATCGCGGCGGCGATGAAGATCCCCGCCTGCACGAGCTGCAGCAGGAACGGGGTGCGCGTGTCGCCGAGCGCGTAGAACGCGCGCTGCACGACGTAGAGGGTGCTGAACGGCACGAGGCCGACGAGGAAGGCGAGCAGCACGAGAGCGATGACGCGCGCTTCGTCGGGGTTCTGGGCGAAGAACGCCGAGAACGGCAGCGCGGCGGCGGCGAGGGCCGCACCAGCCGCGGCCACGAGCATCCCGATCGTGCGCAGCGATGCCGAGAGGTCGGTGCGCAACGCCGGGAGGTCGCCGTCGCGCACCGCCGTGCTCATCCGGGTGAAGTACGGCGTCGCGATCGAGATGGCCACGATCGAGTGCGACAGCATGAAGATGAGCCAGGTCACCCGCAGCACGCCGAGCGACGCGTCGGAGTCATCGGCGAACGCCGCGACGTTCGTCTGCACGAGGTTGGTCGCCTGCACGACGAGCACCATGCCGAAGACCCAACCCGCCGCGCGCGCGGGGGCGCCGAGACCGGCCCCGCGCCATCGGAAGTCGGGGCGGAACCCGAGCCCGGTGCGGCGCCAGAAGAAGGCGAGCACGATCGCCTGCAGCGCCACGCCGAGGGTCGCGCCGCCGCCGAGCAGGGCGATTCTCGCGGCGTCCCACGTCGCGGGATCGCGATGGGCCGGGTCGACGCCGTAGAGCAGCCCGAAGAGCACGAGGACGCCGATCATGACGACGTTGTTGAGGGCCGGCGCCCACGCGGCCGGGCCGAAGACGCCGCGCGCGTTGAGCACCTCGCCGACGAGGGCGTAGACGGCGTAGAACAGGATCTGCGGCAGGCACCAGTAGGCGAGCGCGATCGCGAGCTGCAGACCGCCGTCGTCGAGCGCGCGGTCGCCACCGGCGAGCGCGTAGAGCCGCACGATGAGCGGCGCCCCGGCCGTCGCGAGCACGGTCGTCGCGACGAAGGCGACGACGCCGAGCGTCACGAGCCGGTTGACGAACGCCTGCCCGCCGTCGGAGGAGGTCGCCGCCTTGACGATGTGCGGCACGAGCACCGCCGAGAGCAGGCCTCCCGCGACGATCGCGTACACGTAGGTCGGCAACTGGTTGGCGAGCGCGAACGCGTTCGGTCCCGACCCCTGCACGCCGACGACGGTGGCGAGCACGGAGACGTTGACGAACCCGAGGAGCCGCGACACGATCGTGCCGGACGCGAGTGCCGCGCTCGCGCGACGAACGGTGCCGCTCACTCCGGCGCCTGGGTGCCCTCGCCCGGGGCGCGCGCCGCCCGCCGACGACGGACGACGACGTTGCGCACGATCCCGACGGCGAAGACGAGGGCGACGACCGCTCCGACGATGAGCCCGACCGTCTCCCACTGCGCCTGGAGGTCGGCGTTGAATCGGCGCGGGGCCCCGATCGCGACCCCCGTCGAGGGGCTCGACAGGCTCACCTCGACGACGACGGTGCCGTTGGTGATCGCTTGCGCCCCGAGCCGTTCGGTCTTCGACGATCCCGGCTCGACGGTGATGTCGACCGGTCCGTCGACGCGGAGCAACGGGCGCAGGGCGCGCGCGTCGATCCGCACGTTCACGGGGAAGTCGAGGGCGTTCGCGACCCGGATCGGGATCGTCGTGATGCTGCTCGAGACGAAGACGTCGCCGGTGTCGACGATCGTCACCGAGCCGAGGATCTCGAGCGAGCGGTCGAGGTAGCGGTCGGCGTCGGCCTGCCAGTCGTCGCGCGCGACCCTCCCGACCCCGAGGAGGGTGAGGAGATCCAGCTGTCGTGGGGCGAGGAGAAGCGCCGGGTCGCTCAGGATGGTCGCGAACGACGACTCCGCGCGGACGGCGTCGACGAGCGCTTCGGCCCGCTCCACGTGGGGCGGAGCGGGCGATTCCACGATGCTCGCGACGTCGGCGTCATCCGCGAGAGCCGTCGAGATCCCGACGAGCGTCGTCGACGGGCGGGCGGTGATCGCCGAGATGGCTTCATCGAGGCTGGGGAACGAGAACGTCGAGGCACGGTCGAGGGTCAGCACGATGCTGCGCCCGGGGTGCGCGGCCGCGAGACCGTCGAGCGCGGTGCCGAGACGGCCGATCGCGGCATCGCGCGTCGCCTCCTCGATCGACGCCGCGGCCTGGCGCAGGAGGTCGGATGCGGCGGAGTCGGCGACGAGGGCGGCGAAGCCGTCGACGTCGACGCGCGCCCCCGAGGTCTCCGACAGATTCGCCGAACTCAGCAGGGCGGCCTCGAAGCCGGCGCCGGCGTAGGCCGCGATGTCGCCGGCGGCGACGGAACCCTCCGACGGCCACGCGATCCGAGCGACGGCGTCGGGCCACGCGAGCAGTTCGTCGGTCGTCGGCAGCGGAG
>Ga0209066_10002380_pt1 | contig 22843 bp, 15 predicted proteins | sample All_14_2_FD_187198 | JGI IMG/M metagenome (GOLD analysis project Ga0209066, IMG submission 187198) | Freshwater microbial communities in response to fracking from Pennsylvania, USA - Allegheny Zone_MetaG_DW_15 (SPAdes) (version 2) ... | reverse complement strand
GGGTGAGACCGTCGAAATAGGGCGGTCGCCGGATGTAGGTGGAATCGGCTTGCCACGGGTACGTGGTGCTTTCCCCCGCCGGCAGCATCTTCCAGAACACATCGCCGTCGAAAATGTGCCGGTATTCCCTGGCGTAGGCCTCGCCGGTGACGTGGGAGTCGATCAATGCCTTTATTTCCGCGGTCGCAGGCCACAGTTGGGACAGGAAAACCGGCTGTCCGTTGGGGTCGCAGCCGAGGGGTTCGGTCTCGAGATCGATATCGATCCTGCCGGCGATGGCAAACGCCACGACCAGCAGCGGCGAGCCGAGAAAATTGCTTCTGACCCGCTGGTGAATCCTGGCCTCGAAATTGCGGTTGCCGGACAGCACCGCCGCCACGTTCATCCCGTGCTGCTCGATCAGGCTCTCGATTGCCGGGTGCAGGGGGCCGCTGTTGCCGATGCAGGTCGTGCAGCCGAAGGCGGCAAGATGGAAGCCGAGGGCCTGAAGATAGGGGGTGAGGCCGGCGGCATCGAGATAGCTGACGACGACCTTCGATCCCGGGGCAAAGGAGGTCTTGACGTAGGTCGGGACCTTCAGCCCGCGCCGTACCGCATTCCGCGCCAGCAGGCCGGCGCCGATGAGGACGAAGGGGTTGGAGGTGTTGGTGCAGGAGGTGATGGCGGCGATGACGACACTGCCGTCGCTGATCCGCACCGGTGAGCCGTTGATGTCGCAGGTGAATTCCCGGCGGTGTACCGACAGGCATTCGCTGCTCCGGGGTTCATGGCAGCCCGACTCCTGCTGAAAGGTCGAAATCTCCGGCACCTTGACGTCCCGCTCGTAGCTGCAACCGAGGATTCCGGCAAAGGTCGATTTCATCGCCGCGAGCGGGACGCGATCCTGTGGTCGGGCCGGACCGGCGAGACAGGGGGTGATCGTCGCGAGGTCGAAGTCGACGATGCCGGTGTACTCGCGCTGCTCGTCGGCTCCCAGGTAAAAAAGACCGTTGGCCCGGGCGTAGGCCTCGGTGATATCGGCCTGGAGCCCGCGGTTGGTAAGGCGGAGGTAGTCGATGGTCCGGCCGTCGATCGGGAAGAAACCGAGGGTGGCGCCGAATTCCGGAGTCATGTTGGCGATCGTGGCCCGATCGGGGACCGTGAGGTGGGCCAGTCCGGGACCGAAGAATTCGACGAATTTTTCGACAACATGGTATTGCCGCAGATGCTGGGTGAGGGTGAGAACGATGTCGGTGGCGGTGACCCCGGCATTCGGCCGGCCCCGGAGCCGGACCCCGATGACTTCGGGGATCGACATTGAATACGGTTGACCGAGCATGACCGCCTCGGCCTCGATGCCGCCGACCCCCCAGGCCATGACGCCGATGCCGTTGATCATCGGAGTGTGCGAGTCGAGGCCGACGACGGTGTCCGGGTAGAGCAGGATGTCGTTTTCCCGCTGTTCGGCGATGACCACCCGGCCGAGGTGTTCGAGGTTGACCTGGTGGCAGATCCCCGAGTTCGGGGGGACCACGCTGAAGTTGGCGAAATTCTTCTGCGCCCACTTCAACAGGGCGTAGCGCTCGCCGTTGCGTTCATATTCCCTGGCGACGTTGTTGGCGAGGCTGTCGACGGTGCCGGAAAAATCGATCTGGACACTGTGATCGACGATCAGCTCCACCGGCACCTGGGGGTTGACCCGTCGTGGGTCCCCGCCGAGAGCGCGGACGGCATCGCGCATCGCGGCGAGATCGACCACCGCCGGCACGCCGGTAAAGTCCTGCATCAGCACTCGTGCCGGGTGATAGGCTATTTCCACCGGTTGCCGGTAGGTTTTCCGCCAGTTGACTATCGCCGCCAGGTCCTGGTCGGAGACGATGACGCCGTCATGCCGGCGCAGCAGGTTTTCGACGAGAATACGGATCGAGAAGGGCAGCCGGTCGATGCTGCCGAAACCGAGGCCGGATAGTTCCGGCAACGCATGGTAGCGATAGGATGTACCGTTGATGAGAAGGTCTTTGAGAACGCCTGGGTAGGACATATCGGCTCCGTCGGAAGATTGGTTGGAATGTTTGCAGGTGCATGGGGGGATGGTGCGATATGGCAAATGGAGGATGGTTGAGCCTTGCCCGTTGTTTTCTCCTGCCATCCAGTGTACTGAAATTTTGACCGCACAACAGGGAAAACAGTGAAGGCGGGGGAAAAAACCTGAAAATGTGGTATATTGAAACGAAAATACCATTGACCTTGAGCGCCGATATGGAAACGGGAATGGAATGATGAAGACGGTTCTTCGCAGGAGCGCGGTGCAGATCCTCCTTGGCCTGGTTGTCGCGCTGACGTTGTTTCTGCCCGGCCTGCTGTTCAACATGTTCGCCGAAAACCCGCTGACCTGGTTTGAGGGGAAGTACCTGTCGATGTTCTGGGCCTTCGGTATCGTCCTCTGTGCCTGCCCCAGCTTCCGTCTGTCGGCCGCGGTCCTGACCGGTCTGGCGGTCCTTGAACTGACCCAGTTCGCCAGCCTGGCTTTTACCCATGAATACATCACGCCTTTCGCGATCGGGTTGATGCTGATCGAATACCTGGATGTCGCCGAATCGACGGTGGCCAACAGCGTCCATTTTCTGTATGTGCCGCTTGTCGTACTGCTACCCTACCTCCTCTGTCTCGAGATCCTGCGCCGGACGTGGACCTTTTCCTTCAAGAGCCGCTGGTTTGTGATCTTTGTGATCGCCTTTCTCGCCTTTCCTCTGGTCCGGATCAAGACCCACACCGACCGTGACGATATTGTCAATTTTTTCCCGACGGCTACAAATCCCACCCTCGTCAACACGCTCAACTCCTACTCCCTCTACTTCGGCGTGCTGTTGCCGGAGAGTCTGTTCGGGGGGACGGTCAGGGCTGAATTCCCGGAGTATGAGATCAGGGAGACCGATATCCCGCCATCGCCGCTGACAGTCGTTCTGGTGATGGGGGAGAGCCTGACCCCGAACCACATGTCGCTGTACGGATATGGGCGAAAGACGACGCCGTTTCTCGAGGAATTGGCCGGCGACCCCGGCTTTGTCCACCGCAAGGGGTACTCCGCCGCCAGTGCCACCCGCGCGGCACTGCCGATGTTCTATACGCTGCAGTACCATCCGCTCGACGAAAACCGGCTCCGGCGCCAGGATTCCAACCTCTTCCGGTTGGCGAAACAACACGGTTTCAAGACCTGGTATCTTTCCGCCCAGAACAGCAATTGTCTCAATGGCGTCGACCTCGACCCGATTGATGTCATGATCACCGCCGACACGCGGCCGGAGCTGTTCGAGCGGGAAAAGGATGAAGGACTGCTGCAGCTGGTGCGGGAGGTGCCGTCCGGCGGCAAAAATTTCATTGTCGTCCACCAGCGCAATGTCCATCTTCCTTACCAGGCCAACATCGAACACCGGCCCGCATTCCAGCGCTTCCCGACCGAAGAGCTGCCCTTCGAGGATTCGACTATCAACGCCTACGACAACGCCGTTCTCTACGCCGACTACCTGTATCAACAGCTGCTGCAGGAATTGCGGCAGAAGACGAACGGTCCGCTCTATGTCTTTTTTACCTCCGATCACGGCGAGAAACTGGGAGAAAACGGCCACTGGGGCCACGACCGGCTCGATCTGGTGTCGTCGGTGGTGCCGATCATGTTCTATGCCAGGGGCGGCGATGGCCGGTATCTCCGGGAGATGCGGGACAAACCGCCCGGCACCCATTACCAGCTGGGAAAAATGATTGCCCGGATGCTCGGCTATGATATCCGTAATCCGGCGGAAGAGGGCGGGATTGTCTACGTCAACGGCGTCGCCTCATTGGGGCGCAGCGGCTATATGCGGTTTCGGGTGACGGACAACGGCGAGCGGCGGGACCTGCGGGTCATCCAGTCACCGTTTGTCACCGTGGCCGGAAAAAAGCCGGGGCAGGAAACAGGGACGACTCAATCCATCCCCAGGTAGGCCTTCTGGACGAGCGGGTTTTTCTTCAGATTTTCAGCGGTGTCGCTGACCACGATCTCTCCGGTCTGCAGCACGTAGCCGCGATGGGCGATCGACAGGGCCATGAGGGCGTTCTGCTCGACCAGGAGAATGGTCGTTCCCTTGTCGTTCAGGGTCTTGATGATATCGAAGATCAGCTCCACCAGCACCGGCGCCAGTCCCATCGACGGTTCGTCGAGCATCAGGATGCGGGGGTTGAGCATCAGTCCGCGGGCGATCGCCAGCATCTGCTGCTCGCCGCCGGACAGGGTGCCGCCATACTGGCTCAGCCGTTCCTTGAGCCGGGGAAACAGGGAAAAGCCGTACTCCATCCGCTCCTGTATCAGCCGGTGATCGGTGACGGTGAAGGCGCCCATCTCCAGGTTTTCCTTGACTGTCAGCTTGGGAAAGATGCCGCGGCCTTCCGGGACATGGCCCAGGCCGGCGAGAACGATGGCGTGCGGCTCCATCTTCGAGATGTCCTTGCCGTACAGGGTGATGGTGCCGGCGCTGGGGTGCATCATGCCGGAGATCGTCCGCAGCGTCGTACTCTTGCCGGCACCGTTGGAACCGATCAGGGAGACAATCTCCCCCTCGTTGACATCGACACTGATCCCCTTCAGGGCGTGGATATGGCCGTAATAACTGTGGACGTTGAGCAGGGAGAGGACGCTCATACCAGTTTTTCCTCGTGTTGTCCGGCGACCGCGCCACGACCGAGATAGGCCTCGATGACCCGCGGGTTGGCACGGATTTCCGCCGGAGTCCCCTCGGCGATCTTCTCGCCGTAATCCATGACGCAGATGTGTTCGGAGATATTCATGACGACCCGCATGTCGTGTTCGATCAGGAGGATGGTGGTGCCGCGGTCGTCACGGATGCTGCGGAACAGCCGGGTCACGTCCTCGGTTTCCTGGGGATTCATGCCGGCCGCCGGTTCATCGAGGAGCAGCAGGAGCGGATCGGCGGCCAGGGCCCTGGCGATCTCCAGCCGTCGCTGCGCCCCATAGGGCAGGTTCTTCGCCAGTTCATTGCCGACTCCCCGGAGGCCGACGTACTGCATCAGATTCACCGCCTTGTTTTCGGCCTCGGCCTCTTCCTGCCTGAATCCTTTGAGGTGGAGGAGGGTGGCGAGCGGCGATTGCCGCAGGTGGACGTGCATGCCGACCAGGATGTTCTCGACGACGGACATCTCACCGAACAGGCGGATATTCTGAAAGGTCCGCGAGATCCCGCGGGCGGCGATCTGGTCGGGGCGGAGGCCGACAAGAGAACGACCGTTGAAGTTGATCTCGCCCCCGTCCGGGCTGTAGATGCCGGTCAAGGTGTTGAAGAAGGTGGTCTTGCCGGCACCGTTCGGGCCGATGATGCTGACGATCCGTCCCGGCTCCAGTTTGAAGTTGACCTTGTTGACGGCCGTCAGGCCGCCGAACACCTTCATGACGTTGATTGTTTCAAGAAGCGCCATCTGCATTCCGTCCTATTGTTCTGTCACCGCCTCTTTCCCGGCGAGCCTGCGTTTTCTGCGCTTGGCCGGAATCAGCCCGCCCGGGCGGAAGATCATCATCAGGATCAAAATCAGGCCGAACAGCAGACGTTGGTATTTGGCCGGATCGAGTTGGGTGGAGAGATCGCGCCAGGCGAAGTTGATAAGGGGGATGACGGCATCGCTCTGCCGCAGTTCGCTCAGGTACAGCGAGAATCCCTGCAGGATCTGGAGGTTGAGCAGCGTCACGGTCGCGGCCCCGAGGATCGCCCCCGGGATGCTCCCTGAACCGCCGAGAATCACCATCGTCAGCACCCCGATCGACTGCATGAAGGAGAAGGACTCGGGACTGATGAAGGTGCGGCTGGCGGCGAGCAGGACCCCCATGACCCCGGCGAACGAGGCCCCCATGGCGAAGGCGGCCAGCTTCATCCGCACCAGGGGGATGCCCATGGCGATGGCGGCGGTCTCGTCCTCGCGGACGGCCGTCCAGGCCCGGCCGATCTTGGAGTCATCGATCCGTCTGGTGACGAAGATGATGACGATGATCATCGCCAGGGCCAGAAAGTAGAACATCACGTTGTACATGTCGGCAATGCTCGCCTGATGGCCGATGAGGCTGCCGAAGATGTTGTTGAAACTGTCGACCAGCGGTTCGGGCATGGTGGGACGCTGGATCGGGGTGATGCCCTGCGGCCCGTTGGTGAAGTTCAGCGGTTTGTCGAGGTTGTTGGCCAGCACGCGGATGACCTCGCCGAAACCGAGGGTGACGATGGCCAGATAGTCGCCGCGCAGCCGCAGGACCGGAAGACCGAGCAGGACCCCGGTAATCGCCGCGACGATGATCGCCAGAAACATGAAGAGATAGAAGGCGTCGCCGGGCAGCAGGAAGGGCAGGTTGGACGGCTGCGTCCCCGGGGCGAAGTGGAGGACGTAGAACTGCTGCGAGCCGAAGAAGGCCCAGAGATAGGCGCCGACGGCATAAAAGGCGACATACCCGAGATCGAGCAGCCCGGCGAAGCCGACAACGATATTCAGGCCGAGGGCGAGGGCGGCGAAGACGCAGATCTGGAAGATGACTTCGAGATAGAAGATGTTGCGGACCCCGACGACCGGAATGACCACCAGGGCCAGCAGGACGCCGGCGACGATTTTGAACCGGGTGTCGGTCTTGAAGTAGTAGAGGGAGAAGAACGAGCTGACCAGGGCAAGAAAGGCGAGACTCGAACGCGGCGTGGAGTAGACCAGGAACGTGCCGAGGAGGGTGTGGCCGATGATGATGGCATAGGGCCACAGGCCGTGGTTGAAGCGGTCGAAGAACTGCCTGAAACCGGTCGTTATCATGGCGTCTCCCTCCTATGCCTTCTGGCCGACGTTTTCGCCCATCAGGCCCTGCGGCCGGAAGATCAGGACGAGGATAAGGATGCTGAAGGCGAAGATGTCCTTGTATTCCGAGCCGGCGGCCCCCATGGTGAAGACGCCCATGTAGGAGCCGGCGAAGGTTTCGAGCATGCCGAGGACGATGCCGCCGAGCAGGGCGCCGGTGAGGTTGCCGATGCCGCCCAGGACGGCGGCGGCAAAGGCCTTCAGTCCGGGGAAAAAGCCGACGAAGGGATCTATCCTGGTGAACTTCAGGGCATACAGGACACCGGCGGCGCCGCCGAGCAGGCCGCCGACCAGAAAGGTGATCGAAATGATGCGGTTGACATTGATCCCCATCAGGCTGGCCGTTGGCCGGTCCTGGGCGACGGCACGGATGGCCTTGCCGATGCGCGTGGCGTTGACCAGGTAATTGAGTCCCATCAGCATCAGCATCGCGGCGACGATGACGATGATCGACTTGATCGATATGCCGAGGTTGATGGTCGTCTCTCCAAGGGCCAGTTTGCCGAAGTTGAGGCGCTGGTCGAAGTTGCCGAAGGAAGGAAATATCCGGTTGAAGTCACCGGTCGTCAATCCCTCGACCAGGCGAATGAGGTCCTGCAGCAGAAAGGAGACGCCGATCGCCGAGATCAGCGGCACCAGGCGCGAGGCCCCGCGCAGGGGGCGATAGGCGACGCGTTCGACCGTCACGGCCAGGGCCCCGGCGGCGACCATCCCGGAGATGATGGCAAAGGTCAGTAGGACATAGGACATTCCGAGGGAGGCGCTCCGCAACAGGCCGCTGTGGTCGAGGGCGATGAGAATCTCAACCCCGACGAAGGCCCCGACGGCGAAGATTTCACTGTGGGCGAAATTGATGAACTCCAGGACGCCGTAGACCATGGTGTAGCCCAGGGCGATCGCCGCGTAGACGAAGCCGATGGTCAGGCCGTCGATCACCACCTGAGGAAGATTGACCAGGGTATAGGTGTACAGCGAGACATTGTACTTGTCCTGGAGGGCAAGTCCGACGGCGGTCTGGTCCAGCCCCAGGGCAAGCGTCAGGACGAGGCTCGACAGGACGATCGCGCTCCCCAGAGAAAAGACCACCATCTGCCCTAGCGGCCGGATGAGCTCACGGGCGTTGATTGATTGTAAAAAACGGTTCATAGGGACTCCCCAGTGAAGAACTTCCGGTCCTTTCCCGGGGGAAAGGACCGGAAGGAAGCGTGCTCAGGAAGCCTTATTGCTGAGGAGGGGCGATATCGAGGGTCTTGACGATGGAATTGTCGCTCCACTTCGCCGGGTCAGCGGAATTGACCTTGAGGACGAAGTACTTGGCGACGGTTGGGTCGCCGATCTGGTTGAAGGTGAAGGTGCCGGTAATTCCGGGGAAATCTTTCAATTCACGAACGGCCTTGGCGACCGCGGCGCGGGTCGGGGTGGCACCGCCGCCGGCCTTGGCCGCATTCTCGATGGCCTTGAGAATGATGGCCATGCTGTCATAGCCCTGGGCGGCGAACGGCTGGGGATCGGAATTGTATTTCGCCTTGAAATCGGCGATGAACTTGGCCGTGCCGGCATAGACCGAGGCCGGGCCGGAGACCGTCGAATAGTAGGTGCCGCCGCCGTCGATCAGCGTCTGGCCGGCGATCTTGGAGGCGTCGGAGGAGTCGAAGCCATCATCGCTCAGAAACGTCCCGGCATAGCCGCGTTCACGGGCCTGTTTGAACAGGACGGCAGCCTGGGAATACATGCCGCCGAAGTACACCAAGTCAGGATTGCCGGCCAGGATCGGTGACAGCAGGGCGTCGAAGTTGGCCTTCTCTTCGGTGCCTTCGAAGCCCAGGACTTTCATACCAATCTCGTCCGCCCGTTTCTTGAAGAATTCGGCGATGCCCTGGCCGTAGGCGGTCTTGTCATGGAGGACGAACACCGTCTTGGCGCCGAGGCTGAGGGCGAAGTCGGCGCCGACGACGCCCTGGACGTCGTCACGACCGACGATACGGTTGATTTCCAGGTAGCCGCGGGTGGTGACCTTGGGATTGGTGTTGGCCGGCGAGACGTTGGCGAGACCGGAGGTGTGGTAGACTTCCGAGGAGGGGATCTGGACGCCGGAATTGTAATGGCCCATGATCGCCAGAATTGCCGGATCGGAGACGATGCGCTTGGCATTGGCGACGCCGGTGTCAGGATTGGCCTGATCGTCGAAGGGGGCGAGCTCGACCTTGAACCCCATGTCGGCAAGAGGCTTGCCGAGCTGTTCGAGGGCCAGTTCGGCCCCTCTCTTCATATCGACACCGACCACCGATTGATCGCCGGAGAGCGGAGACTGGGTGGCGACCTTGATGGCCTTGGTGTCGGCGGCCGAGGCCAGGCCGCAGGCGGCGACGGTCATACTGGCAGCTACGAACAGAGAAAAAGCTTTAGACATGTGTTTGAACATACTCCCTCCTTCTTTGAATGGATCAACAGATGGTTTCGGTTCACCCATTGGTCCGGGGATGGGGAAAAGAGGCCCACAACCTTTCCAAACAGGGTGTGTTGCATTACAGGTCTTCTGAGATACCACAGCTGCGTACCGGAAGTGATGCTACCTTATTCAGGTTGAAAAGGTCAAGAACAGTATTGGATAGGGCTGTATAAATAAAAATTACGACAATATTGTCAAAAAATAGAACCTGACACGCGACTGCAACCTGCGGCAGAGCGGCGGTGGTTCGGGGCGCTGTAGTCTGCGGGGGAATATTCCCTTGACAAGGAATTTTGCAAATTGTACTTAAAAATAAGGGTGTTGTTGAATAATGAGAGGTAAATTCCTGCGTTTTCAAGACGTCGGGGCCTCTTCTGCACAGACAGCATGATGGAAATGTGCTGCTGGCGTTTATGAGCCGAAAGGAGAAAAAATGGCAGAACAACCGACCGTACTGACCCCGGAAATGGATGATGTTGAGAATGACGGCAAGTCTCTGATCGTTGCCGAGGACAAGCTCCCTGAGCACCTGCTGCTCATCCCGCTCCACGACCGACCACTGTTCCCGAAAATGATGGGGCCGATCATCATCGAGGAGCCGGCCCTGCAGCAGGCCCTGATGGATATCGAGGATAAGACCGCGCCGCTCTACCTCGGTCTTCTGCTCACTCATCCTTCCGAAGACTCGTTGGCCCGCATGCCGCAGAACGCTGATGATTTCTTCAAGGTGGGAGTCGTCGTCAGGGTCCTGCAGGTATCGGTACCCAAGCCGGGAGCGCCGATGCAGCTGCTGGTCCAGGCCCTTGAGCGGTTCGATGTCATCAGTATCGAACGGATCAAAGGGGTGTTCCGGGCCGAAGTACAGTACTGGCTTGACGGCAAGCCCGAAAATACCGAGGAAATCAAAGCGTACGCCGTGGCGATCATTGACTGCATCAAGGAGTTGGTCAATCTCAATCCCCTGTTCAAGGAAGGCCTGTCGCTGCTGATCGAGCGGATCAACCTCAGCGATCCCAGCGCCCTGGCCGACTTTTCGGCCTCGATGACGACCTCCTCCGGCAGCGAAATTCAGGAGATCCTCGAAACCCGTGAGGTCCGGGTGCGGATCGAGGCGTCCCTGGTCCTGCTGAAAAAGGAACTGGAGATCACCAAGCTGAAGGCCCAGATCTCCAAACGCATCGAAGATCAGCTGTCGAAGCAGCAGCGTGAGTTTTTCCTCAAGCAGCAGCTGCAGGAGATCAAGAAGGAACTCGGGCTGGCAAAGGATGAGGGCGAGAGCGAGATCGACAAATTCCAGCAGCGGCTGAAGAAACTCGTGCTGTCCGATGAGGCCAGGGAACGGATTCAGGACGAACTGGAGAAACTGCGGCTGCTCGGTCCGTCCTCCGCCGAGTTCAACGTCAGCCGGACCTATCTCGACTGGCTGACGATCCTGCCCTGGGGGGTCTACACCGAGGATAACTATGATATCGACAAGGCCGCGGAAATTCTCAACAACGATCACTACGGCCTCGAGGATGTCAAGGACCGGATCCTTGAACTGATCTCAGTCGGCATCGTCAAGGGGGATATCTCGGGATCGATCATCCTCCTCATCGGTCCCCCAGGCGTCGGCAAGACCTCGGTCGGGCAGTCCATCGCCCGGAGTCTGGGCCGGGAATTTTACCGCTTCTCCCTCGGCGGAATGCGGGACGAGGCCGAAATCAAGGGTCACCGGCGGACCTATATCGGGGCGATGCCGGGCAAATTCCTCCAGGCGATCAAGACCTGCAAGACCGCCAACCCGCTGATCATGCTCGACGAGATCGACAAGATCGGTGCCAGCTTCCACGGCGACCCGGCCTCGGCCCTGCTGGAGGTCCTTGATCCGGAGCAGAACAGGGACTTCCTCGACCATTACCTCGACGTCCGCTTCGATCTGTCCAAGGTCCTGTTCATCTGTACGGCCAACCAGATGGAAACCATCCCGGGACCGCTGATCGACCGGATGGAGGTCATCCGTCTGCCCGGCTACATCATGGCGGAAAAGGTCGAGATCGCCAGACGCCACCTGATTCCCAAGCAGCTGAAGCTGCATGGCCTGACCAAGGATCAGGTCGTCTTCCCGAAACCGGTGCTGACCGCCATCGTCGACAGTTACGCCAGAGAGGCCGGGGTGCGCGGACTGGAGAACTGCATCAAGAAGATTATGCGCAAGGCGATCAAGGAGATCGTCAAGGATCCGCAGAAGACCATGCGGGTCGGCAAGGACGATCTGACCGAGCTGCTCGGCAAGAAGCTCTTCACCGAGGATCATGCCTACAAGAAGCCGCGGATCGGCGTGGTGACGGGACTGGCCTATACCAGCATGGGCGGGGCGACCCTCCACATCGAGTCGATACCGGTGCCGACCGGTCAACCCGGTTTCAAGCAGACCGGCCAGCTGGGCCAGGTCATGGTCGAATCGTCGGAGATTGCCTACAGCTATGTCCGCTCACTGCTGCAGGACAACAAGGAGGCGACGGAATTCTTCGCCAAGAATTTCATCCACCTCCATGTTCCGGCCGGAGCCACGCCGAAGGACGGCCCCTCGGCCGGCATCACCATGGCCTGCTCCCTCTACTCGCTCGCGGTCGGCAAGACGATGCCGGCCAGCACCGCGATGACCGGCGAACTGACCCTGAGCGGTCTGGTCATGCCGATCGGCGGCGTCAAGGAAAAGATCATCGCCGCGACCCGCGCCAAGATCGCCCAGGTCCTGCTGCCGAAGGAGAACAGGGAGGATTTCGAACTGCTGCCGGCCCATATCCGGGAGGGGATTACCCCCCAGTATGTCGCAACCTTCAAGGATGTTCTGAGGATCTGTTTTCACTGAAAAACGCAGCGGATGACCCGGCCTTCGCCCGTGTGGCCGGGTCATTGACCTCGCGCCGGAATCAGTCGGGGAGGAGGTCGTAGTAGTACGTCAGGATGTCGGTGCGGGTGACGATGCCGATGACTTCGCCGTCCAGGACTACCGGGACGTGGCCGATATTGTTGGTGACCATGATCTGTGCCGCCCTGGTCGGCGGGGCATCGGGGGCGATGGTCGCGATGTCGCGGGCCATGAAGGCCTTGACCGGGCTGTCCCACTGCCTTTCCTGTCTGACCCGCTTGAAATCCCAGAGGACGATGATCCCCTGCAGCTCCCCGTTCTCGGCGACGAGCACCCCTCGGATCTTCTGCTCGGCCATGATCGCATGGACTTCGCGCATCGTGGTGTCGGGGGGCACGGTCGTCACCGGAAAGGACATGATGTCCGCGACCTTGGCGGCCTCTTTCCGGCCCCTGTTGATCCGGTCGATGATCGCCTGCTTCAGCGCCTCCGGAGCATACTTCTTGAACTTGACCGTCGCCGATCCGGCCCCGGAGTGGCCGCCGCCGCCGAAGGACCTCATGATCTGGCCGACGTCGATGCGGTCGACGCCGCTACGGGCGATGACCGAACTGCTGGCGTCGGTCTCGTTGGCGAAGATCACGAAGACGGCATCGACGTTGATGATCTTGCGGTACATGTTGACGACGTTGGCCAGTGCTACGACCTTGTCGTTGAGCCCGACGACGTTGATGGCCACTGAACAGTCGTTGAGTCTGCGTTTGTCGGTGCCCTTCATCAACTCGAAAAGGATTTCCTTCTGTTTCTCCTCGTAGGGGGGGTTGAGGAAAAAACCGGCGACATGCAGGTCAGCGCCGTTTTCCAGCAGATAGGCGGCGGCATGGGCATCTTCGGCCGTGGTCGAGGTGTAGGTGAGGTGGCCGGTGTCTTCGTACAGTCCGATCAGCATGACCGTCGACACCAGCGGCGACAGGGTCATGACCCGTTTTTTCAATTCCCGCACCATCAGGGTGACGGTGGCGCCGGTGGCCTCCTGGCGGGCCCAGTGGTAATGGATATCCCCACCGTTGATGTGGTGGTCCCAGAGGTGGACCTCAAGATCCTTGCGGTTCTTCAGTTTGTCCATCCGGTCGAGCCGCTGCCACCTGTCGGTATCGACGACGACCAGGGTATCGACGAGGTCGTGTTCGACCTCATGCGGCAGGATGAGGTTGAAGGCCGTCTTGTGCGTCGACAGGAAGCGGGCGACGTTGGGGTTGACCATCTTCGGAATCACGCCGATCGCATTGGGGTAGAGCAGCGTCCCGGCGATGACCGACGCGAGGCCGTCGAAGTCGGTGTTTTTATGCGTAGTTATGATTTGCATGGGGTACAGATGCGCATTGCCGTCAGCAAAATGGTATCAATAGGGTGAGGGCATGGCCGATTCGTTCCGGCTTCGCCGCCACTGTCCGTATATCATAGAACACGCCGTCTTTTTGACAATGGGAAAAGGCCTGCATTCGGAAGATAAAGGGCGTAACCGGTCGATGCGGTTTCAGTTTGTCAGGCAAGCCGTGTCCCCGGAGTTGCTTCGCCGGGGACACGGCTTGCGTCACGCTCGCCGCAGAAAGTTGAGCGCCGAACCGGCCTTGAACCAGGCGATCTGCTCGGCATTGAGGGAGTGGTTGAGGGTGCTGTCCGAGATCGAGCCGTCGCGATGGTGGAGGACCAGCCGGACAGTGCTGCCGGGCGCCAGCTTTGTGAGACCGAGGAGATCGAGCTTGTCGCCGTCCTGGACCAGATCGTAATCCCCGGGCCGGGCGAAGGTCAGGGGCAGGATGCCCTGCTTCTTCAGGTTGGTCTCATGGATGCGGGCAAAGGACCTGGTAATGACCGCCAGTCCGCCCATGTGGCGCGGGCTCATCGCCGCATGTTCCCGTGACGACCCCTCGCCGTAATTGGTATCCCCGACCGCGACCCAGTTTTCGCCCGCCGCCTTGTAGGCCCTGGCGACCTCGTTGTAGGTCTGGATCTCTCCGCTTATCCCGTTGACCGCCTTTCCCGCCTCGCCGGTAAAGGCGTTGACTGCGCCATTGAAGATATTGTTGGAGATGTTGTCAAGGTGTCCCCTGAACCGGAGCCAGGGGCCGGCCGGCGAGATATGGTCGGTCGTGCATTTGCCTCTGGCCTTCAACAGCAGACGGAGGTTGTGGAAATCGCTACCGCTCCAGGGCGGGAAAGGTTCGAGGATCGCCAGGCGCTCCGACTCCGGACTGATCTTGATTTCGGCCCGTCCCCCGGTCTCGGGGGGGGCGAGAAAGCCGGCGACGTCGCGGACGAATCCGGCTTCCGGCACCTCATGGACGGCTCCCGGCGGGCTGAGCCGGAAGGTGCTGCCGTCGGCGGCCGTGATCTCGGCGGAGTAGGGGTCGCGGCTGAAGTCGCCGTGAATGGCGTAGGCCAGGCAGGTCTCGGGACTGGCGATGAAACAGCAGGTCTCGGGGTTGCCGTCGTTGCGTTTGGGGAAGTTGCGGTTATAGGAGGTGATGATCGAATTTTTCGTCCCTTTCTCCAGTCCCTCCCGGTTCCACTGGCCGATGCAGGGCCCGCAGGCGTTGGCGAGGACCGTGGCCCCGACCGCTTCGAGCCTGGCCAGCTGGCCGTCGCGTTCGATCGTCGCCCGCACCTGTTCCGATCCGGGGGTGATCAGCAGCGGCGTTTTCAGCCGCAGGCCGTGCTCGGCAAGCTGGTCGGCCATCGCCGCAATTTTTTCCATGTCCTCGTAGGAGGAGTTGGTGCAGGAACCGATCATGGCGTAGGAGACCTTTTCCGGGTAGCCTCCGGCGGCGACGTGGGCGGCCATCCCGCTGACGGTCGTTGCCCGGTCGGGTGAATGGGGGCCGACGACATGCGGTTCGAGCGCGTCGAGATCTATTTCGATGACCTCGGCGAAATAGCGCGTCGGATCGGCCAGCACCTCGGGATCGGCCCGGAGCAGATCGGCATATTGCCGGGCAAGGGCTGCGGCCTCCCCGCGGCCGCAGGATTCGAGATACAGCTCCATGCGCCGGTCGAACGGGAACAGCGAGGTCGTGGCCCCCAGTTCCGCCCCCATGTTGCAGATCGTGCTCTTGCCGGTGGCGGAGATGCTCTCGACGCCGGCACCGAAATATTCGAAGACCCGGTTGGTGCCACCGGAACAGGTCAGCTCGGCCAGCAGTCGGAGGATGATATCCTTCGGGGCGGTCCAGCCATGTAATCGGCCCTTGAGGTGAACGCCGACGATGTGCGGGTGGAGCACTTCCCAGGGCATGCCGACCATCACATCGACGGCGTCGGCGCCGCCGACCCCGGAGGCGAACGCACCGAGGCCGCCGGCGTTGGGGGTGTGGGAATCGGTGCCGAGCATCATCAGGCCGGGAAAGGCGTACCGTTCGAGGATGACCTGATGGATGATGCCGGCCCCGGGCAGCCAGCAGCCGAAGCCATAACGCTGCGAGGCCGATGTCAGGAAGTCGTAGACCTCCCGATTCTCATTCCGGGCGAGGGAAAGATCGGGGCCCGCTCCCCGGTGAGCGCGGATCAGATGGTCGCAATGGATGGTCACCGGCACCGCGGCCTCGTCCTTGCCGGCGAGCATGAACTGGAGGATGGCCATCTGGGCCGTCGCATCCTGGAGGGCGACCCGGTCCGGCCTGGTCTTGATATACGACCGGCCGGCCTCGAGCTCCGTCTCGGCCGGGGAGTCGAGATGGCCGTAGAGGATCTTTTCGGCAAAGGTCAGAGGGCGGGCCAGTCGCTGCCGGACGATGGCGAGAGCGGTGGCCATTTTCCGGTATACTGTTTCAATGTAGGCGGCGGTTGAATCGACTGAGGTCATCGGGAGTCTCCTGATACAATACAATCCCTGTTGCTATCGGCGACAGGGAATCGTGGTGAAAAACAGCGTCGGACGGCAGTGGGGTCAGGCCCGGATATGTTCCTCTGCGAGCATCCGATCGATGAAATCGATGATATACTGGCGCTGTCCGGGAGTGGCGTAGGCGGTACAGGGGCAGTGCAGATTGCCGGTGCTGCGGACCAGCAATTCGAAACGGACCTGGTACCTTTCCACTTCGATGCCGATGTGGAAAGGGCTGCACTGCCGGTGCTCGAGCTGGAGCGGGGACAGCAGGTCGGCAGGGAGCGGCAGCCAGTAGAGACCGATCACCGGCCCCTGCTGAAGGTTTCGCTTGAGGTAGGAATCTATATTGTCTCTTTCCATCGGCGACAATTCATCGATAACAATCTGGCGCATCGTCTGTTCCGGAATCTGTGGTGGGGGTTGAGGATAAGGATGACCGGGGCCGGCCATCGGCCGGGGGGCGGAGGCAGCGGCCTGCCCGTTTCCAGTCGGCAAAGGTATCCGCCCGGGGCAAAAAAAGCTATAAAAAGTCGGCCATTGTTGTTGATAAGGGGCGTGTTTCGCTGGGGCCGGGGCCAGGGTCCCGGGCGGGATTACAGGTCGATCCAGGTCGTGTCGGCATTGAGGTTTTCGCAACCGTCCTCACGGACGACCACCATGTTTTCGAGCCTGATGCCGCCCCAGCCGGGGATATAGATGCCGGGCTCGACGGTAACCACCATGCCGGCCTTGAGCTGCTTGTGGTTCAGCGACGACAGACGGGGATCCTCGTGGACCGCCAGTCCGACCCCGTGGCCCAGGGCGTGGCCGAAGGCGTCGCCGTAGCCGGCCCCGGCGATGATGGCGCGGGCCGCCCGGTCAACCGCACTGGCCTTGACACCGGCCCGGATCGTCTCCATCCCGGCCAGCTGCGCCCGCCGCACCAGACGGTGCAGCTCCAGATAGCGGTCATCGGCCCGGCCGGGGACGAAGGTCCGGGTCATGTCGGAGCAGTAGCCGTTCAGGACCAGGCCCATGTCGATCGTCAGCGGGCGGTTCTTCTCGACCGGCAGGACCCCGGGGACGGCATGGGGCAGGGCGCTGCGGTCCGCCGAGGCGACGATCGACGGGAAACTCGGTTGCTCCGCCCCATGGTGCCGCATCGCCGTTTCAATGGCCAGGGCGATGTCGATCTCGGTCCGGCCGGGTTGGATGGTGGGGAAGATCTCGCCGAACACCTGTTCGTTCAACTTGACCGAGCGGCGGATGCAGGCGATTTCTTCCTCGTCCTTGATCAACCGCATGTTCTCGACCAGTCCCTTGAGGGGGACCGTGGTGGCCCCGACCTTGGCCAGTCCATCCGCCAGCTTTGTCGCCGTCGAGTGCAGGGTATAGTGGCTTTCGAAGGCCAGCTTCCTGATCCCGAGATCCGGCAGCAGGCGGGGCAGAAGCCTCAGCAGACCGCGGGGGTAGAGCAGGACCGTCGCCCAGGGCACGTCCTGCTCGGCCTGGAGCCGGTAGCGGAAATCGGTCAGGAGGTAGATCCCGCCCCGGGCCGGGACGAGGAGGACGCCGGCGGTCTCGCCGATCCCGTGATCACCCCCGGTATAACCGCACAGATAGCGCCGGTTGTCGGGCTGGGTGATGAGGATCGCGTCCACCTGCTGCCGGCTGAGGACCGCCTGCAGTTTCTTGATCCGCTTTGCATAGTCCATGATGGGGAGATAGATCGGGTTGTTCCCGGCTGGCCGGGTGAGGTCGGGTCAGCGCAGGGGGGCGATGGTCTGCCGGATCAGCTCCTTGCGCTGGTCGAGGGCCTGGGTGTACTGATTGTTGAGATCGCCCTGTATCCGCGCCAGTTCTTCCCGATATTGCGGATGCAGCGCCGGATTGAGCGAGGCGGTCGCCGGGGCCTCGCCTCCCCTGCGGGCCATCTGCTGGCCGAGTTGCGTTCTGATCGCGTCCTCGAGCTGCTTGATGGTCTGTTCCCGGTGCTGTCCGTACTGCTCGAGCAGCTGCTGCAGTTCGGCGCAGACCGCCGCGAGCTGCGTTCTGCCCAGGCTGATGATGCCCTTGAGGGCGAGGAGGCTGGTGGCCTTCAGCTGCTCGTCGCGGGGCAGGGTGATGTTGCGCAGCAGCGTATCCACCATGCCCTGGCGGATGGCGGTGGCTTCGGCAGGGTCGTTATCGGCCAGGGCTGCAGTGAGGTCGGTGACCTTGCCGTTGAGGAAATCGGCGGCCAGCCGCATCCCCTTTTTCTGTAATTCCTCGTTGTCGGTTGGCGTGGCGGCGGAAGCGGACATCCGGGCCGCCCGCTCCAGGACCATTTCGAGGGTGCTCTTGATTTCTGCCATGGAAGACCTGTCTGTCAAAAGATTGAGTGATGTGCTGTCGATCCGGTGAAATGTACAACAGCATGGTGGCGATGGCAAAGGAAAAGCATGACGGTCAGCGGCGGACCAGCCGGGCGGCGAAGAAGCCGTCGATGGTGGCGTCGGGCCGGGGGGCGAAGCAGCGATCGGCGATAAACCGACCGGCCGCGGGCGGCAGCAGCGGCTCGGGATCGGTGAGCCGGAACTGATCGTGGCGGAGGAGAAAGAGGCGAATGACCTCTTCGTTCTCTTCCGGTTCGAGGGAGCAGGTGGCATACACCAGCACCCCGCCGGCGGCCGTCAGGGCGGCAGCCTGGTCGAGGAGTTCCAGCTGGGTTGCCTGGTAACGGAGAAGGTCCTCCTCCGCCCGGTTCCAGCGGATGTCCGGGTGCCGGCCGGTGACGCCGGTGCCGGAGCAGGGGGCGTCGACCAGGATGCCGTCAAAGGGATCCTCATCGGCGGCAACGAAGTCCTGGAGGGTGCACTGCCGGGTCGTGCAGCCGGTGTCGGGATACAGGCGCCGCAGGTTTTCGCCCAGCTTGCGGTAACGGTACGCGTCCGGTTCGATGGCGGTGATCCGCAGCCCGAGCTCCCGCTCGATCTCGATGAGCGTCGCGGTCTTGCCGCCGAGGCCGGCACAGGCATCGAGATAGCGTTCCCCGGGGCGGAAAGGGCCGAGCAGCAGGGGGGCGAGCTGGGTCGCCTCGTCCTGGACCAGGAAGTGACCGGCGCTATATCCCGGCAGCAGGGGGATGGCGCCCTGGCAGGTGGGCAGGGCGAGGGCCTGCGGGGCGAAAAGGCCATCGCGGCAGGCAATGCCGGCCGCATCGAGGCGCATCCTGTACTGCTCCCGCGTCGTTGCGGTTCCGTTGATCTTCAGCACCAGGGTAGGCTCTTCGTTGTTGCTGGCGCAGATGCGGCGCATCTCCTCCTCCCCGAACCGTTGCCGCCAGCGGTTCGTGAGCCAGGGAGGATGGTTGAGCCAGGGCCGGCCCGATTGAGGATCGGTGTCGATCCCGGGCAAGGTCGGCCGCTGGCGGATGCTTTCCCGCAGGATGCCGTTGACGAAGCCCTGGAGCCGTTGGGGCAGGCCTGCCGCCTTCACCGCCTGGACCGTTTCGTTGACCGCTGCCGATTGCGGGATGCGGTCGAGACAAAGGAGCTGGAACAGCCCGACCTCCAGGCTGTGGAGGACGAAGGGGTCGAGTTTGTGGCGGGGGTGGCGGCAGAGGCCTCCTATCAGGGATTCCAGATACTGGCGGTGGCGCAGGACCCCGTAGACGATGTTCATCGCCAGGCCTCGGTCAGCCGCCGGCAATCGGCACTCGGCGCCGATCCCCTCCAGCAGCGGCTTGACCGGGGAACGGCTCCGCTCCATCCGGCAGAGGGTTTCAGTGGCGGCATAACGGGCGGTTTTCGGGGGTCTCCGGTTTTTTTGCGGTATCCTGGGCACGGGTGCTGGCGGTCGGGTGAGGGTTGGGTTGAGGCGCGAAGTTGTGGCGAACGGCGAAGAGAACGCAGATTGGAGAGCAATGGCGATGCGTTTCTACAGTTACCTGGGAAGAGGATGAAAAGCAAACGGAAAGTGTTTCTCCAAAATGGATACCCCGTTTTTCAATGAGATCACTGGTTGCTCGGCCTCAAAGGATTGTGATAGTATCGTATTGGATGGTTGATAACGGCAGCAGAAATCACTTTTACTCGGATTGTGTCACTGCAAACGATTGAAAAAATGCAGTGTCCGAGAAAAGCCGCTTGGCGGATAATCCATGTACCGGCCATATCACTCACCGGCTTTGCCGATGCGTATTGACTCATTCTTCGTGCGATGCGGACAGGAAGTTCCATGGAAGAATTAATGAACCAGTCCCAGGGCAGGTTGGACGAAAATTCCGCAGGTGAGGAAGGGTACAATCTGATCCGTCAGTTGGAACTCCTCATTCCCGCTGTTTCGGCACGTATTCTGAAAACTTCCACCGACACTCTCGACGAGGTCATCCACTCTTCCCTTCAAGAAATCATTCAGTTGCTGAAACTTGGTCGCGGCGGACTGCTCGAAGTCTCGGAAGGAATCTGCAAAGTAAAAATCTCTCACGCCTTGTATGATGTAGATGCGGAGGTCGTACCCAATGAGATCGACCTCTCGCAGTTGTTTCCATGGAGTTACCGTCAACTTGTCAGGGACTGTAAAACGGTGGCTATAACCAGCCTTGACTCCTTGCCCGCGGAAGCAGCAACAGATAAGCAATCCTTTGCCCAAATGGGCACGCAATCATCATTGACCATCCCCCTGCTTATCGGTCAACGCGTTCATCATCTCATCGTGGTGCATGCAGTGAAGCAACAATGGAGTTGGCCCGAACCTTTGATTACCTCTTTGCGGCTCCTCGGGGAGATATTCGTCAGTGCCCTGGATCGACGCGATGTGTTCCGATCATTGGAAATTTATCAGGCTCGTCTCGAGATAGCGGCTGTTTCGGCCGAGGTCGGGCTTTGGGAGTTGGATCCGGTCACCGGAAACATATGGGCAACCAACAGCGCCAAAGTACTGTTTGAGTTTGGCCAGGATGAACAGATAACCCTCACCAATTTGCTCGACAAGATTCATCCCGACGATCGAAGCCTGGTTGTCGAGACAGTCGACAAAGCCATTGATGCTGATACGGAATCATACGTGGAATACCGGCTACCAAGAGCCGATGGGGAAATTCGCTGGCTGCTATCTCGAGGTCGCGTTCATCAGAAGGGGGCAACTGCGTCCAAGTATCTGGTAGGCGTGACTGCGGATATCACTTCACGGAAGCAGATGGAGCACAAGCTTCATGAACAGTTTCGAGAAATTAACAGACTGCGTGAATTGCTCGAACATGAAAACACTCTATTGCGATCAGAGATCGGACTCAACGAAGATAAATATAGTTTTCTCGGTGTCAGTTCTGCCATGCAGGGCGTTAAATTGCATATTGAGCAGGTCGCCAACACCGGCAGTACAGTGCTCATCCAAGGGGAAACAGGCACCGGCAAGGAGTTGGTCGCCCAGGCTATCCATCGACTCAGCGATCGAAGTAAACGGTTGATGGTCACGGTGAACTGTGCGGCGTTGCCGTTGGCACTCATCGAGAGTGAACTTTTCGGTCGGGAAAAGGGTGCCTTCACCGGTGCACTCAGCCGGCAGAAGGGGCGGTTCGAATTAGCCCACGAATCGACCTTGTTTCTCGATGAGATCGCCGAAATGCCGCTGGAGACGCAGGCCAAGTTGCTGCGAGCGCTGCAGAATGGGGTTTTTGAACGACTCGGCAGCCCCGTCAGCATCAAGGTCGATGTGCGTATCATTGCCGCCACCAATCGCAATCTTTACGAGGAGGTCGAGGAGGGCCGGTTTCGTCGTGATCTTTATTATCGCCTGAACATCTTTCCCATTCAGGTGCCGCCGCTACGGGATCGTATCGAGGATATTCCGCCGTTGGTGTGGAAATTCGTGAGTGAGTTTGGTCAGAATATGGGGCGGAAGATCAGTCGAATTGCCAGTCAGGACATGGCCAGGCTCATGGCCTACTCCTGGCCGGGAAACGTTCGTGAACTCCGCAACGTCGTTGAGCGGGCCATGATCAGCAGTCAGGGAAAATCGCTTGATTTGACGCATTTTGATTTGGCTCCACCTCGCCCCTTGCATCCTTCGATTATGACTCTTGAGGAGGTCGAACGCCGGCACATTCAGGAGGCCATCGGGTTCACGTGTGGAAAAATTAAAGGCAAAAGCGGGGCGGCCGAACTTCTGGGGCTTCATCCGTCCACCTTGTATTCACGCATGCGTAAACTGAACATACAATGCAACGCTATAAAGCTCCGGGGCGATATCTCGTCTCTCTAGGGGTTGATATTTCAACCATTTGCTTCATCCACCCGCCTCTGCATTCGCTCACTCGATATAAAAAATGCTTAAATCAAATACATAGGTAAATATTTGCAGTATGCTCCAAACTGGCGCTGCTTTTGCAATATTTCCACTTATGCTTCTTTCCCTCATCACCATATACCCCTGTCCGGGAGATGAATCGAAGATCATCGACGTCCTGGACTCCATGCAGGGGCTCGTTACCACTAAAGCTGATTGCCAGGGTTGTTTCCTCACGGTCGAGGCGATAACGGGCAGGTCGATCTGCTATATGGAGCGGTGGCGCACACGCGAAGCTCTTGACAGGCATTTGCGTTCGCCCCTTTACCGCCAGATACTGGAGGTGATCGAGCTGTCGCGGACCACCCCCACGTTCGAGTTTCTTGAAGTGAAAGAGCTGGGTGGTCTGAGTCTGGTCGAGCAGGCCAGATTCCTGGTCCCGATCACCGAAAACAGCACCAGAGAGAACACGATCGGTCATCGCGATCATTTGATCGGTAAAAGTAGATTAGGAAAAAAAACTAAACCATATCAAGGAGAAAAGAAATGAGACAAACAA
>Ga0209066_10002379_pt1 | contig 22856 bp, 28 predicted proteins | sample All_14_2_FD_187198 | JGI IMG/M metagenome (GOLD analysis project Ga0209066, IMG submission 187198) | Freshwater microbial communities in response to fracking from Pennsylvania, USA - Allegheny Zone_MetaG_DW_15 (SPAdes) (version 2) ... | reverse complement strand
GCAGGCTGCATTCGACGCTGGGCTACGTCAGCCCGATGCAGTTCGAGCAACGCTGGTACGAGGCACAGCGTAAAAAAGCCGCGTGAACCGTGGGTTAAGAACTCCACGAGACAGGGGCAAGGTCAGGCCCGTGGTCTGACGCCTGGGCGGGCCATGCAATGCCCAGCCACAGGGCTGTGGTGTTGACGATGTGGTTGGGCGCAATGGCGCGAACCACCGGCCCTGCGGGCTTGCTCATGCCCGTTGGGAAGGCTTGCATATCTCTGCTCCATGAAGATGAACATGGGCTGCGCGCGCCACTTGCGGGCAGCCACGTCACGGACGGTGCACCAGCCTCGTCAGCGGTGCACGGTCCGGATCAGCGGAGTCAGAGCGTGGGGGGGGCGCCAGACGCTGGCGGAAGCACCGCGTGGCGGTGTGGGCGAGCCAGTCACGAGCAGGACGCTCGTCGGCAAGGCCTGAACGATGGGCTGCAAGGGCGTTGTGAGCCAGCCGGTAGGCGCCTGGCACTCCTGGCCGGTTTTGCAGAGTTTGCCGGTCAGCGTGGCGGTCGCCGCGTCATTGCAGCAGTCAGCGAGGTCGGCCATCGCTTCCCTAGTGTCAGCGGCTTGCATCGCCATCGTCTCGCCCATGGGGCAAGGCGCTTGCACCACTGCGCCCGCAGCCCAGCCCTGGAGCGGAATGGCCAGGCACAGCAGGATGGCGATCAAAAAACGCATGGGCGGATTCTAGGCGGGCTGACCGGACAGGGGGCGCTTGTTGCGTTTGATCTCGATCAACGGCTGCCGCAATGGCTGCCGTTGCCGGCCTGAATGGGAGGGCATGGAACAGAGCCGTAGGAGCAGAACACGCAGCAGTCGCCGGGTTGGGGTCTGAGCACCTCGTGGCACTGTTCGCATTCGTAAAACCATTGGCAGGCATCGGTGGGCATGGTTTCGGTTTTGCCGTGCCCGCAATGGGGGCAGGTCAATGTGGAGATCAGATTGACCGTGTTCACGGTTGGCGCTCCGCCACGGTCGAGGGGTAACCCGCGCCAGCGGTGGCGCGCATCAGGGCATCGACACGGGTCCGTTCGTTGTCAAACGTGACCAGCGCCTCTTTCCGCTCGAAGTTCACCTGAGCCCGGCTGACCCCGGCCACCTGAAGCAAGGCTTTCTTGATGGTGATCGGGCAAACGGGGCAGTCCATGGTCGGCACGGACAGCCTGACGGTTTGAGGGGCGGCTAGCGCGGAGCCCGCCAACAGCAACAGTGCCAAAGACAGCCAGGTTTTTTTCATGATGCGCCTTTCAGTAAAACCAATGGGCGATGAATGGAAACACCAGAGCCATGGCGATCAGGGCCACTGCCAATCCAAACAGCCATTGGTAGGCGCGCTTCACCGGAGGCAACGCACAGATCTGGCCCGGTTCGCAGATTGGGGTGATCTTGGTTTCCGTGCAAATCGTACCGGTTTGAGGTCCGGGAAAACCCCACGCCCGCGCTCCAACATCAGAAAGGGCAATGCAAGCGGCCCACTGACCGGCCTCCTGCGCACCGAGAATGCTTTGAGCTGCCTGGCCCTGTGTCGCCCAGAACAGTGAAAATTGCACGTAAGCCGAGATCACCCCTACCTCGGTGAATTGCCATCGGCAGTAGCCGCGCGCTTGAGTGGATGCACCAGTTGGCCCCAATAGTCCCGCGGATAGTCCTTTTCTCGCAGGCCCACCGCCGCGTCGCCCAAATGGTCCCTGCTGTCAAAGTAGGTCCCCAATGCCCTGTCCCAGATCATGAAGAACTCGCCGAAGTTCACCTGCGCGTCTTCGAAGTCCCGCTTGTGGTGCCAACGATGCGTCTCGGCAACCCCAATGAGATGCCGCATGGGTCCCAGGCTGTAGTCCAGGTTGGAGTGCTGGAATGTCAGGTGAACGACCAGGATAGCCAGCCAGGCCGCGACAAGTTGTGAGGGAGTGCCCATCGCGAACAGGACGGTCAATCCCGGCGCCGCCATCAGCGCGGCATGCAAGGGATGCCGCCGCTCGCCGTTGAGCCAGTACAGGCGCTCGGCACTGTGGTGCGGCGCGTGCAGGCGCCAAAGCCATGGCACCGCATGACTGATGCGGTGCACGGCATAGAGCCCGAGGTCGAATACGGCAGCCACGAGCAGCAATTGGCTCCACAAGGGCCATTGCACGGGAAACAGGCGCCATTGCGGCGGCACGAAGTCGCCCAGCCTGGCGATCCAGACGGCCGTCAGCTGGATGACCGCAAGGTTGACAACGGTGTGGGCGATGTCGGTGTTGGTATCTCCGTGGTCCGCCAGCCAGGCCGCGCGGAAGGGCCGCAGCCGCTCCAGGACCGCAACGGCCAGCACGCCGGCAAGCGATATCGCGGGCACCATGGGCCAGTACGGCATGCCAGCATAGAGCGTGTAGACGATGGCCAGAGCCGAACCGCCGAATACCAGCGGATAGCTACCCCAGCGGAGGCTTGATTGTGCGAATTGCTTCATGTCGGCACCTTGGTTCTGATGTGTGCCGACGATAGAGGCGCGCCGCGCTTGCGGCTTGAACGAATCAGTCGATCGCGCCGGAAAGCGCGACTTGTCTCAGCAGGTTTGCCGGGCTGCCGCCCAACATGGCCCGGAACGTCCGGCTCAGATGGGCAGAGTCGGAGAATCCGGCCAGATGGGCGGCCTCGGTGAGACTGCCTCCCCCCGCGAGCTGTCGCAGTGTCTCGATCAGGCGCACCCACTTCAGGTAGCTGCGAAGGGGCAAGCCGGTCTGCTCCACGAACCAGTGTGAAAAGCGTTCCGGCGACAAGTGAACCATTGCCGCCAGACTGTGCCTGCTGGTCTCGCCCCTGCAGGCTCGAAGTTCCTCCACAACCGCTTCCAGTCGCTTGTCGGCTGCACGCGCGTCCGGCGGGAAGATGCTGTGAACGGTCGCCAGGTCTTCTGCGTTCGCGAGGTCCACCAGCCGCCGCGCCAGGTCGGGATCAAGGGCCAGAGCAGGTTGATGCGGCCTCAATCGCAGCGCCGTCGCCTCAGGCGCGAGCGCATCCAGGTAGATCGAGAGCACCGTGCCGCCGATCAGCCTGTGGCGCATCCCGGCGGGGATCACCAGTGCTCGGCCTTGCAGGCTACCGGCCGGGGTTTGCACCTCCACGGCCCCTTCCAGACCTACCGTAATCTGGTGGGCAAGGTGCCGGTGCCAATCGTGTGCGCCGACGCTTCCGCGGAACACGCCAATCCCCGGGGCGATCCAGGCGCGTCCAGCCCAGGCGATGCCAACCGGATTCAACGGCTTCAATGCCCTGGCTTCGGGGTACGCGCTCCGTGCGGGGGCCTGCGGTGCCCGACCGAGTGAACCCCGTGGCTCGAAGACTTGCGGACGTTGACTTTCTTCAGGCCATCCAGGATGCCGCACTCGGCCCCCACTCCATCGCATTGCTCTCGAAGCGACTTGAGCTCTTTCTGCAATTCCCTCAGGTCGCGGATGCGCTGTGCCACGTGCTCGATGTGCTCGTCCAGGACCTCGTTGACGGCATGACAGTTCTCCCGGGGCGCGTCCTGGAAGAGCAGCAGAGCGCGGATCTCATCGAGCGTCATGTCGAGGGAGCGGCAGTGCCGGATGAAGGCGAGCCGCTCCAGGTGCTCCCGCCCGTAGAGGCGGTAGTTTCCGTCGCTGCGAGGAGGCTCCTTCAACAGGCCCTCGCGCTCGTAGAAGCGGATGGTTTCCGCCTGCGTCTGAGTTGCTTTCGCGAGTTCGCCGATCTTCATGGGTAGGCCCTTCCACGCCCGAAGTGTAGCGCCGAACCTTGAAGTCCCTGCAGAGTTTGGCGTCGCCAGTGGCAGCGCCGATGAACCTGGCTTGTTCATCGCAAGACGCGTGCAATCACCGCGCCTGCCACCACGACGAAGGCCACCACGCTCGGGAGGGCAGTCAGGGCCATGCCGAACGCGCGCGTTCCCGCGCCGCCCGGGTATCCGCGCAGGAACGCCACGCGGCCCACGGCGAAGAGAATCACGGATGCGCCAACAAACGGCATTGCTTCGCCTCTCAGCAGCAGAAGGACGGCCAACAGCAAGAGGATGGTGACAGTGGCCTGCTCCAGCGTGTTCTGCAGGAAGGCCGCATACACCGCGATCCGCGGGCTTGGTGGACCATAGGCGGAGCCGCGAATGTCCTGCGCGGAAAGCCGCCTGCCACGCGAGACCAAGCCGATGCCGACCATGATCCACACGACGATGAAAAGGATAGAACCGGCCCAGAATGCCAATACCGAATCAAGGTCGTCCGGGAAGTGCAGCACGCGCGGCATGAACAGGTAGGCAAGCCCGTACATCACTGCACAAACGACCGCCGCGGCGCCGCTGCCCCTGAGCACCTTGCGCTGCTCCTGTCGAAGTTCGTCTTCCGTCAATTGGTAGGGTGTCATTTCCAGCTCCTGCGGTTGGATGCGTCAGCCGCTGCGCTCGAGCTACAGAAAGACCCGCAGCAGCCCGGGCAGCAACCGTTGAGGTGGCCGCTTACCATTGCGGCGCCATTCGGACCATCACTTGGCCTGTGCGCCCAGCAGCGCCTGCAGAGCCTTGACGATCTGCGGGCTGTCCCATTCCGCCGTTCCGCTCATGCGACCCAGTTCGCGGCCTTGCCGGTCCAGCAATAAGGTTGTGGGCACGCCGACGGCCTTGAGCGTGAAGATCGCGGCCGCATCCGCGTCTAGGTAGACGGCCAGATGCTTGATTCCCTCCGACGCATAGAAGGATTTGACCCGATCCAATGCCTTGGCGCCTGCGTCCACCGAGAGCGCGACGACCTGAAAGTCGCCACCGCCAAGTTGCGCCTGCAGCCGATCCAACGAAGGCATCTCCTGACGGCACGGAGGGCACCACGTGGCCCAGATATTCAGCAGAACCATCTTGCCCTTGAAGCTTGCAAGATCGACCGGTCGCCCCGTGCCATCCAGTACCCTGAGGTTCGGAAGCGGAACAGGCTGCGCGCGCATGACGAGCGGCAGAGCGCTCGTGCTTGCGCCCCCGGTCGGCCTGTTGGAGTGGAAGTATGCGAACACGCCCAGCCCCGCAGCAGCCGACAGGCCCACCGCAAGGAGCCAGCGCCGGCCGCGTGGGCGTATGGATTCATCAAGCGGCGCGTGCATCACGCGCCTTTCAAAAGCAACTTGGCGTCGTGGGCCAATGCCTCGGCCCCAGCGCCATACCGCGCATACAGCCGCACTCGGCCCCGCGGGTCATAGACGAAGCTGGCCGCCGTATGGTCCATCGTGTACGAGGTGGGCGACTGCCCCGGATTCTTGCGGATGTGGAGCTTGAATTCTTTTGCCACCTGTTGAAGCTGGCCCGGGTCTGGCCGCAATGCCACGAAGGCGAGATCGAAATTGGCCAGGTAGGTCTTCAGCACTTGCGGCGTATCGCGCTCCGGGTCAACGGTCACGAAGATCGCCCGCAGCTTGGCCCCGTCCGGGCCCATCAGCTTCCTGGCCTGCACAATCTCGGTCAATGTGGTGGGACAGACGTCCGGGCACTGCGTGAAGCCGAAGAACACGACGGCAACTTCGCCGTTGAAGTCCTTGAGGCTGCGTGTCACGCCATTGTGATCGGGCAAACGGAAGTCGCCCGCATAACCCGCGCCGGTGATGTCGATCAGCTTGAAAGGGCTGGCAGTGGGATAGGACCTGGACTGCACAAGAAGGACGGTCGGCGTGGCAAGCAGCATGAAGATCCCGAGCACCAGCGCGAGGCGCCGGCGCTCCACCTTGGCGTCCTGCGGCCCGCTCGACATCCGGCGAAGTTTGCGGGCACTGGATTTGCTCATGCCTTCTCTCGAGCTTGCGGTTGCCGCGACGCGGTGAAGGACGCCAGCACCAGGCAAGCCGCGCCCAAGGTGATGGCGATGTCTGCCACATTGAACGCCGGCCAGTGCCAGCCCGCGAGATAAAAATCCAGGTAGTCGATGACATGGCCGCGCAGGGCACGATCGAAGGCGTTTCCCAGCGCGCCTCCCAGGATCAGACTGAAGGCCAGCGATTCGCTGCGTGGCCGAGGTTGCCGCAACATCCAGATCAACCAGACGGAAGCTACGATCGCGATGGCCAGGAAGAACCAGCGCTGCCACCCGCCGGCGCCGGCAAGGAAACTGAAGGCTGCGCCGGGGTTCAGCACATGGACCAGGTTGAAAAAGGGCGTGACCGCATGGGACCAGCCCAGGGGCGTGGTGGCGTCGATGGTGCTTTTGGCGGCCTGGTCGGTGGCCAGGACGATGAACGCGAGCGAGTACCAGGGAGCTTTTCGATGTGGATACATAGTCATTTGGTGGGAATGGGGTCCGGTGTTTCGGGCTCCAGTTCGGGTGGCGCTTTCAACGCCTCTTCGACCTGCTTGTCAGTCAGTGTGGCCGCCGGTGGCGGCGTGCTGGCAATCCCAGGGAAAGCCACGAGGATGCCCACCATCACCATCTGCAGCACCAGGAAAGGGATGGCGCCGAGGTAAATGTCGGACGTGCGAACCGACGGGGGTGCCACGCTGCGCAGGTTGTACAGCGCGATGCCGAAGGGCGGATGCATGAAAGAGGTTTGCAGCACCACCGCCACGATGACGGTGAACCAGACCATGTCGATGCCGAGCTTGCGGGCCACCGGCGCGATCAGGGGCACGACGATGAAAGCGATCTCGAAGAAGTCGAGGAAGAATCCGAGCAGGAAGATGCCGATGCACACGAACAGCAAGAATGGCAGCTGTCCCTGCGGCAGGTGGCCGAAGAGTTGTTCGATCCAGACTTGCCCGTGGAAACCGCGAAACACGAGCATGAAGAAGGAGGCACCCAGCAGCAGAAAGATCACGCTGGAGCACAGGACGCCGGCGTTGGTGAGCGCTTCGGCCAGCCGCTGGCGGCTCAGGCGGCGCTTTGCCAGCCCGATCAGCAACGCGGCGCAGACGCCCACCGCACCGCCTTCGGTCGGGGTGGCGACGCCGAAGAAGATCGACGCCAGGACGGCCAGGATGAGCAGAAGCGGCACACCAGCCGCCACAGCGGCCTCCTTCCACGCCCCCACGGATGCGGTGGCGGCTTCCAACAACGGCGGCGCCAAACCGGTGCGCCATCGGGTCGCGGCGACGACGTACACCAGGTACAGCCCGACCAGCATCGCGCTGGGCAGCAGGGCTGCGTGGAATATCTCCACCAGCGGTACCTCCATCTGCTCGGCCAGCACGATGAGCACCAGGCTGGGCGGCAGCATCTGCGCCAGCGTGCCGGCGGCCGCGATCGAGCCGGTGGCAAGCTTGGGGTCGTAACCCGCCTTGAGCATCGTCGGCAGCGCGATCAGGCCCATCGCGATGACCGAGGCCGACACGAACCCGGTGATGGCGGACAGCATCGAGCCCACGATCAGGGTGGCCACCAGCAAGCCGCCGGGCTGCTTGCGAAACAGGCGGCCGAGGGCGAGGAGCATGTCCTCTGCAATCCCGGTGCGCTCCAGGATCAGGCCCATCAGCACGAACATGGGAATGGCGAGGAAGTTGTCGCTGTTGAAGACGCCCTGTACCCGCAGCGGCATGTTCAGCAGAAACGGCGCTGTGAACTGGCCGGTGAGAACGCCGGCGATGCCGAACACCGCGGAGACCGCCGCCAGAGAAAACGCCACCGGAAACCCAGCCAGCAGCACGACCACCAGCGTGCCGAACATGACGGGCGCGATGAGTTCGGGACTCATGGGCGGCCGCTTTGCTGCACGGTTCGAGCGACACGTCGGGCCGGCGCTGCGCCGGCCAGGAAGGCGATGCAGCGCACGGCTTCCGCGATGCCCTGCGTGCCCAGCGAGAGGAATCCCAGGGGAATCATCCCCTTCATGATCCACGCGGGAAATGTGCTCAGGCTTTCGCGGCTGGCACGCGTTTCGCCGCTGGCGAAGGACCGCGCGAATTCCGGCGCGGTCACCCAGACAGCGACCACACAGAGCGGCAGCAGCACGACGAAAATCCCCACCAGGTCGAGCCAGGCCATGCCGCGTGGCCCGAGCCATCCCGAGAAGACGTCGATCCGCACATGCTCGTCTCGCTGCAGCGCGAAGGCCGCCATCAGCAGCACCGCCGCCGCGAAGAAGTGCGGCTGCACGTCGTACATGCTCGAAGATGCGACGCCCAACAGCTTGCGGCTGAACGCATTGCCGGCGATGAGGACGGCATTGGCCAGCAGGCCCCAGCGCACCACGAACGCCATCTGGCGATTGACGGAGTCGATGCGGCCAGCAAGGCGCAGGGCTGCGGCGAACGTCATCGCGTGGCCTGCCACTCGTCAGCGGCGCGCTTCAACGACACGGCCCATCCATAGGTCGCTACAACGCAAGCGCCGCCAAGCAGGAAGCCGGCAACAACATCCGCCGGGAAATGCGCCCCCAGTGCCACGCGGGACCAGCCGACGGCTGCCGCGAGTGCGAGCAGAAGCAGTCGGAACGGCCAGGAACCGAGCGGCCAGAGGCAGGCGACGACGGCTGCCGTGTAAACAGCATGGCCGCTCGGAAACGCATAAAGGCTGTCCGGTTCGCCAAGCACCCAAGCCATATCGTTCGCGTAGAGGTCCGACGGGCGCGAAAGCGCAAGCCCAACTTTTGCCGTCCAGGCCAGGAGCATGGCGACCAGGACACCGATCCCAAAGCGGAACGGTGCCAGCGCAGCAGGTTCGGAACGCTTCACGGCGTGCCAGGCCAGCAGAAGCAGGCCCATGACTGGCGCCCCCCAATAGCTGCCGATCGCGGACAGAGCACGAGCCAAGCCGATCCAGTCCGCCGACATGGATCGGTTGATCCACAGCATCAGTTGGGTGTTGAGGCCGCCCCAGTCGTACACCCAGTGCCGCAGTAGTCCCATGTCGCCAGCGCCCATATGGGTCACGCGCCGCGCGTTTTCAGCAGCCGCAGGCCGTTGAACACCACCAGCAGGCTCGCTCCCATGTCCGCAAACACTGCCATCCACAGGGTCGCCGTGCCCGTCAATGCCAGCACCAGGAAGACGGCCTTGATGCCCAGCGCCAGCACGATGTTCTGCTTCAGGATGGCTCCCGTCTTGCGGCTGAGGCGGATGAACTGCGGGATTTTGCGCAGGTCGTCGTCCATCAGCGCCACGTCGGCCGTCTCGATGGCGGTGTCGGTGCCCGCCGCCCCCATCGCGAAGCCGATGCTGGATTTGGCGAGCGCCGGTGCGTCGTTGATGCCGTCGCCGACCATGCCCACAGTGCCGTGCGCGGCCAGCTCGGCGTCGATGGCCGTGAGCTTGTCTTGCGGCAGCAGTCCGCCGCGCGCGTCGTCGATGCCCACGTCGCGGGCGATCACGCTGGCCGTCTGCTGGTTATCGCCGGTCAGCATGACTGTGCGCACGCCCAGGGCGTGCAGATCGCGGATTGCCTCCCGGCTGGAGTCGCGGACGGTGTCCGCCACCCCGATGACGGCCAAAGCCTCGTTCTGGCTGGCGATGGCGATGGCGGTCTTGCCCTCTCCCTCGAGCTTCTTCAGCGCGGCTTCGGCGGGCGCGCTGCCGATCCCCAGTTCCTGCAGCAGCCTGTGGCTGCCGAGGTAGTACCACTGCCCGCCCACGCGGCCCTTGACGCCGCGTCCGGTGAGCGACTCGAAATCGTCTGCTTCACCCAGCGCCTGACCATGCTTTTCGCGCCAGTAGGTGGCGACGGCGCCCGAGACAGGATGGTCGGAGCGCGCGGCCAGGCTGGCCGCCAGGCGCAATGCATGGTTCTCACCGGACCCGAGGGTCACGACGTCGGTGACGACCGGCTTGCCCTGCGTGATCGTTCCCGTCTTGTCCAGCGCGAGCGACTTGAGCAGGCGGCCCTGTTCCAGGTACGCGCCCCCCTTGATCAGGATTCCTCGCCGCGCCGCCGCGGCCAGGCCGCTCACCACCGTCACCGGCGTGGAGATGACCAGGGCGCAGGGGCAGGCGATCACCAGCAGCACCAGCGCCTTATAGATCCAGTCCATCCAGGCGCCACCGAGGAAGAGGGGCGGCACCAGCATGACGGCCAATGCCACCGCAAAGACCGCGGGGGTATACACCTTGGAGAACAGGTCGATGAAGCGCTGGGTGGGCGCGCGGCTTCCCTGGGCCTCTTCGACCGCCTTGATGATGCGCGCGAGCGTGGAGTGCGTGGCCTCGGCCGTCACTCGATAGACGAAGGAGCCGGTTTCGTTGATCGTTCCGGCGAAGACCGTATCCCCGGCAGCTTTGGCCACCGGGATGCTCTCGCCCGTGATGGGCGCCTGGTTGACCGCCGACTGGCCGCTCTCCAGGATGCCGTCCAGCGGAATGCGCTCTCCCGGCCGGATGCGAACGAGTTGCCCCACGGCCACTGTTTTGGCGGGCACCTCCAGCCAGCTGTTATCGGGCTGCTGCACGGTGGCTTGCTCCGGCGCCATCGCCAGCAGGCCCCGGATCGCATTGCGGGCGCGGTCCAGCGACAGCACCTCGATCACCTCGGCCAGCGCGAACAGGAACATCACCATCGCCGCTTCGGGCCACTGGCCGATGAGGATCGCACCGGTCACCGCGATCGACATCAGCGCGTTGATGTTGAGGATGCCGCTCCTGAGCGCCAGCCAGCCCTTCTTGTAGGTGGGCCAGCCGCCGGTGGCGACGGATACCAGCGCGAGGCCGATCACCGGCCAGGCGGAGTCATTCCCCGTGCTGAATGCAATGGCTTCGGCCACGGCGGCGCTCAGGCCGGAGACGCCCATCAAGACCCACTGCCGCTTGCTCACTGAGGGTTTGGCTGATTCCTCGATGTCGGCGTCGCCTGCATCCGGCACGGCCTTCATGCCGATCGAATGCAAGGCGGACTCCAGGTCGGCGGCTGACACCGTGTGCGACACCGTCAGCTTGCGCTGCATCAGGTTGAAGTCCAGGGACTGGACCCCCGGCATGTGCTGCAGCTTGTCGCGGATCAGGCCTTCTTCCGTCGGGCAGTCCATGTTATCGATCCGATAGACGCTGCGCTGCGCGCCGCCGGGGGTAGAGGCAATTGCCTCCGCTGGCGGCAAGCCGATGTCCTTCAGCGCGGTGACGATCGTCTGGGTCGACGGCAAGGTGTGCCGCACGGTCAGCTTTCGCTGCATCAAATTGAAATCAAGGCCGTCGATCCCTTCGAGCGAACCCAGCCGCTTGCGGATCAAACCCTCTTCTGTGGGGCAATCCATCTTTTCGATGCGGAAGGTGTCGGTGCGCAAAGTCGCACCTGCGGTCGCACCGGGCGTTGGCGCTGGTAGCTGCGCGTCGGCCGGCGGCATGCCAATCTCCGTCAGGGCCCGGACAACTGGGGCCGTGTCCGACAGCCGGTGGACGACGGTCAGTCGGCGCTGCGGCAGGTCGAATTCCAGTTCCTCGATACCGGCCGTGCCTTGCAAGCGCTCGCGCACCTGCCGCTCCTCATTGCGGCAATCCATCTTCGGCACATGGAAGGTGGATCGGATTGGCAGTTCAACTGCCTGGCGCGGCGTCGCGGGCATGCCCAGGGCTGCGAGCGCATCGATGACCGCAACCGAATCGGGCAAGCGGTGCTCGACCGTCAGGACACGCTGCGCGAGGTCGAAGTGCAAGTCCTCGACGCCGGCGATCTGTCCGAGGCGCGCGCGAATCTGCGCGACTTCGTTCTTGCAGTCCATGCGCGGAACGTGGAAAGCTTCGGTGCGCGTTTCTTCTTGCCGCCCGGGCAGTCCGAGCTCGACGAGCGCCGCGGTTACAGGTGACATGTCGTCGAGCCGGTGCGTTACGGTCAGTCGATGCTGCTGCAGGTCGAACCCGAGTGCCTCGACCCCCGCAATCTGGCCCACGCGCTGCCGGATCTGGCGCTCTTCGCTCGGGCAATCCATCTTCTCGATGTAGAAGACCGTGTCGGTCGCTGGCCGCGCCGAGCCCACCAGGGGCTCGTTGGCCAGCGATTCACATGCGGCGGTACCGCACGATTTTGTGCTGCTGGAATCCATCGCTTGACTTTCCACTTTTCTAGATGAGGGCACGATACACCTTGTAGTCGCTTCAGGGTCAAGCGGGCTCCGTGGGTCAGTTAGCCTCGGACGCAACCGCACAGGCTCAGCCGAGTTTCGCCGCAGCTCCGGCCTTGGCGCGCGACCCCAGGATCACAGCGTCCCGTAGCTATGGAGCCCGGACAGGAACATGTTCACGCCCAGAAATGCGAAGGTGGTCACCGCAAGGCCCACCAGGGCCCACCACGCGGAAACGTTGCCGCGCAGCCACTTGATCAGGCGCATGTGCAGCCACGCTGCATAGTTCAGCCAGACGATCAGCGCCCATGTCTCCTTCGGGTCCCAACTCCAGTAGCCGCCCCAGGCTTCGGCGGCCCACAAGGCGCCCAATACCGTGGCCACCGTGAAGAAGGCAAACCCGACGGCAATGGCCTTGTACATGACGTCGTCGAGCACCTCTAGGGCGGGAAGTCGCGAGGCGATGCGTTGCCGCGCCAGCAGGATGCCGGCAATGGCCAGGGAAGACACGCCGAAGTAGACCGTCCAGAAGGCCCCGCCGGTCTCCGCACCGCGCCGGAAGACGAGCGGCTCCAGGCAGAGCGCGGTGCCCAGCAGCCAGAGAGGGGCGAGCTTGTACCAGCGAGTCTCGCCCGCCTGCTGCTTGATCAGGTAGGCGAACGCTACCATCGCTGCCAGGGCGAAAGTGCCGTATCCGACAAAATTGGCTGGAACATGAACCTTCATCCACCAGCTTTGCAGCGCCGGCACCAAGGGCTGGATCTCGTGCTGCTCGCGCACGAGCGTGTACCACAGCAGGAATCCCACCGCCGCACTGACAATCAGCATCGCAAAACCGCCGAGCGCGCGGGTTTCGTACCGGTCCTCAAAATACAGGTAGAACGCCGCTGTCATCCAGCTGAACAGAACGAACACTTCGTAGAGGTTGCTCACCGGGATGTGCCCAATGTCCGGTCCCATGAGGTGGCTCTCGTACCAGCGCACCATCGTCCCGATGAGGGCCATGGTTACGGCTGCCCAGGCGAGACCCGTCCCGAGCCGATCGAATCCGACGGCGCGCGCGGAGAGCATGCCGCCCCAGTAAAAAGCCGTGCTCATGAAGAAAAGCAGGCTCATCCACAGGATTGCTGATTGGCTCGAAAAGAAGTACTTGAGCCAGAAGACCGACTCCGCGCGCTGCAAGTCGCCCTGGTAGGCCACGGCCGCCAGCACCGAAATGATCGCCACGCCGGCGATGAGTGCGCGCAGCGGCCGCCAGAACCAGCCCAGCCAGATCAAAGCCGGCGCCGACAGCAAGAGGATCGCCCTTTCGTAAACGTCCATGTGGGCCGCATACGCGGCAAGCGCATAGGTTCCTCCGGCGGCGACGAAGACGGCGAACAGCCAATCGAGGGCGTTGCGACGCGCGAAGAAACCCTCATGGAGGGAAATCGTGTAGGTCTGGGTCGTACTGTTCATTCGGTGCTGCGCGTGTTTTGTTCAGAGGAGGGAGCAGTTGCCTTGCGTGAAGCCTTGCGGGCGTGCTCGAGGATTTCCCTGCCGCCATTGGCCGCAAACAGGGCCGAGACGATGCCCAGGATGAGGTCTGGCACGTTCGATCCCAGCCACAGAACGAGAATTCCGCTGGCAAGGATCGCCATGTTCACGATCGAGTCGTTGCTCGTGAAGATGGCGGACGCCTTGAAGTTGACGTCTTCGCCCTTGTGGCGCTTAAGCAAGCGCAGGCAGTACACGTTGATCGCCGCGTTCACCCCTGCCATCACCATCATGGCCGGCCCGATCGGTGCTTCCGAACCCATGAACCTGCGCATCACCTCGCCGACCAACAGGATCGACAGGCCGATCAGCAGCCACCCGGACAGCCGGGCCGCGACCACCTTGGCGCGCACACTGCGGCCGACCGCGTAGATACCCACCGCATACACCGACGCATCCGCCAGGTTGTCCAGCGCCGCGCCAATCAGCGCGGTCGATGACGCCCACACACCCACCCCCATTCCGAGCGCGCTTTGGGCCAGGTTGATCAGCAGCACGTACCACAGGATCCTGCGGTCCTGCGCGTTGCTGGACGCAAGGTCCATCTCGGCAAATTCGTCGTCGTCGTTCACTATCCGCCCTTGCGCGCCAAATCCAGCAGGTACTCGGTCACCGACAGGGATTTGGCATTCGATCCCGCCAGCGAACCGGACGTGAGCCAGCGGCCATTCACACCGATCGACGGCGTGCCTTCAATGGCGTAGCCGGTCGCCAGCGCGGTGGCCTGCTTCACCTTCGCCACGATGCCGAAGGAGTCCAGCAATTGCAGGAACCGCACACGGTCCACGCCATTGGCCGCAACGAAGGCCCCGATTTGATCGGGCGTATCCAGCTTCTTGCGTTCCGCATGGATGGCCGCGAAGACTTTGGGGTGCAACTGCTCTACGAGGCCCATCGCCTCGATCGCGAAATACAGCTTCTGGTGGATCACGAGGTCCTCCCGAAAAGCCACCGGGATGCGGCGGAACAGAACGTCGCGCGGCAGCTTTTTCTGCCACGCGTCGATCATGGGTTCGAAGGCGTTGCAGTGCCCGCAGCTGTAGGCGAAGAATTCCAGCACCTCCACCTTGCCCGCATCGCGCGTGGGTTGCCGAGACTGCAGGACCAGATAGCTACGGCCTTCCACGGGACGATCCTGCGCAAACGCAGGCACTTTCCATGCGACCAAGGGACCAAAGAGAGATGCGGTTAAAAGTCTTCGTTTCATGAGAATCTGGAGGATACTGGAAGCATAAGGCCATCGATTAAAAACCATGTAGTCGGTACAAGGTCAAGCGATGCGGATCGCTCGCTGCTCGACAATGGGGAGATTGGGTCGGCTGGAGCGGGCGCTGCCTAGAATGCCCCTCAAGAAGATCCTCCACGACGGCGTTATCCGCAGATGGCCCAACAACAATCTCTCGACGTACTCGTCATCGGCGCCGGCTCCGGCGGCTACATCGCATCGATCCGGGCCGGCCAGCTCGGCCTGAAGGTCGCATGCGTGGAGGCCAATCCCTACGCGGATCCGAAAGGAGAACCGCGCCCAGGCGGAACCTGCCTGAACGTCGGCTGCATCCCCTCGAAGGCGCTGCTGTCGTCGAGCGAAGAATTCGAGAAGATCCACAAGCACGCCCTCGCGCACGGCATCCGCGTAGCGGGCGCTACGATGGACGTGCCGGCGATGATCGCGCGCAAGGACGCGATCGTCACCAAGATGGCGCAAGGCATTGAATACCTGTTCCGAAAAAACAAGGTTGCCTATCTGAAGGGCCAGGCGACGATCCTTGGGCGGACAGATGGCGGTTTCAGGGTAGCCGTCACGCGATCGGACTCCACCCAGGAGCTGACCACCCGCAACCTCGTGATCGCAACAGGGTCTCTCCCGCGCGAGCTGCCCGGAATCGAAGTCGACAACGTGGACGTTTGTGACAACGCGGGCGCGCTGGACCTGCGCTCGGTTCCGCGCCGCATGGCGATCATCGGGGCCGGCGTGATCGGGCTCGAGTTGGGATCGGTCTGGCGCAGGCTGGGTGCGCAGGTCACGGTCATCGAGGCACTGCCGCAGTTGCTGCCGATGTGCGATGCCGACGTGGCCCGCGAAGTCCTGAAGCTGCTGACGGCGCAGGGCATGGACTTTCGCTTCGGCGCGCGGGTGACGGGCCTCGAACGGGCGAGCGACGGATCGCTGGGCCTCGCCTATGTCGACGCGAAAGGCACGGCGGATTCCCTGGTTTGCGACAAGCTGGTGGTCGCAGTGGGCCGAGTCCCCACTACATCAGGTCTCGGATTGGAGACTCTAGGCGTGAAGACTACCCAACGCGGCTTCGTTGACGTGGACGCGCAGTGCCGCACGTCGGTCGAGGGCGTTTATGCGATTGGCGACGTCGTGCGGGGGCCCATGCTGGCCCACAAGGCCGAAGACGAGGGTGTGATGGTGATGGAGTGCATTGCGGGCCAGGCGGGGCACGTCAACTACGACGCGATCCCGTCGATCATTTACACCAGTCCCGAGGTGGCCTGGGTCGGTCGCACGGAACAGGAATTGAAAGATGCCGGCACTGCTTACCGGACGGGCAAATTTCCGTTCACTGCCAACGGCCGCGCACTCGGCAACGGCGACACCTCAGGGTTCGTGAAGGTCCTGGCCGACCAGAAGACGGATGCCGTGCTGGGCGTTCACATCATCAGCACGTATGCCTCAGAGATGATCGGAGAGGCGACGATGGCCATCGAGTTCAAGGCCTCGGCCGAGGACATCGGCCGGATCTCGCACGCCCATCCGACGCTCTACGAGGCCATCCGCGAAGCTTCGCTGGCCATCGGCACCGGAGCGCTCAACCTGTGAAGTTCTCGGTGATGCGCAGCGCTCAAGGCAACGTCGGCGTGGATCCCAGAGGCGACTATTCCGGTTGCACAGGCAGGTCGCGCTTGTGGCGGCTAGCGAGGTGGAACCGTTCGATGATGGCCACCGTGCTTTCCGACACGGGCCGGCCTTCGAGGAATGCGTCGATCTCGGCGTAACTGACGCCGAACGCCGACTCATCGGGAAGCTGGGGTCGCAGCGTCTCCAGGTCGGCGGTTGGCACTTTGCTGACGAGCTCGGCCGGTGCACCCAGGTGCGACGCGAGCTCGCGCACGCGCCCTTTCGTCAGTCCCGAAAGCGGCGCCAGGTCACACGCGCCGTCCCCAAACTTGGTGAAGAAACCCATGAGGGCTTCGGCCGCATGGTCTGTGCCCACGACGAGGCCGCGACGTGCCCCCGCGACCGCGTACTGCGCGATCATTCGTTGTCGCGCCTTGATGTTGCCGAGGACGAAATCTTCCTGGGAAGCATGCTCGAAGGCGTGTCCCGACGCCTTCAGGCTCGCCAGCATGGCATCGGTCGCCGGCTGGATGTTCACGGCAAGGACCTCGTCAGGCTCAATGAACGCCAAGGCCCGCTGCGCATCCTGCTCGTCGGCTTGCAATCCATAGGGCAGGCGCATCGCGACGAACCTGGCGCGTGCTCCTTGGGCCCGAGCTTTTGCGACGGCGAGTTGGCATAAGCGGCCCGCCACCGTCGAATCGACTCCTCCGCTGATGCCGAGGACGAAGCAATCCAGCTGGGACCGGATGAGGTACGTAAGAAGAAAGTCGATGCGACGCTCGGCCTCCGCTTTGACGTCGAAATGAGGTCTCACGTCAAGTTCGAGTGCAATGGCGGTCCGGTCGAGTTGCATGGATACTCCTGAGTGAAATCGGATGGAGTATGACGCTGGCGCGGCGCCCCGCAACACCAACTTCTTTGAAATGCCGCGCTTGGTCGAGCAGCGCTTGACATTGGAGTCGCTGCAGGGTTTCTAATCTGTGATCGTACCCCGCACGAAACAGGCAGAAGCATGGATCAACAAGCAATCGTTCCTGAGGACAGCGAAACGTACGCATACCTCATCCGCCAGTTCGGGCGTAGCGCAAACCAGAGGCCCGAGCAGCGCTGGCCATGGCTGATGGCAGCACACATCGTGGGACAGCAGCGCCTGGGCCTGCACCTGCACAGTCACCTGATGATGCTTCGCCTGGCCGCGGCTGAACGTGATTGGCCGGAGGCTGCCGGGCAAGTGTTGCGGCTCCTGCTGGTGCCCTTGGGAAACGGCACGGGCAGGCTCCCGTTGGGCAACGTCGGAAGGGCCACGGTCAGTGCGTTTGAGCCCATGCCAGTGGCTGCGCCATTGCGCTGCCTCATTGAAGAAGCCCGCGAAGCGGTCGGGGTGCCATCGTCGCCCCCAAGACCGGCAGACTGAGTTCAAAAATGAAAATGAAAATATTCATCGCAACGATGGCCGCCTCTGCGGTGCTGCTCGGCGCCGGGCTGCTTTACAGCACAAGCTCCAGCAAGGCACCGGAAGCGACGTTCGTTCTTCTCGATGGATCTTTGAGAACGGCCAATGACTTTCGCGGGAAGGTCACGCTGGTCAATTTCTGGGCCACGAGCTGCACCACCTGCGTGGCAGAGATGCCGATGATTGTGCGGGCTTATGAGAAGTACCATTCGCGTGGCTATGAGACCCTTGCTGTTGCCATGAGCTACGACCCTCCGAGCTATGTCGTCAATTTCGCCAGCACCCGCAAGCTGCCGTTCGCTGTTGCCCTGGACAACACCGGCGCAGCGGCAAAGGCCTGGGGGGACGTGAAGGTCACACCGACTACCTTCGTTGTGAACAAGCGCGGCAATATCGTCAAGCGGTACGTTGGCAAGCCGAACTTTGACGAACTTGACAAGCTGATCGAAGAATTGCTTGCCGAGACCTGAGCGCGGTCCGACCCCATGATTCGCACCGAGGGCGGTGCAAAGTCGTTCATCCTGATCCAATGACGCACGTGGTCACTGAAAACTGCATCCGATGCAAATACACGGACTGCGTGGACGTGTGTCCTGTAGATTGCTTCCGCGAAGGCCCCAACATGCTGGTCATCGCGCCGGACGAATGTATCGACTGTGGCGTCTGCATTCCGGAGTGTCCGGCAGATGCGATCTTCGGTGAGGACGGTGTGCCGCCGGGGCAACATGATTTCATAAAACTGAACGCCGAACTCGCTCAAGCGCCCGGTTGGCGCGCCATCGTTCGCACGGTCCTTCCATTGCCGGATGCGGATATTTGGAATGGCAAAGCCAACAAGCGGGAAATGCTGGAGCGAAAGTGGCCTGCCGGCTGCTGACGGTGCTGCTGACATACGAGGGCGGTTCATCGCTTATCGCCACTGCCTGCCTCTCCAAACCGCAATGCCTAAAATGGCGAGCTTCAATAAGAGGAATTGCTCGGAGCCAGTCTTCGTTCTGGCATTCAAGAATACTTAAGGGCATCAATGCAAACAACTGTGCCTACGGGTCAACGAGTCAAGGCGCTCGCGGCCCAAGCTACGGAGTTCAAGCAACATAGCGATAACTGCTCGGGACAGAGCGAAACCTGGAGCGAGCTAAGTCTCGACAAGTTTGCTCAGATGGTTGTTGAAGAATGCGTCAGCGTAATTGAGCAGCACTGCTTAGGAGTTGATCAGAATTCGATCAACGTCAATTCGTTGAAGGTCGCCCTACGTGCTCATTTTGAAACTCAATAGCCATAGTCTGTGGCGACGAAATTGGGCGACCTGCGAACGTGACACCCGAAGAAGGTGACCTTTCGCCGGCGCAAAAGTCCCATGGCTCGTCTTCTTGGCTTCGAGTGCTGGCAAGCATGCTTCACAAAACTCTGCGTGCCACTTGCGTCCGCCAAAGGCGCATGTCGATATTGGCCGCGTTCGCCAGCGGAATGTCAGAGCGACGCGACGGCTGAGCGCACCTCATCCACGCTCAAAATCTCGGACAACACCACTGGTTGCCTGCCGTTTTGATAAAGCACATACAAGGGCACGCCGTTTCGGCCCAGCTGGCCAAGGGCGGCGGTGATGGCCGGGTCGCGCCGTGTCCAATCGGCCCGCACCAAAGCGACGTTCTTGGCTGAAAGGTCAGCCATCACCGCCGGGTTGGCCAACGTCGTCTTCTTGTTGTACTGGCAAGTAACGCACCAGGCCGCGGTGAAGTCGACAAACACAGGGCGGCCGGTTGCCAGGATTTGCTCAACGCGTCCCGGCTCCCAGGCTTGCCAGGAACCTTCGCTGGCATCAGCCGTGGCCGGCCGGGGAGCGACTGCTGTGATGTTCTGGCCCGCGTGCCACACCAGGAGCGCGAGCACGACCAGTGAAATGCCACCCACGATTCGCCGCGAACGCCCGATCAGCGTGAGGGACCAGATCACCATGCTCATGGCGACCAGCAGCACCAACAGCGAAGCTGCCCCGTCGATTCCGCTTTGTTGGCCCAGCACCCACAGCAGCCAGGTCACCGTTGCGAACATCGGGAAGGCCATGAACTGGCGCAGTGTTGCCATCCAAGGTCCGGGTCTGGGCAGCAACTTGGCCACGGCGGGAATCCAGCCGGCGGCAAGGTAGGGCAAGGCCATGCCGAAGCCGAGGGCGGCGAACACGAGCAAGGCCTGCGGCGTCGGCAGCGTGACAGCCAGGCCGAGAGAAGCACCCATGAATGGCGCGGTACACGGCGAGGCGATCGCCACGGCCAGCACTCCCGACAAGAACGAGTTGACCACTGGATGCCTGCTCTCCAGCGTTGCCAGTTTGTTCGGCAGGAAGGCACCGAACTCGAATACTCCGGCGAGATTGAGACCGATCACGGTGAATAGCGCCGCCAGTGTCGCGACGACCAGCGGGGTCTGCAGCTGAAAGCCCCACCCGAGCTGCTGGCCCGCCGCGCGCAGGCCGACCAGGAGGGCGCCGAGCAACACGAACGAGACCACCACGCCAGCCGAAAACGCCAGGCCGCTCGCGCGATGGCCGCGCCTGTCGTCGGCATGGCGGGCGAAGCTCATCACCTTGATCGCCAGCACGGGGAAAACACAGGGCATGAGGTTGAGAATCAGGCCGCCCAGCAGAGCGCCCAGGAGCGCTGCCGCAAAGGTAAGAGACACAGCAGATGCTGGCTGGCTCAGGCTGTTGCGCCGCAACGCTTCCTCCAGCGCGGGGGACACGCCGGGTGCGGCGGCCACCTGCGGCCATTGGCCTATGACTTGGGCCTCCGTGCGCCAACCCTTGTCTCCCAGGGTCAGCACCAAAGGCATCAGCGCCGGGCTCTCGCTGCGCTGGAGTGACAAGGGCACAACAGCGTTCCAGACACTGCCGTCCCAGGATTGCGTGACCGGCGCCGCAGTCTCGATCACCTCCTTCGTCTCGGGGAAGAATCCAAGCACCTTGCCCTGCGCCTCAGCCGGCAAACCGGGCACGCTGACCTTGAGCGTGTTGCCATCGATCCGTACCGTGCCGGCGCCGGCCAGCGGCCGGGGTTGCGCCTGGAAGCTGGCATTGAAGACATCGGCGTACAGGGCCGTCGCACTGCGCGCGGAAATCTTGAGCGCGAATTCGCCCTCTTCGGGGACGCACTCCTGCCGGCATATCAGCCACTGCGCCTTCAGCTTGATTTCCAAGTCACCGCCCAGGAGCGAAGGCTTGAACTGCGGCGTGACGGTGAGCGGCACGGGCAGAAGCACCGTGCCGCTGTAGCCGTAGTTGGCGAGATTTCCGATCGGGTACTTCTTCGGTACGGGCCAGGCAATTTCACCTGCCTCAACCCCCGACGGTAGCGTCCACGTCAACTGGGTGGGGAGGCCGGAATCGCCGGAGTTCTTCCAGTACGTGTGCCACTCTGGCTGGTGGGCCAGCTGCAGGCCGACCCACAACGGCTTGCCGGGCTCCACGCCTTCGGGCGCATACGCCAGCAACTCGGCCCGCGCGCGCTCGGTTGTGACCACGCTTTTGGCCGGTTGCGCCTGGACCCGCAGGGCGAATGCACTGCCGACGATGAGGAGGACGGCACAGGCCAGTCGCGCGACGGCCAAGGACGCATTTTGGGAAACGGATTCAATGTTTGCGATCATGGATTTCTATTGGGAGCCGGCCAGCAGCGTCAAAGTTTCTCATCTCACCTCACTGCGGGTAGGCCGTTTTGAGCTCCCGACTAACCAGGGCTTTGAGCTGTTCATCGCCAAAATCCTTCAACGGCTTTCCGTTGACGAAAAATCCTGGCGTGCGGGTGACATTGAGCGTCTTGGCATCGGCCATGTCCTGTTCGATGTTGGCAAGGACCTGGGCTGAGCCGGCATCCTCGCGGGCTTTCCTGAGGTTCAGGCCGGTGCCTTCCACGATGGACCAAATCAGATCGGGCCGGGGGTCGTGGTCAGCACCCCAGGTCCGCTGGGCGTTCAGCAAGGCGCGGTTCACCGGCCAGAAAAGGCCTTGAAGCCGGGCCGCCTCGAGCACTTTGACAGCCGTGTCGGCGCCGGCATGGAACGGCGTGTACCTCACGATCAGTTGGACTTGGCCGGGGTGCCTGTCAACAATATCCTTGACGATGGGATAGAACGCCCTGCAGGTCTCGCAGGCCGGATCGAAGAACTCGACGATCCGGACCTTGGCCTGCGCAGAGCCATAGGTCGGAGAATGCGGGCGATTGAACACCGAGTTGCTTTGGCGGGCGAGTTCGCCAAGGCGTTCATCTTCCATCCGGTCGTACAGGTACGCGCCCAGGCCGAACAGCAGGATCACGGCCATGGCCGAAATCAGAAGAATTCGCTGCCGGTTCATTGGGACTGACCTTTCCTGGCCGCCAGCAGCAACAAGATGATGATGATGGTGAACGAAACCAGCGAAAGCACTGGGATAGTGACCAGGCCGCCCAATTCCAAACTGACCTCGGCGCAGGACAGGCCCTTACCGCACGGCTGCAGGCCTTTTGGGATGTAGCCCGAGTACAGCAGCCAGTGGTAGAACGCCGCAAGCCATCCCGCGCCCGCCAGCGGCATGGCGTATTTGATGCCTTCTGAATCTTGCGAGTAGAGCCCGATGGCGAGGATTGGCACCAGAGGGAACATTGCGATGCGCTGATACCAGCACAGCACGCACGGTTCCAGCTTCATGATTTCGCTGAAGAACAGGCTGCCGAGGGTCGAGACGAACGCGACTAAGAAGGCCATCAGCATGAGTGCCCATTGCGGCGAAGGAATATTGGCGCGGCGAGGCGTGGTGTCTGAAAGACTCATTGGCATGGAGTGGATTGCATAGGCTTGATTCAAGCCGTGGAGGGAAAGGCCTTGCCAGCAATACGCTATGGCTCCGAGCGCCACAGCACCGTAAGCGTCCGGCCAACCCATATTGACGGCGTCAGAAGGCTAAAGGTCAGAAGGCTGAAGTCGCGTGCTGAGCAGGCCGCCAGCGATGCGGTAGTAGCTCGTCGATCCGACGGTTGGGCCAAGTTGG
>Ga0209066_10002375_pt1 | contig 22888 bp, 22 predicted proteins | sample All_14_2_FD_187198 | JGI IMG/M metagenome (GOLD analysis project Ga0209066, IMG submission 187198) | Freshwater microbial communities in response to fracking from Pennsylvania, USA - Allegheny Zone_MetaG_DW_15 (SPAdes) (version 2) ... | reverse complement strand
CGTGGCGATGTTCATGCGCTACGTCCACACCGAGGATGACCCGGTGCGCAAGGCGGCCGAACTGGTGGCGAACCGGCGCAAGACGATCACCGGCGCCAAGCGGCTCCCTGCGGAGGCAACGGCATGAGCAGGCGCAAGGCATCCATTGCGTCACCAGCAGCACCAAAGGCGCTGGTGGGCGACATTCGGGCACTGATCGAGGCGTCGCGCCAGCGCGCCGCCTCGGCGGTCAATGCGGAACTGACCTTGCTGTTCTGGCGCGTCGGCCAGCGCATCCATACGGAAGTGCTGGCCGGTCAGCGGGCCGGGTACGGCGAAGAAATCCTGCCGTCCCTGGCCGCACAGCTTGTCCACGACTACGGGCGCAGCTTCGCGGACAAGAACCTGCGCCGGATGGTGCAGTTCGCCATCGCCTACCCCGACGAGCGAATTGTCGTTTCACTGTCACGACAATTGAGCTGGTCGCATTTCGTGGCACTGATCCCGCTGAAAGACCCGCTTCAGCGAGACTACTACGCGCAGATGACCAGCGCCGAACGCTGGAGCGTGCGGACGCTGCGCGAGCGCATCGACTCGATGCTGTACGAACGCACGGCCCTGTCCCAAAAGCCGGAGGAAACCATCGCGCAGGAACTGGCGACCCTACGCGATGTGCAGCGCATGACCCCGGCGCTGGTCATGCGCGACCCGTACATCCTCGACTTCCTGGGCCTGCGGGATAGCTGGCAGGAAAGCGACCTTGAGGCGGCCATCATCCGCGAAATGGAAGCCTTCCTGCTGGAGCTGGGCGCGGGCTTCTGCTTCGTCGCCCGGCAGAAGCGCATCCCGATTGACGACGAGGATTTTCACCTTGACCTGCTTTTCTACAACCGAAAGCTGCGGCGGCTGGTGGCGGTGGAGTTGAAGATCGGCGAGTTCAAGGCAGCCTACAAAGGGCAGATGGAGCTTTACTTGCGCTGGCTGGACAAGCACGAGCGGGAGCCGGAAGAAGCCTCGCCGCTGGGGATCATCCTTTGCACCGGCAAGAAGCGCGAGCAGATCGAATTGCTGGAGCTGGATAAGTCGGGCATCCACGTTGCCGAGTACCTGACCAGCTTGCCGCCGCGTGCGGTGCTGGGCGAGAAGTTGCAGCAGGCTACCGAGCGGGCGCGGTTGCAGATCGAGCAGCGCAAGCAAGATACCGAGTAGCCCAAACAGCATTCGTGCGTCCCGGCGTGCCGCCGTCGGGTTCGCGGGCTGCGCCCCGCGCTTCGTGCCGAATCGCGGCCATCCGGCTTTGACCCCTGACGCCTTCGGCCCTGGCGGGCCTGCGCGCTCCGCTTGCCGAAACCCGAGTGTGGGCAGTGGGCGGGTGTGGGCGGTCTTGCTGTTCCCTTCACCGTATCACGGCGTTCTCGCCGTCAATGACTGCGCGTGCTTCGCACGCTTGCGTCCTGGCGGCCGTCTTCGATCGTTGACTGCTTGCGCTGCGCCGTGAGGGCGACGGTTCCGGGCAATTCCGCCCGAGCAACCGGAGCACGATCATGTCGCAACTGTCCTTTTCCTCGTTCGATTCCTCGCTGATGGTGCGTGATGCGCAGGGCCGTTACCTGCTGGCAACTGCCGAGCAAATTCTGGAGGCCGCGCGCCAGGCCATCGAGCGCAAGATGCAGCGCGGCACGTCGTTCACGTCGCCGGCGGCAGTCAAGGAGTACCTGCGCGCCAAGCTGGCCGGCTTCGAGCATGAGGTGTTCGCGGTGCTGTTCATGGACACGCATCATCGGCTGATCGAATACGCCGAGATGTTCCGAGGCACCATCGACGGCGCATCGGTGTATCCGCGCGAGCTGGTCAAGGAGGCGCTGCGGCTCAACGCGGCGGCGGTCATCATTTCGCACAACCACCCGAGCGGCAATCCCGAGCCGAGCGGTGCCGACAGGGCATTGACCCAGCGGCTCAAGGAGGCGCTGGGGCTGGTGGACGTGCGTGTGCTGGATCACATCATCGTCGCGGGCACCGACACCACATCATTCGCCGAACGCGGCTTGATCTGACGAAGGGGCTTCGGCCCCTATTTGCTGCGCCCGGCGCGGGCCGGGCGAAAACGCTGCCTCGAAAATCCGAGACAGCGTTTCGGAAATTCATCGGCCTGCATGGAGGTATGGGGCGGTCTTGCTGTCCCCTTCATCGTGCCACGGCGTTCTCGCCGTCAAGGGCTGCGCGCCGATGGCGCTTGCGTCCTCGCGGCCGTCTGCGACTGACCTTGCCCCCGAGAACCGGATCCCTTGCTGAGTGGTTGAATTCAGACAAGGAGAGCGGATGTGAAGAAGGCGACGAGAGCGAAGTACACGCTGGAGTTCAAGCTCGAGGCGGTGCGGCTGGTCAAGGGCGGGCAGAGCATGGCGGCGACGGCGAAGATCCTGGGCATCGCCGAGCAGACGCTGCACAACTGGATCAGGGCCGACAAGGATGGTCGGCTGAGCGGAGCTGGCACCAAGCCGGTGAGCCCCGAGCAGATGGAGATCGCGCGGCTGCGAGCTGAACTGGCCCGTGTGAAGATGGAGCGCGACATCCTGGGAAAAGCGACGGCGTACTTCGCGAAGGAGCGGGGGTGAAGTACGCCTGGATCGAGCGGCACCGCAATCACTGGCCGGTGTCGCTGAGCTGCGAGGTGCTGGGCGTGAGCGCCAGCGGGTATCACGAGCACAAGCTTCGATCGGCCAAGCCGCGACGCCACATCGGCGACGACGCGCTGCTGGTGCACATCCGCGCTGTGCACGCCCAGACACGTGGCGAGTACGGCTGGCCGCGGGTATGGAGGGAACTGCTCGCAGGTGGCATCCGCGTGGGCAAGGAGCGAGTGCGCAAGTTGATGAAGCTGCACGGCATCAAGGCGCGAGGCAAACGCAAGTTCAAGGCGACCACCGACAGCAACCACAAGCTGCCGGTGGCCGAGAACCTGCTCGACCGCCAATTCACGCCAGCGGCACCTGACCGCGTGTGGACGAGCGACATCACCTACGTTGCGACCGATGAAGGATGGCTGTACCTGGTCGTGGTCATCGACCTGTTCAGCCGTCAGATTGTGGGCTGGTCGATGAAGCCACACATGAAGCGCGAGTTGGTCATCGATGCTCTGCGCATGGCCTGGTTCCGACGCCGGCCCGAGCCCGGGGTGATCTTCCACTCCGACCGCGGCAGCCAGTACTGCAGCGACGACTTCCAGCGGGCGCTGACCGAGTACGGCATGCGCAGCTCGATGAGCCGCAAGGGCAACTGTTGGGACAATGCGCCGACCGAGAGCCTGTGGGGCTCGCTGAAGGTCGGCAGGCTGCACGGGTGCCGGTTCGAGACCCGGCGCGCCGCGATGGACGAGATCGTCGACTGGCTGACGTTCTACAACCACCGACGACTTCACTCGTCGCTGGGCTACGTCAGCCCGATGCAGTTCGAACGGGCTTGGCTTGCCGCCCAGGCAAGGCAGGCCGCGTGATGGTCTCAGCTATGGGATCCGGAGAACGCGGGCAAGGTCAGACCCCTGACTGCTTGCGCTGCGCCGTGCCCCGGAAGGGTCGGGCAATTCCGCCCGGCATCCTTTCAGGAGTTCACCATGAACCACGCACTCATCACTGACGAGCGGCGCATCGTGCTGCTGGCCAACGGCCGTGCATCGCTGGAAAACCCGCACTTCGATCCGGCCCCCGTGGTCAAGCTGTTCACGCCGGATGCCGGCGCGACCTGGCTGCTGACCGAGATTGATCCCGATGACCACGACCACGCCTTTGGTCTTTGCGACCTGGGCCTGGGAATGCCGGAAATCGGTTGGGTCAGCTTGAACGAGCTGGCGACCGTGCGCGGCGGGCTGGGCCTGTCGATCGAACGCGATCTGTCTTTCCGCGCCGAGAAGCGGTTGAGCGCCTATGCACGCGAAGCGCGGCTGGCCGGGCGTGTCGTTGTCTGACCCGGCCCTTGGAGCGCCGCAAGGCGCTCCATGTGTTTTCTCGACCATCACAGGAGATCAATGCCATGAGCAGCCATCAAGATTGGGTCATCGAAGTTTCAGCGCAGCACGACGCGCACAAGCCATTCGCGCCGGAGAACGGCGAGCCGCTGCGCTTCAAGATCGGCGACGCGGTGATCTACACCAACGACTTCGGCGCACAGTTCCATAGCCGCGTCACCGGGTTTTATCAGCCTGCCGGGCCTTGCGGGCTGTACGCGCTCGGGCGGCGCTATTTTCTGGATTCGTCCTCACCGTGGATGCCGGTTGCGGAATCCAGCCTGCGCCCTGACGACGCGGCTTGATGCCTTCGCGCCCCTTCCGGGGCGCTGCGCGCTTCGCTTGCACTCCAGGGGAAGGCCATGCGGCCATCCCCGCCGCGCTGCGCTTGGCGCCCCTCAAAGCCCGCCGCCCCGGCTGCGCCGGCGCGGCAACACCTGCATACCATCGGCATTTCATCCTGAGCATCCGGCCCATGCTGTCCATCGTTGATTGCATGGGCGTCCCCGGCCAAGAAACATGGCCGGTCGCGCTGTCGTGCTGCGCATCGAACCCCCTTCGGGGTTTCGCCCCTGACGGGCTTCCATCGTTCCCTCGCTCCGCTCGGCTGACGCCTACGGCCCGGCTTCCAGCTTCGGGCCTGCGCGCTTCGCTTGCGTGCGGTTCGGCACACAGGGACGGCCGTTGCCATGTCCAGCCGTCTCCCCTGACTTCATCACCTTCTCCGCGACCGTAGCCCGCTCCCGTGGGCCGTCAAGGCGCGCAGGGCCGTGTCCTCGGCTGCGCCTGCGGGCCGCACCAACCCTGCGCTTGTCTCCTTGACGGCCCCCGTCCACGCGCTCCTTTGGCCGCGGGCGATGAACTCAGGAAAGACGGTGGCAACAGGGCCAACCGGGTTCCTCGTGCCAACCGCACAGAACAGCCGAAAGGCTGGGCTTCCGAATCTAGGAATCCGGTGTGCGGTTTGAACAGCAAACCCTTTTCGTCAGGAGAAAGACCATGCAACTCGCATCCCGTTTCGCTTCCCGTTCCCCCTCGCTGCGCAGCGATTACCCGCTGACCGATGACCAGATTCACCGCGTAGCGCCGTCCATCTTCGCGGACGCGCCGCATGAAAGCCGTTCGCAGCGGTACGCCTACATCCCCACCGCCGCCGTGCTGGCCGAGCTTCGCAAAGAAGGATTCCAGCCTTTCATGGTGACGCAAACCCGCGTGCGCGATGAAGGCAAGCGCGAGCACACCAAACACATGCTGCGCCTGCGCCACGCCAGCCAAATCAACGGCGCGGAAGCTAACGAAATCGTGCTGCTGAACTCCCATGACGGGACGAGCAGCTATCAGATGCTGGCCGGCATGTTCCGGTTCGTGTGCAGCAATGGCCTTGTGTGCGGCGACACCGTGGCCGATGTGCGCGTGCCCCACAAGGGCGACGTTTCCGGGCACGTCATCGAAGGCGCTTACGAAGTCTTGCGCGGCTTCGACCGGGTGAAGGATTCCCGCGATGCCATGCGCGCGATCACGCTGGACGAAGGCGAAGCCGAAGTATTCGCCCGTTCCGCGCTGGCCTTGAAGTATGACCCCACCGACAACAAGCCCGCGCCCATCACCGAATCGCAAATCCTGATGCCGCGTCGGTTCGATGACCGCCGCCCGGACTTGTGGAGCGTGTTCAACCGCACCCAAGAAAACCTGACCAAAGGCGGATTGCATGGCCGCAGCGCCAACGGACGCCGCCAGCAAACCCGCCCGGTGCAGGGCATGGATTCCGATGTGCGCCTGAATCGCGCCCTTTGGATGCTGGCCGATGGCCTGCGCCAGTTGAAAGCCTGATTCCCGACGCAGCAGGGGCAGGCAGCAGCCCTTGCCGCTTCCTTCGCTGCTGCATCCCTGAACCGATAGGAGCTATCACCATGAACGCCGTTACCCAAACCGAAGCCCGCGCCCTCAACACCGCCGCCGCTATCCCGCTGGAAGCCGCTGACCCGACCAAGAACCTGATTTTGGTTCCGCTTTCGCGGCTGGTGTTGCGCCCTGCTGGCCGCAACGTGCGCAAGACCCCGCGCATGTCTATCCCCGAACTGGCCGCAAGCATTCAGCGTGTCGGCCTGCTGCAAAACCTCATCGTCATTGCCGCCGCCGATGGCGAGCATTACGAAGTGGTGGCGGGTGGCCGTCGCCTCGCCGCGTTGAAGCTGCTGGCGAAGAAGCGCCGCATCAGCAAGGAATGGGAAGTGCCTTGCCTGCTGGTGGCCGATGGCACGGCCCGCACGGCCAGCCTCACCGAGAACGTGCAGCGCGAAGCCATGCACCCCGCCGACCAGTTCGAGGCATTCGCCGCGCTGGTGGCCGAAGGCCGCCCCATCGAGGACATAGCCGCCGATTTCAGCGTGTCCCCGCTGGTGGTGCAGCGCCGCTTGAAGCTGGCGAACGTCTCGCCTCGCCTGCTGGCCGACTATCGCGCCGAAGCCGTGACGCTCGATCAGTTGATGGCGCTTGCCATCACCGACGACCACGTCGCGCAGGAAAGCGCCTTCTACGACGCTCCGACGTGGCAGCGCAACCCTTCCCAATTGCGCGACCGCCTGACCGAGCGCGAGACTGACGCATACCGGCATCCGCTGGTGCGTTTCGTGGGGCTGGACACCTACGAAGCCGCAGGCGGCGGCATTCGCCGTGACCTGTTCGCGGAAGGCGATGCGGGCGTGTATCTGACCGATGCCGCGCTGCTGGAACGGCTGGCGCAAGACAAGCTGGCCGGTATCGCCGCCGAGGTGAAGGCCGAAGGTTGGGCATGGGTGGATGCCACGCCCGCCGTGACCCATGCCGACCTGCACGCCTTCCAGCATGCGCCGAGGGAGCGCCGCGAACCGACCAAGCGCGAAGCGCAGCGCATCGAAAAGCTGCAAACCAAGCTGCACGAACTGGCCGCAGCCGTGGATGACGCGCTCGATGCCGAGGACGAGGAAAAGGCCGATGCCTTGCAGGAAGAAGGCGAAGCCGTGGGCGAACAGTTGCAGGCGCTGGAAGATGGATTGAAGGACTACAGCGCGACCGCGAAGGCCGCAGCCGGTGCCATCGTCACCATCGACCGCAACGGGCAGGCCGTGATTCATCGCGGGCTGCTGCGCGAAGCCGAAGCCAAGGCGCTGCGCACGCTGGAACGCTTGCGGCAGGGTTTCGGTAGCGAAGGCGAAGCCGCGAACGACGACGAAGGCGAGGACGACGAACAACCCAAGACCGCCGCCATGTCCGACAAGCTGGCGCAGCGGTTGAGCGCCCACCGTACCGGCGCACTGCAAATCGAAGTCGCCCGGCATCCGCAAGTCGCGCTGGCCGCGCTGGTGCATGGCATGGTGCAGACCGTCTTGCAGGGCAGCCACTACGGCCACGACTTGCCACTGGGCGTGAGCCTGAAAGTGCAAGACCGGCTGGAAGGCATCGCCCCGGACATACCGGATTCGCCCGCCGCCGTGGCGCTGCGCGAGTTGCAGCAGGTCGCAGGCGAAGGCTTGCCGGAGGACAGCGCCGAACTGTTCGCCGTGCTGCTGGCGAAGTCGCAAGATGAACTGGTGCGGCTGCTGGCGGTATGCGTGGCCGTCACGGTGGACGTGGTAACGCCCCGCGCTGCGCAGCGCCAGCCCGGCGCGGAACTGGCGCAGGCCGTGGGGTTGGATATGACCGCATGGTGGAAGCCCACCAATGAGGGTTATTTCCAGCACATCCCGAAGGCCGTGATTCTGCAAGCCGTGGGGCAGTTCGCCCCGGCGCACGTCACCCGGCTGGCGAAGTTGAAGAAGGGAGACATTGCCAGCGAAGCCGAACGGCTGGCGGACGGCACTGGATGGATGCCCGCCATCTTCGCAGCCGAAGCCACGCAGCAGCAGGCCGCGCAGGATGTGGCGACGGAAGCGGAAGCCGACACCACGGACACCGCCGCCGTGACCGATGAACCGGCCGAGGCATTGGCTGCGTGACCCTGCACCGATGAGCGCCCTGGTTCCGACCGGGGCGCTTCACCATTCCATCAACGCCAGCCCCAGGCCGTTCCGCCCTGGGGCTGGTGGTCAAAAAACCGGACGCGGCGACGGCCGCGCCCGGTTTCAAGGCCCAAAGCCACAACGCCCCTTCGCCGCCTTCGGGCAGGTGGCGAAGGGGCGACGCACAAGTGGCCCTTATGCGCGGAAAAACTCTCGAAGCCCATAAGTGCGTCGGCGCACAGCACCGACGACATTCCGAACGCGCCCCGCCGCAATGGGCGGGGCTTGTGGGGCTACGCCTCGGCTTGCTGCGACAGGTTGCACGAATGCGTGCCGTCCTCGACGCTGGCAGTTCGTCGCCTGTACGTCACGAAGGACGGTTCACCGACACGCCGCCCGGCCTTGCAATGGAGCCTCCACGCCACGCCTCACACAAGAGGCCACCTGCAACGTCAGGGGCGCCTGCGCCCTTGTCGCCGGTGTTGTCCTTGCCGTGTCAGGGCGTAGGCCGGTGAAGCCGTCGCGCGGGGATGCCGAGTCGGCCATGTCTCCATTCGGGAGCGGGCGGCCAGTACGTCCTTGTGTTGTTGTGAATCCTGGCGGTGGCTGGGCTTCATGGCCGCAACCTTCCAGCGAAAACAATTTCCCCTGCGCTGCGCGCATTCCTCGCGGGACAAATTCTTTTCGCTTCCAGGTTCTCCACAGTGTTGCGACCGCTGCGCGGTGCGGCCAGCCCATCCCCCGCCGGACGGATCACAACAAGGACGCACTGGCGCGACCTTGTTCAACCCGAAAGGAGAAATCATCATGGCAAACATCGGCACCTTCACCGCAGAGAAAGACGGCTTCACCGGCCAGCTCCGCACCCTGACCCTCAACGTCAAGGCCAAGCTGGTTCCCAACGACAAGGGTGAGAACGAAAGCGCCCCGGACTTCCGCCTGCAAGCGGCCGGCCACGACTTCGGCGCGGCGTGGAAGAAAACCAGCGAGGCCGGGCGGGATTACCTGTCGGTGGCCATCGACGATCCTTCGTTCCCGGCAACGGTCTATGCCCGCCTGATCGAAGGCGAGAACGGCACGCATGACCTGATCTGGTCGCGCAGCAAGCCCAAGGCGGCCTGACGGCCGCCCACCGCGCCCCGTCCATTGCGGCGGGGCGCGGTGCTGCTGATCGCAGCACCACACGCACCGGGTTTCGGCGGTTGCCTCATGCCCGGCATGTCCAGGGCCGGCATCGCATTGGCGATGGTCGGATGATTCAACGCCCGTAGCAGCAAGCACAAGATGGCGTGTCGGCGCGTTGCGCCGCCGGGCTTTCGGGCTTGCGCCCCGTGCCGGCAAGCCGTCACGGCCATGCGGCTTCAATCCCTCACGCCTCCGCGCCTGCGGTGCTGCGCGCTCCGCTTGCGGAAATCCAGACGCGCTACAGCGCGTCGCGCTCTTTCAGCACGGCCTCGAACTCCTGGCGCACCCGCGCCAGCAGCTCGTCTGCCTTGCGCGTGTCGTCGCCGGCGTAGGCCAGCGTCAACAGCGTCAGCGGATGCACTTCCATGACCTCGCATAGTTCGGTCAGCTTGTGCAGCGTCGGACTTTTCAGATCGCGCTCCAGCGTACTCATATAGGTGCGGCTGGACACGTCGGAGAACGCTTCCTGGCTCAAGCCTCGCGCCTTCCTGACTGTCCGTATTGCCGCTGCTAATGAGTGTTTCGCTGCCACTAACTTGGTTTCCCCACAAAAACCAAGATGACAGTCCATTGCGCCCTATAGAGCTACAATCTATAGTGTTCATTCATGGCTGACTGGCCCGCTTTCGTGCTTTTACGGAATTCCGCATGTGTGGATTTCGACAGAACCGGGGAATCGCATCCGTGTCTTTCCGGCTTCCTACAATCCCGCTTACGCGCTTGCGTTCTTCTACAGATGCGATGGTTTGCGCATCCGTGCTTGCGCACGAAAGCACGGAAACGGTTTGGCGGTTCCGTGCTTCGACGGAGAAGCGCATCCGCGCATCCTCGGTTTCGTGGAGGTTCCGGCCATGACCCTGCCCCTTCTCACCGCCGACGAACGCGCCCGGCTGCTGGCCCACGGCGCCGCACGCGCTGCCGGCCAAGGCATCGACCCGATGCCCGTGGTGCGGCTGTTCACCCCGGATGCGCACGCGACCTGGCTGCTGGTATCGCTCGATCCTGCGGATGGCGACACGGCCTACGGCCTGATCGACCTCGGCATCGGGATGCCTGCGCTGGGGACGGTCAAGCTCTCCGACCTGGCCGGCATCGTCGGGCCGCGCAAACTGCCGGTGCGGCGGGATCGGTATTTCCAGGCGGTGCGCCCGCTGTCGGCGTATGTCCGGCTGGCGCAGGAGAACGGTTCGATCACGGACTGATGAACGCCAGCGCAGTCCGGCCAGCCAGGGCGCATTGAGACTATTTCAGTCTTACTCAAGACCGGACAGGTCTGGATCGGCATTGATGCACCGAAGCGGTGCCAGCCTGATGCAAACAGTCATGATCTTTGGCAAGGACTGCGGCACGGTATCCGATGCCGCGTACCATTTCCGGGTTGTGCGGCCGTCGCATTCAGACGATTTCCGCAACACGCCGGAGCCAAACGGTCTTGACACCGACAGTTACAGCTTAACCCGATCTTGATGACGACCTGATGGCGATTCGATAGCTCCCGCACGGCGGAATCCGTGGCGACGCATCCCAAGCACAGGGAGGTTTTGCCATGACTGATCGCAGCGCCGAACACTGGTATCCGACAGCGGCCTATCTCTACGTCCTGCACCTCGACGGCCCCGCGCTGGCCTGGGAATATCTGCGCAGGAATCCCGGCTACCGCCGCGACTGGCTGCGCCGTCGCCGCTGGCCGGACGCGGCGCAGGCGTGGGGCCTGCGCCTGCTGGAAGACCCGGCGCTGGATGCGCGCGACGCGCATCCGGCCTGGTTCCCCGATCACGATGCGGTGGTGCAGCTCTACCCGGATGACGATCCGCCACCCGAAGCCCATGCCTTCGAGTTCTGGGGCGTACCTGGCCGCAAGGAACTGATCCACGACGGCAAGCGCCTGGTGCTGGTGTCACGGTGGCCCGGCTGCTGCCTGCGGCTCGCGCTCGGGCCGGGCCTGGAAGATGGCATGGCCTACCTCTACGCTACCCGCGCCTGCGCCACACCCTGCACGCGCTATCGCACGCTCGCGGCCGGGCTGGCCGCCCTGGCCGTGGCCACGGTCGCCGCGCCTGCGGCGGCGGCCCGTTCCCGGCCTACGCCGGCCGCGTTGCTGGAACTGCATACGCTCCAGGCGCTCGACGCGACCCTGGCGGGCGCGTCCTTGCGCGAAATGGCCGAAGGTCTGTTCGGTGCGGATGCGGTCGTCGCAGACTGGCACACCGACAGCGCCTTGCGCGCCCGCGTGCGCCGGCTGGTGCGTCGCGGCGATGCGTTGATGCGCGGCGGCTACCGCCGCCTGGCACAGCTTCCGCCGCTGCCGTTTCAGTAGGGGGGGACGTTTCGCAGCCCCCGCAGATCGTCCCTTCGCGGGGTGCCGCGCTTTCTTGAAAGTGCCTCTATCCGACCGCGTGTTGCGGCCGGGCTTGATGGAGGTTCATCCCATGCGACCTGTTCCCTTGCGGCCTGCCGCCGCTGCTGGCGCTGCGCCTGCGCAGCCCCAACGCTACCTGACCAACGACGAAGCCGCCGAGTACCTGCGCCTCAGTCCCCGCACGCTGGAGAAACAGCGCGTGGTCGGCGGCGGCCCCAAGTTCCGCAAGTTCGGCCGGCGCGTCATGTACGCCGTGAGCGACCTCGATGCCTGGGCCGACCAGCGCAGCTACGAGGCAACGTCCGACCCGGAATATGCCGAACGCCATGCGGGCGACTACCGTGATGGCCGCTGATCGTCGGCGCGTGGGTGGCCTTCGCCATGTCCAGCCCGCCAGGGCAAGCCTTGCCGCAGCGCGAACAGCTCGACCTGTTCCGTGCGCTGCCGGGCGACATGGCACCCCGCGACAGCCAGGACTTGATGGCGTTTCCGTTCTTCTCGCTCGCAAAGTCACGGCGCATCGCGCCGATCGACTTCCGCGCCGGCGGCATCACCATCCGCGTGGAAGGCACGGCCGAGCATGGCATCGCAACGATATGGGATGCCGACGTGCTGATATGGGCTGCCTCGCAGATCGTGGAGGCGCGCGACGCGGGCTTGCGCCCGTCGCGCTGGATACGCGCCACGCCCTACGAGATCCTGCGCTTCATCGGGCGCGGCACGTCCCTCAACGACTATCTGCGCCTGAAAGCCGCGCTCGACCGGCTGCAATCGACCAGCATTGCCACGTCCATCCGCGAGACGACCGGCCGGCGGCTGCACCGCTTCTCATGGATCAACGAATGGCGCGAGCTGGCCGACGCCAGCGGCATGCCGTTGGGCATCGAGCTGATCCTGCCGGACTGGTTCTATGCCGGCGTGCTCGACGCCGCGCTAGTGCTGACCATCGACCCGGCGTACTTCCGCTTGAAGGGCGGCATCGAACGCTGGCTGTACCGCCTGGTGCGCAAGCACGGCGGGCGGCAGGAACACGGCTGGCAATTCGACTTCCGGCACCTGTATCGCAAGTCCGGCAGCGCGGCGCGCTACTCGGACTTCGCCTACGACCTGCGCGCGCTGGTCGCGCGGCAGTCGCTGCCCGGCTACGTCCTGTGCATCGAGCGAATGCCGGACGACGGACAAGAACTGCTGACCTTCCGGCCCGTGCTGCACACGGCACGGGGATAACTGCGGGAAAAGGTGTGGACGGCCTCGTGCTATCAGGAGTACCGGGTATCGTGCTATCGGGAGTACGCCTATCGTGCTATCAGGAGTACGAAAACGCCGGAAAGCCAATAACGGCGCGGGTTTGCGGACCCTCTAACTTCCCTAACAAGAAATACATAACTTTTAGTAGAAGCGCGCCGTTTCGGTGGACAACCACCAAACGGCACGGCGAACAGCGTTTTGCACGACAGGCAAAGCCTGGCTTTCCAGTCTGGAGGGCCACGCCATGATCGTCGCGCTGCTCAACCAGAAAGGCGGCGTGGGCAAGACCACGCTCGCCACCCACATCGCCGGCGAGCTGGCGATGCGCGGCCAGCACGTCGTGCTGCTCGATGCCGACCCGCAGGGTTCATCGCTGGACTGGACGCAACGCAGAAGCCAGCAAGGCTTACCACGGCTGTTCAGCGCCGTGGGCCTCGCACGCGAGACGCTGCACCAGGAGGCACCAGAACTCGCCAGACGCGCCGATCACGTCGTCATCGACGGCCCACCGCGGATCGCCGCCCTCGCGCGCTCCGCGCTGCTGGCGGCCGAGCGCGTGCTGATCCCGGTGCAGCCCAGCCCTTACGACCTGTGGGCCAGCGCCGAGATGGTGGCGCTGATCCGCGAGGCGCAAGTCTTTCGGCCTGCGCTGCGCGCGGCCTTCGTCATCAATCGGCGCGTCAGCACCACCGTGATCGGGCGCGAAGCGCGCCAGGCGCTCGCCGACCAGCCGCTTCCGGCGCTGCGCGCGGAAGTGCATCAGCGCATCGTATTCGCCGACAGCGTGTCCGCTGGCCGGCTTGCACGCGAGACGGGACCGGACAGCGCCGCCGCACGCGAAATCACCGCCTTGGTGGACGAACTGCTGCGGTGGCCTACATGACAGCGAAGCCGCCACCCCGCGCAAAGCGCGTCGGCATCGGCGTGCGTCCGCCCGCGAATGCTCACGCCGAGGCGTGGATTCGCCAGGGCGACGCCGATGCGCTGGGTAAGGGCAACCTCTACACCGCGCGCCTCACCCTCGACATCACGCCCGCCATGCGTGCGCGCATCAAGGTGTCGGCCTTCACGCAAGGCGTGACCATGGCCGACCTGCTGCGCGGCCTGCTGGAGCGGGAGTTTCCCGAGAACCGCAGGGAGAACACACCATGACCGCATCCACTGCACCTGCTGCCGCGCCTGCCGCTGGCGCGGCCACGGCTGCGCCACAGCCATCATTCATCGCGCCTTCCGGCCAGCCCGCCAGCGCGCCGCTGACGCGCGTGGCGCTGGCCTACATCGAGGCCCGTTTCAAGCTCTACCTGCGCTTCGGCGAACCCGCGCGAACGCACCAGCTCGACCGTTGGCGGCGCAGCGCGGTGTTCTTGCCTGGTGCGGTGTTCTGCCGCGTGCGCTGGCAGTCCAACGATTTCGGCACCGTGCGCTGGCAGCTCATGGTGATGCAAGCCTGCACACCGCTGGACGCGGCGCAGCGCATCCCCGGCGTGCAGCCGGGCGCGCGCCTGCTGCTGCACGCCGATGGCGACGGGCAAGTGCGCGCTGTGCTGGAGCGCATCGACGCCATCGAGGCGCTAGGCATCGCGCCGACCGATGCCTCGCCTGCGTATTGGCGCACGCTCGCCAACCGGCTCGCCGCGCACTTGCCGCTGCCCGAATACACCGCCGAGCGGCACGCGGCCTGGCTGACCGGGAGGGCGCTGCCATGACCGCCGTTTCCACTGCCGCCAACAGCACAGGAGAGGCGCCGCGTCCTCGCTCGCGCCTGCGCGCTCGTATCGTGCTCGCTGGCCTCGGCGCCTGCGGACTCACTGCGCTGGCCTGGGCGTCCTTTGTGCATCCGCTGCCGCGCCTGATCTACAACCCGTCCGACAGCGTGGCCGCCGGCTGGTATCGCGTCGATCCGCTGGGCCACGGCACCGGCTCACTGCCACGTCCTTTGGCCGTGGACAGCATCGTCCTGACCACGCTTCCGCCAGACGCCGCTGCGCTGGCCGCTCAGCGCGGCTACCTGCCGGCGCGCGTGCCGCTGCTCAAGCGCGTGGGTGCGGTCGCGCCGCAGGAGGTGTGCATCGCTGGCGGCATCGTCCGAATCGACGGCGTGCCTTCGGCCGCCGTGCTGCCCGCTGATCGTTGGCGTCGGCCGCTGCCATCCTGGCAGCAATGCCGTCGCCTTGAACCCGGCGAACTGTTCCTGCTCAGTGTGACCAACCCGGCGTCGTTCGACAGCCGGTATTTCGGGCCGGTCAGCGCATCCGCCGTGATCGGCATCGCGCACCCGATCTGGCTGGAGGACCGCCCATGATGGCTGCCGATTCGCTGCACGTCGCCGTGCATCTCATCGTGCCATCGGGCGTGCTGATCCGGTGGTTTTCTGCATGTCGTCGCGCGTGCAGAGCGAGCACCGATCCTGCGCATCGGGCGCTGCACTTCGCGGTGCCTTCCCACGTGCAGGCGTCTTGCCTCGTACGCGCACGGCCTATGGCCGTCGTCGCGTTCGCCGGCGCGCTGGCTGCTCACGCAGCAGCGCCGCCGGGCCGCCGCTGCCCGGAGCGCCAGCGAGGGGCAAAGGCGGAAGGCAAGACAAAAGGACGCGGCACCAGGCCGCGTCGAAAGCCAGTCTGCACGTGGGGTTGGTGCGGCACGGAGCGGCTTCGCCGCCGTGCCGCGTATGGCGCGAGGCCCGCGCCAATGCAGGCATGTCCGCGTGCTTCGCACGACAGGACACGCCAGAGCTTGCAGGGAGCGCAGCCATGAGCGACCGCCGCGACGACGATTTCCGGGTGCGCCCCAGCGCCCCGAAGAACCGGGGCAAGGGCCAGGGGCGGAGCTTCGTTTCCAAGGTGCTCAAGCAGGCGGGCAAGGCCAGCGGCGGCAAGTCCACGGTGCGCTGTCCTGGCGCGGCGGGCGGCACGGGCCAGCGGCCCGGCTCGCGGCTCGGGCGCGGCCACACGGCGGCGCGCTTCGCCGGGGCGAAGCTGACGCCCCTATCGCGGCGCGTGACCATCAAGACGCTGCTGGTGAACCACCAGCGGGCCAGCCCGCAATCGCTCGCCAAGCACCTGCGCTACATCGAGCGCGACGGTGTGGGACGCGACGGCGAGCGGGGCCAAGCCTACGGGTCGCAGACCGACACCGCCGACCTCGACGCCTTCAAGGAACGCTGCGCCGACGACCGGCACCATTTCCGCTTCATCCTCTCGCCCGAGGATGGCGCGGAACTGGAAGACCTGCGCACCTACACACGGCACCTGATGGGCCGCATGGAGGCCGACCTGGGCACCGGCCTCGATTGGGTGGCCGTCAACCACTGGAACACCGACAACCCGCACACGCACATCGTCGTGCGCGGGCGCGACGACACAGGCAAAGACCTCATCATCGCGGGCGACTACATTGCCGATGGCTTCCGCCACCGGGCCGCCGAGCTGGCGACCGAGTGGCTGGGGCCGCGCACCGAACTGGAGATCCAGCAGACCTTGCAGCGCGATGTGGATCAGGAGCGGTGGACGACTCTGGATCGCACGCTCAAGCGCGGGGCCGGCGACGATGGCCTGGTGCATGTCGAACGGCTCAACGAACCCCGCTTGCAACGCCAGCGCCTGCTGCTGATCGGCCGCCTGCAACGCTTGCAGCGCCTGGGCCTGGCCGACGAGACGCAACCGGGCACCTGGGCCGTCCATGCCGATGCGGAAAAGACCCTGCGCGCCCTGGGGGAGCGTGGCGACATCATCCGCACCATGCAGCGGGCCATGCGCGGCGAGGCGCGCGAATTGGCAGTGTTCGAGCCGGGCCAGGATGCCGATGGAAGTGGCCGAACCATCCTCGGGCGCGTGGCCGCGAAAGGGCTGGCTGACGAGCTGCGCGACCGGGGCTATCTGGTCATCGACGGGGTGGACGGCAAGGCCCACTACGTCGCGCTCAACGCCCGCGACGAGCTGGCGAACTATCCGACCGGTGCCGTGGTGGAGGTGAAGGGATCGGCCGACGTGCGCGCGGCCGACAGGAACATCGCTGCGCTGGCGAGCGATGGCCTGTACCGCACCGACCATCACCTGGCGATCGAGCAGGGCCGGGCCAAGCCTGGACGCGACCCGCAGGAAGTCGTCGCTGCCCACGTCCGCCGGCTGGAGGCCCTGCGCCGGGCCGGCATCGTGGAGCGCGTGGCGGAAGGGCTATGGAAGGTGCCGGACGACCTGGCCGAGCGTGGCCGCCAGTACGACGCGCAGCGCCTCGGCGGCGTGGCCGTGGAGCTGAAATCGCACCTGCCCATCGAGCGGCAGGCCCGCGTGATCGGGGCCACGTGGCTCGACCAGCAGTTGATCGGCGGCGGCTCCGGCCTGGGCGACCTGGGCTTTGGTGGCCAAGCCAAGCAGGCGATGCAGCAGCGCGCAGACTTTCTGGCCGAGCAGGGGCTGGCCGAGCGGCGCGGGCAGCGCGTGATACTTGCGCGCAACCTGCTGGGCACGCTGCGCAACCGGGAGCTGGTGCAGGCCGCGAAGGACATAGCCGCCGAAACGGGCCTGGGGCATCGCCCGGTGGCTGACGGGCAGCGCGTGGCAGGCATCTATCGGCGCTCCGTCATGCTCACCAGCGGGCGCTACGCGATGCTCGATGACGGCATGGGCTTCGCTCTGGTGCCGTGGAAGCCGGTGATCGAGCAGCGGCTGGGGCAGCAGCTCGCGGCCACGGTGCGCGGCGGCGGGGCGTCTTGGGAGATGGGGCGTACGCGCGGGCCTGCGGTCAGTTGAGGCGGTGAACAAAACGCTTTTCGCAACACGATACGGAAGGCTTGCACACGTTCCGCTCAAGAAAGCATCGAGCGCGCACGGAGGTCATCCGCTCGTTCTGCACTTGACTAAATTATTCGATTAAATATAGTTCGATCGTACGAACATGTTTAGAATCTGACATGACCAAGACTTCGAGGCACCCATGAATCGCTTGACTACCTATGCGCTCGGCCGCCATGGCCATGTGCCGTCGGTCTGGGAGGCTGGCACGCAGAGCACAGGCAGGGGCACGCAGGCGTGCAGGGTGGCTGTGCTGTCTAGCTGCATATTTCTGCTCGCTGCCTGCACGGATGGCTCAAGCTCGCCTCGATCCGCATCCAAGCCGATGCCTGCGGATGTTGTCGTGGTACGGCAGGCACGATGGCCTGTTACCAACGATGTGACTGGCAGCGTCGTCTCTGATGGACGCATCGACGTGGCTTCGCGCGTGACCGGATTCATTCGCCAACTCGATGTTCGCGAGGGCCAGGCGGTCAGGCGCGGCGACCTGCTGTTGCGCATCGACGCCTCTGACATCGACGCGGCCATCGCGCAGGCACGCGCCGGCGTGCAGGCCGCCCAGGAGGCTTGGCGGGATGCGCAGCACGACGTGAGCCAGAACGCGCAACTGGTGCCGGCTGGCGCGATCTCGGCCGATGCGCTGCGCAAGTCCAGGGTGCGGGAGGAAACCACCCGCGCGGCGCTGGAACAAGCGCAGTCGGCGTTGGCGGCGGCACAGGCGCAACGCAACTACGTGACCATCACCAGTCCGGTGGATGGCGTGGTCGTCTCGGTGGCCCGGCGCAGCGGCGAGATGGCCGCTCCCGGCGCGCCGCTGATGACGGTGGAGTCGCGTGAGGTCTTGCTGTTCAAGGCGTTCGTGCCCGAGCGCAGCCTGGCGGCAGTCAAGGCCGGCGACTCGATTCCCGTGCGCATCGACGCGCTGGGCGATGAGCGGCTCAAGGGACGGGTCCGGGGTGTTGTGCCGTCGGGTGATGGCGTGACCCGCCGCTACGAGGTGGACATCGTGCTGCCGCGGGACGCGCGCCTGCTGCCGGGAATGTTCGGCCGCCTCGAAATCCTGCTGGACGAGAAACGGGCCGTCACGGTGCCGCGTGCGGCCCTCGTTCGGCGCGGTGGCTTGGACGGCGTGTTCGTGCTGCAGGACGGTGTGGCGCGTTTTCGCTGGCTGCGCACCGGCCAGCGCCTGGGCGATGGGGTGGAGGTGAGCGCCGGCCTGTCGGACGGAGAAACCATTCTCGCCAGCGTCGCCGACACCGTCCATGACGGCATGCCGGTCCAGGCCGCCGGGGGCGCGCGATGACGCAGCAGCGCCTGAACTTCGCGGGTTTTCTCGCGAAGCACTTCATCACCTCCAAGCTCACGCTGGTCTTCATCATCGCCGTGGCGCTGATGGGCGTCGTGGCGGTGCTGCAGACCCCGCGCGAGGAAAACCCGCAGATCATCGTGCCCGCTGCCGCCGTGATGGTCGGCCTGCCGGGCGCCTCTGCCAGTGAGGTCGAAGCGCTGGTGGTCACGCCCCTCGAAGGCATTCTGAGCGAACTGTCCGGCGTCGATCACATCGAGAGCACTTCCCGCAACTCGCAGGGAATCGTTCAGGTGCAATTCAAGGTCGGCGAATCGAAGGAGCAGTCACTGGTCAAGCTTTATGACCGCGTGATGGCCAGCCGCGCCTGGCTGCCTGCCGACGCCACGACGCCACTGGTGCAAAGCATCGACGCGGACGACGTGCCGATCGTCACCTTCACGCTGGCTTCGTCGAAATACGATGACTACGCGCTCAACCGCATGGCCGAACGCATGGCCGAGCGCCTGCGCAGTACCGAAAATGTCTCGGTGGTTTCCTTGCGCGGCGGGCAGCACCGCGAAATCACCATCGAACTGGACCCCGATCGCCTGCAGGCTTACGGCGTGACCCTGGGCCAAGCCCGAGCGGCCTTCCCAGCCAGCAACCTGACCTTGCCACTGCAGCCCACCGTACGTGACGGTCAGGTACAAGCCATCAAGCTGGATGCGGCCTACACTTCGGCCGAGGATGTGCGCAACCAGCTCGTCGCCGTGCGCGACAAGCGGCCGGTTTACGTGCGCGACGTGGCCACCGTTACCGACGGCCCGCCGTCGGAGCCGGCCACGGCCAGCCGCCTCTCTTTCGGCCCCGGCGATCCACGCTTTGGCACGGCCGATGCCACAGACCTGCCCGCCGTCACCATCGCTGTGGCCAAAAAGAAGGGCACCAATGCCGTGCTGGTCGCCAACGCAGTGATCGACCGCATGCAGCGCATGCAGGCCAGCTTCGTGCCCCAGGACATCCAGGTCGTGGTGACGCGCAACGACGGCCAGAAGGCCGACGACGCGGTCAACCTGCTGCTGGAACACCTGGCGATCGCCCTCGTCACCGTGGGCCTGGTGCTGATCCTCTTCCTGGGCTGGCGCGAGGCCTTGATCGTGATGATCACGGTGCCGTTGATCATGGGCATCACGCTGACGGCCAACCTGCTCGGCGGCGTCACCATCAACCGCGTCACGCTGTTCGCCCTGATCCTGGCGCTGGGGCTGCTGGTGGATGCCGCCATCGTGGTCATCGAGAACATCCACCGCCACTACGCCAGCCGCAAACCGAAGGCAGACAAGCAGGCGGAAACCGTGCTGGCGACCAACGAGATCGGCAACGCCACCAATCTGGCCACCTTTGCGGTGATGCTGGTCTTCATCACCCTGCTGCTGGCCCTGACCGGCATGCCGCGCCAGTATTTTTTCCCGATAGCGGTCACCGTGCCTGTCGCCATGGCCGCCTCCATCGTGGTGGCCTACATCGTCGTGCCGTGGGCGTCCAATCGCTGGCTTCATCGCCACGAAGTCCTGCGGGAAGAATCATCATGGCCGGAAACCGAACACGGACAGCTTGTCCATGGTCACGGCACGCCGGGACGGATCGAGCGCCTCTACCTGCGCCTGTTCGGCCCTCTGCAGCAGCGCAGAAACGTGCGCATCGGCTTCGCTCTGGCGGTTCTGCTGCTGATGGCGGTTTCGCTGATGCAAGGCGGCTGGCAGTTCGTCCGCCCGGCGGGCGTGGGCGGGGCCGTGTCCGCGCTGGGCGTGCCGATCGGCTTTCTGCCCAAGGATGACCAGAACACCTTCAACGTGGTGGTTTCGATGCCGGAAACCACACCGGTGGAAGACACCGATCGCCTGGTGCGCCAAGTGACCGCGGTGCTGGCGCGGGAACCACACGTGCTCAACTACCAGACTTGGGTCGGCCAGGCAGGTGTGGCCGACTTCAGCGGTCTGTTCAAGGGTACCGCCGCGCGTGCCGGCAGCCACGTCGCGGAAATCCGCGTCAACCTCACCGACAAGCGTCACCGCAAGGAAAGCTCCATCGACGTCGTGCGCGAACTGCGCCCTCGAGTGGAAGCGGTCCGCGCTGCTTGGCCCGGTGCCGAGGTCGCGCTGGTGGAGCAGCCGCCGGGTCCGCCGCTGCGCTCGACCGTTTTGGCGGAAGTCTACGGCCCCGACGCCGAGGGGCTGCGCACGTTGTCGGCCCAGGTGCGCGAGGCCTTCGCACAAACCTACGACACCGTCGACATCACCGACACCGAACCGGAAGATGTGCGGGAACACCGCATCGTGCCGGACAAGGACAAGGCCGCGCTCTCCGGCGTCTCGACTGCGCAGATTGCCGAGGCGCTGGCGCTGGTCTATGGCGGCACCACGCTCGGCCGCGCCCACGTACCGGACGAGAAACTGCCGGTATCGGTCAGGGCCTTCGTGCCGCGCCGCTTCGAGGTCGATCCCGCCCGGCTCGACCGGGTGTTCGTGGACAACGCCGCCGGCCGACCCGTGCCGCTGGCGGAGTTGGTCAAAGTGGTCCCCGCATCGGTCGATCGCCCCATCCTGCACCGCGACAACGAGAAGGTTACCTTCGTCGGCGCGGAGCTGTCGGACTCGGTGCCGCTGTACGCAGTGCTCGACCTGCAGCGGCGCCTGCATGGCATCACCGCGCCGGACGGACGCCCGCTGCGCACCGGCAACCTGCGCTTCAAGGAGGACGTGCCCGACACCATCGACGGCTACCAGTTGCTGTGGGGCGGCGAGATGCGCATGACGCTGGACGTGTACCGGGATCTCTCCCTCTCCCTCGGCGGCGCCTTGCTCATCATCTATTTCGCGCTGGTCGCCTACTACCGCTCGTTCATCGTTCCGCTGGTGGCCATGTCGGCCGTGCCGCTCGGCATCATCGGCATTTTTCCGGGGCATTGGCTGATGGGCGTGGATTTCTCCGCCACATCCATGGTCGGCATCATCGCCCTGGCAGGCGTGGTGATCCGCAACTCGCTGCTGATCATCGACTTCATCCAGGACAATATCCGGCGCGGCATGCCGCTGAGAGAGGCCGTGCGCCAGGCCGGCGCGGTGCGTCTGCGGCCCATCCTGCTGACCATGCTGGCGATCATCTTCGGCTCCGCCGTCATGGTGACCGACCCGGTCTTCGGGGGGCTGGCCGTCTCGCTGATCTTCGGCACGCTGGTCTCGACCGCGCTGACCGTGTTCGTCGTGCCGCTGCTCTATGAGCTGCATGCGAAGCGCCATACAGCCCCGGCGGCCACAGGAGCAGACCATGCATGAGAATGACCGCGGCACATCGTCCCCCCGCCGCCGCCAAGCCCGCGCAGGCCATGAGACCGGCCCATCGGCCCGCCATCGGCTCGTCGGCACGCTGGTGGTGCTGGCGGTGCTGAGCGGCTGCGCCTCGCTGGCGCCCGCGCTCGATCCCATCGCGCTCCCCGTCGCATCGAACTGGCGGACGCAGCCCGACACGCCGGGCGTTGCGGCAGCGGCCGACCTGGCGTGGCGCGCGTACTTCACCGACCCGGCCTTGCAGGCGCTGATCGAGACCGCGCTGGAAAACAACCGCGATCTGCGCGTGGCGCTGCTGCGCACCGAGGAGGCGAGCGCCGCCTTCCGCATCCAGCGTGCGCAGCAGGCGCCAATGGTTGGCGTGGGGGTGCAGCAGATACGCGCCGGCCTGCCCGATGGGCTACAGCCGCTGGCGGGCCGCTCGGTCCTGGAGGTCAACGCAGCCTCCGTGGGCATCAGCAGCTGGGAGCTGGACCTGTGGGGCCGCGTACGCAGCATGAAAACCGCCGCATTCGAGCAATGGCTGGCCACCGGTCAGGGCCACCGCGCCGTGGAATTGGCGCTGATCGCCCAGGTCGCCGATGCCTACCTGGGCCTGCGCGAACTCGACGAGCGCATCGCGCTGGCAAGGCGCACGGTGGAAAACCAGCAGTCGCTGGCGCAAATCTTCCAGAAACGCTTCGAGCTGGGCCATGGCTCCCGGCTGGAGCTGACC
>Ga0209066_10002374_pt1 | contig 22899 bp, 25 predicted proteins | sample All_14_2_FD_187198 | JGI IMG/M metagenome (GOLD analysis project Ga0209066, IMG submission 187198) | Freshwater microbial communities in response to fracking from Pennsylvania, USA - Allegheny Zone_MetaG_DW_15 (SPAdes) (version 2) ... | reverse complement strand
GGGTATTGGCACCCAGGGTAGTCATGTCGACCGCGATCTTGCCCGCCGACTGGATGGCATCGACGTGCAGCCAGCCGCCAGCGGCCCGGACCAGACGCGCCGCCTTGGTGATCGGCTGGATCACGCCGCTTTCGTTATTGGCATGATGGACGGCCACCACGGCCCGGCCCGGCCGCGACAGCGCCTGTTCCAGCCAGGCCAGATCGACCACGCCGTCGGCATCGACGGGCAGGACCTCGATCGGGCGGCCCGATGCTGCCGCAGCCTCGGCCACGCACGGGTGCTCGGTCGCCCCGACGATCAACCGCTCGCACCCCGCCGCCAGGGCGCTGAGGATGGCCTGGGCATTGGATTCGGTGCCGCCGCTGGAAAAGACCACGGCGGTCGGATCGGCCCCGACCAGATCGGCGACCTGGGCCCGCGCCGTCTCGACCCGCGCCCGCGCCCGACGTCCCGCCGCGTGCACCGCCGACGGATTGCCGTTGTCGGCCAGGGCCCGTGCCATCACGTCCTGAACCTCGGGCCGCACCAGGGCCGAAGCGTTATAGTCCAGATAGACCGGCGTCATGCAGCCGCCTCCAGCCCCGCCCGGGTCCCACCCGACCGACGCGTCGCCGTCCGGTTCATCACGACGTCTTCCAGCGAGACCCCGGCCAGATAGGCGTGGATCTCGGCCCCCAGGTCTTCCCACAGATTATGGGTGATGCAGCGCTCGCCCCCGATCATGCAGCCGCGGGGCGACCCCTGACCCGAACAGCGAGTGGCGCGGATCGGTTCATCGACCGCCAGGACGATCTCGGCCACCACCGTATCGCGCATTGCCTTGGCCAGCCGATAGCCTCCGCCGGGGCCCCGCACGCTCTGCACCAGCCCCCCCTTGCGGAGACGGGCGAACAGTTGCTCGAGATAGGACAGAGAGATTTCCTGACGCGCGGCGATCTCGGCCAGGGACACCGCCCGCGCATCCCCGTTCTTGGCCAGATCGGCCATGGCCATCACGGCATAACGTCCCTTGGTCGACAGGCGCATGACGGTCCCTCAAAAATCGCGCGCTTTTTGGGGCTCTTGTGCTAGAACCCGCGGCTTCGCTAACGCGTTGGCTGTGCAGCGGACTTAGAAAGTCCTACCCGCGCGGTCAAGTATTACGCAGTCGCGAAACGACAGTTGAACACGGGAAAATCGCCGCACCCATGCCTGAAGTCATCCTGCCCGGCGCCTCTGGCCGCATCGAAGGTCGCTATTCTCCCGGCAAGCGTCCGAACGCCCCGATCGCCCTGATCCTGCACCCGCACCCCAAGGCGAACGGGCATATGAACAATCCGGTCGCGGTGACGCTGTACCAGCTGTTCCAGAAGCGCGGCTTTGCCACCCTGCGATACAATTCGCGCGGCGTCGGCAAATCTCAGGGCGAGTTCGACAGCGGCATAGGCGAGTTGGCCGATGCGGCGACGGCGCTGGACTGGCTCCAGACCAACAATCCCGCCGCTACTCAGACCTGGGTCGCCGGCTATCAGTTCGGGGCCTATATCGGGATGCAGCTGCTGATGCGCCGACCCGAAACGGACGGGTTCATCTCGGTCTCGCCGCCGTCGAATATGTACGACTTCTCCTTCCTGGCCCCCTGCCCGGCATCCGGCCTGTTCCTTCACGGTACAGCCGACACCGTGGTGCCGCCGGTCGAGGTCGAGCGCGTGGTCAATAAGCTCCGGACCCAGAAGGGCATCGTCATCGACTATGAGCTGGAAGAGGGTGCGTCCCACTTCTGGCAGGGTCATATCGACGCCGTCGATCGCCGTGTCGGCGCCTATCTGGACAAGCGGCTGGAAGAAAAGCCCGCCTGAGAGGCCGCATTCCATACCGCCCGTAAGGTCAGGCTGCCGTTCTCAGGGCGGCCAGCATCGGGACTGAAGACGGCCGGGTGACAGGATTTGGCGAAGTACCAGACTTGAGCATCAAATTGCGTCTCAAGGCTGCGTCGTTCAGATCTTGCAGATAGGGACGCGAAACAGGAGCAACGATGCCGTTGATCAGGCGCGCCCGGGCCGTTCGGGACGTACGCTCAAGCCCTTCCAGGGCGTCCATCGCGATCCACCAGGACCGATGCACCCGCAGCCCAGCGTCCGCCTCTACCTGCCTCAAAGCGTCAGAGAAGCGCATCGGCAAAAGGGTGGACCCCTTGGAGGTATGGACCCGGACATAGTGGTCCTCCATCTGAAGGCATAGGACCGGACCCTGTAGGGCGAAAGGCAACCGTTCTGTCAGGAGCGGGGCCGTCCGTGTCGGGTCGGTCTCGACCGAAACCAACTGCGAATCGCGAGGCCATCGGGCGTCATCTTCACTCTCGATCTCGGCCCGGATGATCGCGGTGCAGGCACAGATCAACTCGAACGTTGCGGCGACTAAGACGACATTGAACAGCCGCTCGCCGATGCGGGTAGGTTCGTCCCATCCGACACCCGCCGACGTCTGCTGCACGAACAGCACGATCAACAGTGATGCGAACCCCGTCCGCAACACCAAGCGCGTAGCTAGGCGCGTTGGTCCGCCGCCGATCTGGCGGAGGCCAATCTCAATCGTGGCCGTCAAGACGACCCAGACCGTCAGCATCGCCGTCCAGAATCCCATCCTGTAGAGGGCCTGATCCTCCTGGAAGCCAAAGGCCTCCAGGAGCGACAGGACGATGCCGAAGCCAAGGGCCAGGGTCGACCGCGTCCGCAGTCCCAGGCCGGATGCCCGAGACAACGCCCTCCCAACCCACTTCGCCTGCATAAGATCGACTTGCAGGTCATTATCGGAACTGGCGAGGCTGGACATGACAGGAGCACCGGCATCGAAGGGACCCGTGCTCGATGCATCCATATTATGTCATTTGTGGTTCAGATGACTTGCTATTTTGCATCCATATTTCCTATCGAGCTGCTCATGGAACGGCGGGAAGAGCCAGACCCTCGATCTCCGGCTGGTAGAGACCGGTGGCGAAGCCGAAGACCTTGGACGCCACCCAACGGCCGACATTGCGTCGGGGTCCGAAGGCCGCGCAGGGGTCAGGGCTGGCTACGGCATGGCGGTCGCGATCGGGTGATGCATAGGCTTGTTCAACTGTACTGCCCATCGCCCCGGTCAATTGCACCGCATCGCCGATACGCGACAGGGATGGCGACTCCCGACCTATTATCGTGGCATCCCTGGCCCAGGTGACGGCAGCGGCCTGACTGCCATCGGGGGCCAGAAGTTCGGACTCGATCGCCAAGCCGCCCGTCGTTCCGGGTACCCGTATATCGAGCAGGGGAACCGAAGCGAACTGACCCGCCACGGCCGATACAGCGGAGCCAATGCGCCCGGTGGGTCGTATACGCGTAACCGCCGTGCGGGCGATGGCCGTCTGGGCCGTCGGCTGCGGTGCAATGGCGAAACGTCGGCTGAGAACGAAGCAGAGCCGCCGATCAACCTCTCGCAGAACAGCCGTGGTTTCTCCTGCATCAAGGTCGGAACCAGCACCATCAATCAGCACTGCCGGTTCGATATAGACGCTTTGGAAGCTCCCTAGTGCCGTCTCGTCGCGTCGCTGTGTGACGGCTGCACGCAGACTGAAACCCGGCGGGGTCAGTTCGTCGTAACGGGTGAGAAATCCGGAATGGGCGGCGGGAGCGGTCTGACAGGCGGCGGCCAGCAGGCCGAGAAGAGGAAGGATACGAACCAGGCGCATGAAGGGGTGTCTTTCGGCTTTGGGGAGGACCGGGTTCGAACCCGGTATCCCTAGCCTTGACCGGAAGAACACGTCGCGCACCGCCCTTGTCGCCGTTTCGGCGATGACTTCGCGGTTTCGTCAGATGACACGGCCGAGCAGGCCCGATGATCGCTGCCCTCAATAAAGCAGGAATGCAGCGCGATCCGCGATCCAAGCCCGCTCGTCCGGCAGCGTGATCGCATCCAGATCGGCAGGCGCTGCCGACGCATCATTGACCCATTCGCGCAGGTCCGGTCCGCCATTGATGACGTCGATCGCCAGCTTTCCGAACGCATATTCGTACGGGAAGTCCCGCCACAGGTCATAATCCGGATAAAGTTGCCGGATCGCCTTGAAACCCAGGGCCTGGACCCGCCACGGGCGGAAGGCCGCGTGGTCATAGCCGGGCCCTTCGACATGGATTTGGACCCCGCTGCACAGCCGGCCGACGTGCTTGTGAAAGGTCGGCTGGAACCAGCAGTCGCGCAGGATGCAGCCCTCAAGCCACTGCGGGGCCAGGGCCTGCATCCGGGCGATCACGGCGCGGGCGTCGATGTCGGGCGCCCCGAACAGTTCCAGCGGCCGGGTCGTGCCCCGCCCCTCGGACAAGGTCGTCCCCTCCAGCATCACCGTGCCGGCATAGGCACGGGCCATGGAGACGTTGGGCGCATTGGGGCTGGGGTTGATCCAGGCCCGCTCCAGCAGGGGCCAGCCGAAGCCCGGGCCAGCCTCCGGCTGCCAGCCTTCCATGGCGATGACGCGATAATCCACGTCCAGCTTGAAGTGATCGATGAACCAGTGACCCATTTCGCCCAGGGTCATGCCGTGCCGCATCGGCATGGGCCCGGCCCCGACGAAGCTCTCCCAGCCTGGGCGAAGGGTCAGGCCCTCGACCGGGCGTCCGGCGGGGTTGGGTCGATCCAGCACCCAGACCGTCTTGCCGTGCTCGGCCGCCGCCTCCAGCACATAGAGCAGGGTCGTGACGAAGGTGTAGATGCGACAGCCCAGGTCCTGCAGGTCCACCAAAAGGACGTCGAACGTGCCCATCGACTGGCCAGTCGGCCGCCGCACCTCGCCATACAGGCTGAAGACCGGAATGCCGTGGACCGGATCGGTCTCGTCCGGGCTTTCCATCATATTGTCCTGAAGGTCGCCCTTCATGCCGTGCTGTGGGCCGAAGGCGGCGCTCAGCGTGATCTCTGGACAGGCGGCCAGGGCGTCGATGGCATGGGTCAGGTCGGCCGTCACCGAGGCCGGATGGGCCAGCAAGGCGACGCGCCGACCCTTCAGCTCGGCCCGCAGGGCGGGGTCGGACAGCAGGCGATCAAGGCCGGTCTTCATCGGGGCTCCGGGGCGTTCAGATCGAGGACGAAGGCCTCGGCATGATGAAAATCAGGTCCGGCGGACGGATGGGCCAGGGCCCAATAGGTCTTGTCACCGGCCGTATCCTCGATAACCGAGGTCAAGCCGACACGCCACGCCAGACCGCCATCCAGACCCGGCAGGCGGTCCAGATCTACGGTGGTAGACAGGCGATAGCGATCGGCCGTCCGCTCGCGCCGCATCGGCTCGATCTCGATGCCGAACGGCCGCGTCATGCCCAGCCGGTAACCGCTGAAGCCATAGAAGGCCCACCGGCCCGACGGCGACAGATTGAGTTCGTAATAGCCAGCCCCGGCGCTTCGGCCGATGAAGACCTCGCAACAGGTGTGTCGCCACAGGTCGTCACAGCGGCGGCTGGGTGCCTCGAACGGAAGCGCCAGGCGCTCGATGTCGCCGGTCAGGTCGAAGGTCACCGCAAAGGACAGGGGCCGGGTCCGCTCGACCGTGACCGCGACCTGCCGGATCGGGCTGTCGCCCCCGGCCGGGTGAGGACGCAAGGGATGCGGTTCGAGGCGGTCTTGGGCGGTTCGCTCAGCCATGACGTCCGTGCTACACGCCCCTTCCCCACCAAGCCAAGCCTGATCCCCGAATCCCAGACCATGACCGAAACAGCTTTTGCCTCCGACTTCCTGCGTACGCTTCAAGCCCGCGGATACATTCACCAGATCACCCACCCGGCCGAGCTGGATGCGGCGGCGAGGGACGGGGTCGTCGCGGGCTATATCGGGTTCGATGCGACCGCGCCCAGCCTGCACGTCGGGTCCTTGATACAGATCATGATGCTGCGCCGGCTGCAGCAGGCGGGCGGAAAGCCCGTGGTCATCATGGGCGGCGGCACGACCAAAGTCGGCGACCCGACGGGCAAGGACGCCTCGCGTCCGCAGCTGACCGACGAGACCATCCAATCGAACATCGCCTCGATCCGCACCGTGTTCGAGAAATTCCTGACCTTCGGCCACGGTCCGACCGACGCCGTCATGATCGACAACGACGAATGGCTGTCGAAATACGGCTACATCGAATTCCTGCGCGACTACGGCACCCATTTCACGGTCAACCGGATGTTGGCCTTCGATTCGGTCAAGCTGCGGCTGGAACGCGAACAGCCGATGACCTTCCTCGAGTTCAACTATATGCTGATGCAGTCGGTGGACTTCCTGGAACTGAACCGCCGTCACGGCGTGACGCTGCAGATGGGCGGGTCGGACCAGTGGGGCAACATCGTTTCTGGCGTCGACCTGGTGCGACGGGTGGACCAGAAATCAGCTTTCGGCCTGACCACGCCCCTGCTGACCACCGCCTCTGGCGGCAAGATGGGCAAGACGGCCCAGGGAGCGGTCTGGCTGAACGCCGAACAGCTCAGCCCGTATGACTACTGGCAATTCTGGCGCAATGCCGACGACGCCGACGTGGGCAAATTTCTGCGCCTGTTCACCGATCTGCCGCTGGAAGAGGTCGCGCGGCTGGAAGCCCTGGACGGCGCGGCCATCAATGACGCCAAGAAGGCCCTGGCCGATGCCGCGACCACGATGCTGCATGGGGCGGAGGCCGCCGCCGAGGCTCGCGCCCGGTCCGAGGGCGCGTTCGAGCGGGGCGAGGCCGCGCCCGTCGAGGTGATCGAGGTGGACTGGGCGGGGGGCCAGGACATCGTCCATCGAACCCCCGAATATCTGGTCAGCGTGGCAGGCATCTCGTCCATCAAGGACGCCAAACGCTCCATCGCCAATGGCGAGATCCGCATCAACGGCGTGGTCGTGAAGGGTGACGAGACTTATGGCCGCGACGCCGTCGATCCCTCGACAGGCGACTTCCTTATCCAGAAGGGCAAGAAGACGTCAAAGCGTGTCCGGCCGGTTTAACTGGAGCCTGACCATCCCGCCTTGCCGCCCAGCATCTTTTCCCCTATACGGCCCGGCTTTCCAGGGCTTCGGTCCTGTCGCGGAACATCAAAGGGTTCGGGAAGTCATTCCGGCCGCCGCCTCAGGAGCCATCGTGGGACAGGACTCTAACCCGGTCCGCCCGCGCCGACGTCCATCAAGGGAGACTACCGCATGGCTCTTTACGAGCACACGGTCATGTCGCGCCAGGATATCAGCGCGCAACAGGCCGAAGCGCTGAACGACACCATCAAGGCGATCATCGAGGCCGGCGGCGGATCCGTCGCCAAGATCGAATACTGGGGTCTGCGTAACCTGACCTATCGGGTCAAGAAGAACCGCAAGGCGCACTATTCCCTGCTGGCGATCGACACCCCGCCCGCCGCCATGGCCGAGGTCGAGCGTCAACTGGGCATCAACGAGGACGTCCTGCGTTGGCTGACCGTCCGGGTCGAGGAACTGGACCTGGAGCTGTCGCCCCTGCTGGCCCGTCGTGAGCGCGAACGCGAGCGTGAGCGCGACCGCGCCCCGCGCGCCGACGAACTCGAAGCCGTTTAAGGGAACCGGATCATGACCGACACCACATCCGCCCCTTCGGGCGCCAACACCCCGGGGACCCCCGCGGGCTCCGGCGCCGCCGGACGCCGTCCCTTCTATCGCCGCCGCAAGGTTTGCCCGTTCTCGGGTGCCAATGCGCCCAAGATCGACTACAAGGACGTCAAGCTGCTGCAACGCTACATCAGCGAGCGCGGCAAGATCGTCCCGTCGCGCATCACCGCCGTTTCCCAGAAGAAGCAGCGTCTGCTGGCCCAGGCCATCAAGCGCGCCCGCTATCTGGCCCTCCTGCCCTATGTGGTGAAGTGATATGAAGGTCGTTCTGCTTGAACGCGTCGATAATCTCGGCGCCATCGGCGATGTCGTTACCGTTAAGGACGGCTTCGCCCGCAACTTCCTTCTGCCGCGCGACAAGGCCCGCCGGGCCACCGCCAACAACCTGAAGGCCTTCGAAGTCGAACGCGCCGCCATCGAGGCCCGCAACGACAAGAACAAGGCCGATGCGTCCAAGGTCGGCGAAAAGATCGACGGCCAGACCTATGTCCTGATCCGTCAGGCCGGCGAAACGGGCCAGCTCTATGGTTCGGTCGCCGCCCGTGACGTCGCCGAGGCCGTCCAGGCCGAAGGCGGCAAGGTCGAGCGCAGCCAGGTCGTCCTGAACGTGCCGATCAAGACGCTGGGCGTCCACGAAGTGCCGGTTCGCCTGCACGCCGAGGTCATGGTCACCGTCAAGATCAACGTCGCCCGTTCGGCCGACGAAGCCGAGCGTCAGGCGCGCGGCGAGGACGTCATCAAGGCGGCCTACGACGACGACCGCCAGGCCGCCGAGGAACAGGCCCGCGATATGTTCGAGGGCGGTGCCGGTCGCCAGGACGGATTGGGCTCGGAAGCCTGATCCGACCCTGATCGGTATCAAAAAGGCGGGGCGCGTTCGGAAACGGACGCGCCCCATCTTTTTTCCGCTGCGGCCCCTCCCTGAAAAGGCCTCAAACGACAGGGCAAGCTGGTCCTTTCACGGGGGAAACATGAGACCTGCAATCCTGGCCCTGGGCCTGATGCTGACACTGCTGGTCGGGGCCGTTCAGGCGCAGTCGCCCATGACGCTGGACGCCTTCGTCACCCGGGCCAACCGCATCCCGCTGAACCCCGCCGCGATGCTGATGCCCGACGCCCATCGTCTGAAGACCGAGGCGGAGCGGGCCTTTGTCACCGTCAGGGGCGAAATCCGCGATGCCCGTGCGGCTGGCCGTCCGCCCGTGGCCTGCCCGCCCGAACGCGTCTCGCTGGATCCACGCCAGTTCCTCGGTTTCCTGAACGCCATCCCCCAGAGCCGCCGCCAGCGGATGACGGTGGCGGACGGAGTTCGCGAATGGCTGCGCGCACGGCACCCCTGCCCCGTCTGATCCGACAACGGATTTTGCAGCGTTCCACAGCGTTAAGACTTTGTCCCCCGTGAAGGGAACGACCGACCGTGTCGCAGGGGTCTGTCAGGGTTAGACATTGATCAATGAACGTCTATGCCCCCGTGCCCTTTCCCTCGCCTCTCGACCCCGGCTCGATTGCGTCCCTGCCTCACAATCTGGAGGCGGAACAGGCGCTGCTGGGCGCGCTGATGTTCGACAATGCCGTGTTCGAGCGGATCAGCGACCGTCTGAACGGCGGCCATTTCCACGAACCGTTTCACCAGCGGCTCTATACGGCGATCGAGGATCACATCCGTCAGGGCCTGCTGGCCGAGCCGACCATCCTGATGGAGCGATTCAAGCAGGATCCGGCGTTCGAGGAATTCGGCGGTCTGCGCTATCTGGCTGACCTGGTGGACCGGGCACCGCCTGCCGCCAATGCGCCCGACTATGCTCGGGTGGTCTATGACCTGGCCCTGCGCCGCGACCTGATCCGCATAGGCGGCGAGATCGCCAAGGTCGCGCCCGATCCCGAGATCAAGGCCATCGACCAGATCGAACAGGCCGAGCAGCAGCTGTATAATCTGGCCGAGACGGGCAAGGCTTCGTCCGGCTTCGTGCCTTTCTCTTCCGCTATCGCCGGCGCGCTGGAAATGGCCGAGGAGGCCTATCGCCGCGAGGGCAAGATCGCGGGCCTGGAAACCCATCTGATCGATCTGGACCATATGCTGGGCGGCCTGCACCGGTCCGACCTGCTGATCCTGGCCGGACGCCCGTCGATGGGCAAGACGGCCCTGGCGACCAACATCGCCTTCAACATCGCCCGCCGCTATCAGTGGGAGCCCACGCCGGAGGGTCGCAAGACGGTCAACGGCGGCGTGGTCGCCTTCTTCTCGCTGGAAATGAGCGCCGAACAGCTGGCCATGCGGATCCTGGCCGATGCCTCGGGCGTCTCCTCGGACAAGATGCGTAAGGGCGACCTGAACGCTACCGACTATGGCCAGATCCGCGAGGCCGCCGATGAGATTTCAGCCAGCCCCCTCTACATCGATGCGACCGGCGGCCTGTCGATCGCCAAACTGGCCGCACGTGCCCGCCGCCTGAAGCGCCAGGAACAGGGGCTGGACCTGATCGTGGTCGACTATCTGCAGCTGATCACGACCGGCGAGTCCAACAGCCAGAAGAACCGCGTGCAGGAAGTGTCGGAAATCACCGGCGGGCTGAAGGCCCTGGCCAAGGATCTGGACGTGCCGATCCTGGCGCTGTCGCAGCTGTCACGCCAGGTCGAGAACCGCGAGGACAAGCGGCCCCAGCTGTCGGACCTGCGCGAATCCGGCTCCATCGAACAGGACGCCGACTGCGTGATGTTCGTCTATCGCGAGAGCTATTACCACGAACGGCTGAAGCCCTCCGACGAGAAGAAGGAGGAATATGTCACCTGGGCCGAGAAGATGGGTGAAATCCACGGCCAGGCCGAGGTGGTGATCGGCAAGCAGCGCCATGGCCCCATCGGCATCGTCAAACTGGCCTTCGACGACAATACGACCCGGTTCGGAAACCTGGCCCGCGATGGGCGTTACGGCAATTTCCGGGGCATTCCCGAATAGGGCTAAAGCGCCAGTCCGCCGCCCACCATGGCCCCCATCAGGGCCGCCAGCACACCACCGCCGACGATGATGGCCCATCGCGGCAGTTCGATCTGGTCATCGGCGGGCTGTTGCACACCCGCTTCGTCATTGGCCGGGCGGCTATCGAACCGGCGCGGTGAAGGCGCACGCCAGGCGACGGCGTCAAAGGCGTTTGCCGCATACGGCGAGGGGCGTCGGGCCATGTCGGATGAAACTTCCATGACGCCCTAACGGCGTCAACCGCCAAGCCGTTCCCGGTCAGGCCGCCGCCGCCAGATCGACCGGTCGATCAGTGACCACGAACAGGTATTCGACGTTCCTCAGCCGCCCGACCGCCCCGACCTTTTCACCCTTGGGATTGTGGATACCGATGCGCGCCCCGACGTAGCGGGGCCGGGCGATCTCTACGACCTGGACATGGCCGCGGCTCTCCAGCATCCCGATCAGGGTGGCGCGATCGAGGTAACCCTCGTCATTGAACGAGACGATCAGATTGGGGGCCCGGACCCCGTCGATCACGGCTTGAAGCGCAGGGCCGATGCCGGGACGCGAGTTGAAGGCACTCTTTCGAGTTCGGACATCAATCCGCTTGTTGGCGATGCCATAGGTCTCGGGTCGATCCCACAGGATCAGGCTTTCCCAGACGTGATAATTGCCCAGATAGGAATGCTGGTTATAGGGCGGGTCCAGATAGACGAGGTCCGCCTCGACCTGTCCTGCCATCTCGACCGCATCGCCCTGGGTCGCCCTGCAACGACCGCCCTGCACGCCTGGCAGGATGTCCGGCATCCGCAGTTCCAGCGGCTTGAGCGCGCGCGGAGCCCAGGCCTTCATATAGGCCATCTGCACCCCGGCCGTGGAATCGACCCGATCCGCGGCCTCCATCAGACTGACCAGGGCGATCGCCTTCAACTCAGGTTCCAGAACCAAGGCCTCGATCCGGGCCCGCATGGCATCGATCCGCGCGCCGTTGTCGGGATGGAAATATCGCGCGTCCTCGCAGAAGGCCTGGGTGAACCAGCCCGCCTCCGGCCGCACGCCGCGCAGTTCGGCCAGCACAGCCTCGGCACGGTCCAGCCATATCTCCCGATCGGCCTGGACATAGGCCGTGGCCAAGGTGTGGGCATAGGCGTTGTGGTCGTTCGACCAGACCCGAAAACCCTGCCCTTTCAACGCATGGCCGACCCGCGCCGAACCGGAGAACAGGTCGCAGACCAGCCCACCCTCCGGCAGGACGTCGCGGACCGCACCCGTGACATGGCCCAGCAACGCGCGCTTGGAGCCGATGTATTTGATCATTCTCGCCCTCTCAGTCCTCCCCCGTTGGGGGAGGTGGCGCGGCGCGCCTTCGCGCCGTGACGGAGGGGGCTGGCCGCGAAGGCGGTGCCTGGGGCAGGCCCCCTCCACCACTTCGTGGTCCCCCTCCCCCGACGGGGGAGGATTTAGCGCTTCACCTTCTTTGAAGGAGCATGAGCCAATCGCAGCAGATTCGCAGCCCCCGGCGCACCGAAGGGGGTGCCGGCCAGGATCAGGACGCGCTGTCCGGGCTGGGCCAGTCCATATTGTATCGCGCCATTGACTGCATCGTCGGTCACGTCTTCCAGACTTGCGGGCTCCTTGCCCAGGCGGGGTTCCAGCCCCCAGACCAGGGCCAGACGGCGTGCGGTTTCCGGCTTGGGCGTCAGGGCCAGCATGGGTTGTAGCGGCCGTTCGCGCGACATCCGCCGCGCCGTTCCGCCCAGGGTTGTGAACACGACGATACAGGCGGTCGACTGCGCCTCGCCGGCCTTCCTCGCCGCCGCCACCAGCGCATCCGCGTCGATATCGTCCATGCCGGCGTGTTCGGCGTCCATCAGGCTGGGCCACAGGGGGTCGGCCTCGACCCTTTCCATGATCCGGTTCATGATGCCGACGGCCTCCAGCGGATAGTCGCCCGACGCCGTCTCGGCCGACAGCATCAGGGCGTCGGCACCCTCATAGACCGCATTGGCCACGTCCGATGCCTCGGCCCGGGTGGGTGCCGGGGCGGCGGTCATCGATTCCAGCATCTGGGTAGCCACGATCACCGGCACGCCCCGCCGGCGAGCCGCCCGGATGATGGCCTTCTGCGCCACAGGGACGTCTTCCGGGTTCATCTCGACGCCCAGATCCCCGCGCGCCACCATGACCCCGTCGCAATAGTCCAGGATGCTTTCCAAATCCGTCAGGGCCTGGGGCTTTTCGATCTTGGCCAGACAGGCGGCGCGGCCTTTCACGATCTGCTTCAGTTCGGCCATGTCCTCGGCCTTCTGCACGAAGCTGAGGGCCACCCAGTCGACGCCGATCCGAAGAGCAAAGGCCAGGTCCTCGCGGTCCTTGGGCGTCAGGGCCGAGACCGGCACCACCGCCTCAGGCACGGCGACACCCTTGCGGTCGCTGAGCTTGGAGCCGCTCTCGATCGTGACGTCGGCCCATTCATCCGTCCGCTCGCCCACCCTCAGACGCACACGCCCATCGTCGAGCAGCAGCAGCATTCCGGTTCGCAGGGCGCGAAAGATCTCGGGATGGGGCATTTGCACCCGTGTCGCATCGCCGGGCGTCGGGTCCAGGTCGAACCGCATCTTGTGCCCCGGCTTGACGTCGATTTCGACGTCGGCGAACCGCCCCAGCCGCAGCTTGGGCCCCTGCAGATCGACCAGCACACCCAGGGGCCGTTGCAGCGCCATCTCGGCCCCTCGCACGGCCTTCAAGGCGACCGCGTGATCCTCATGGGACCCGTGGCTGAAGTTCAGGCGGAAGACATCCACCCCGGCCTCAGCCAGGGCCTTGACCATGCCGGGAGCCCGGCTGGCGGGACCCAGGGTGGCGACGATGCGGGCGCGCCGGGCTCTGATCATACGCAAATCGCCTCTCGTCCATGACAGTGCGCCGGTTCTGCCACGAAACCTGTCGAACTTAAGCCGGTGCCCCCATACCGAAACACGAAGTGACGGTTAGGCCGAACCTGATCGATGTTTGACATACCGCAGGTATTCTATCATAGATTGTTGCAGTCAAGGCTGGGCCTTGGTCGTGACGCCACTTGGATGCCAAGGAGAACCGCGTGCGCCTGCTCTTTGGTATGCTGCCGCTGGCTGTCGGTGCCGTCCTGGCCAGTTCGCCCACCCGGGCTCAACAGGCGCCGGTCCCCGCCAACATCCCGCCACCCGTCGTGTTCGCCGGACCGTGCGTTTGGGCACCCGTACCCCCGGCCGCAGGCCCGGAGGCAACCAAGAATCTGACAGAGGTCCTGATCGGCAGCGTCATCGACCGCACTTTGGACGGAATCGGCACCGCTCTGGAGTCAGCCGCCTCCGAACGGCAGTTTGCCTCCATCGGATCGGCGAATGTCGGCAGCAGCCAATTTGCAGACGTCCGATGCCTCCAGTTTTGGAGCGGACCACTCCTGCCAGCCTTCGGCACTCCTACCCAGGCGCAGATCGATTACGCCCAACAGCAGACTGGATTGAACGCAGATGAGGTCCTGTTGCTCTTGCGCGGGGCCAATCCAACGGATCCGCAAGTCGCCCGTGTCCAAGAAGCGAGCGAAATAGGTGAGGATGCCGCGCGAAGCCGCCTCGAAAGCGTCTTCCCGCCGCCGGACCTGATTGCCGAGGTTCAACAGCGAACTGGACTGGACGCCGGTGAGGCCCGGCGTCTTCTGGAAGCGGGCATCTATCCCGCCGACCGTCCGAGCCTGTTTCTGGAGGTCTGGCTTCGACGCGGTAGCGACAATGGCTATATGGCGATCGTCCCGACCTTGCTGATCCGCAACGGCAGTCTTGAGACGGGAAGAAGCGTCCAGCCTGATCGGCCGCTGACAATTGCGACGACCTTCCTGCCTGTTGGCGGCGAGAAGGCGATTTCCGTACAGTTCGGGCCGCGCACCTTTGGGTCGGACAGGCAGCGACTGTTGTCGACCGCGCAGTTCAGCGATCCTGATTGCGTGACACGCGTCGAGAAGGCAGAGGGCGGAACCGATCCAGATGGTCATGCCGTGGCAGGAGCAGACAACGTCGACACCCAACAGGTTCCGGCCTGCTATCCGCGTGGGGCGTTGGAAACGGGCTGGATCGTCGATCCTTTCGCCGGGGGCAAGCCACTCAGCCTGACGCTGTCGGTGAGCGAGACCCGGCCGCGAAATAGGACCCTCAGCTTCATTTCCGGTGTGTTCGGCGATTCGCGTGAGGCCATCGAGGCCGAGGTCCGTCAGGAGTTGATCGCCTCGGAACAGGCGGCGGCCGATCGGGCCGAGGCGGTCAGTCGCGGTACGGCGGCCGTCACGGCGGCCACCAGCTTCACGACCTCCGAACAGGCCAGGAGGGCCTTCTGTGCGGCCACGGCCGACGATCTTCCTGCTCGTAACCTGCTCGCGGCGGATTTCTATGCCAAGCAGATGCTGGCGAATGAGGATGCCAGGGCGGCTGGCACAAGCCCACCCTACGGCATCCTGGCCGTGCCGGGTCGCGCCGAGGAGCCGGCCACGCGCGTCGCCCTGTGTCGCGGCTTGCCCGCGGTGCCGTGATCTTCAGCTTGTCAGGACGCGCGGCAGCTTGAAGGTGACGGCCTCGCGGGCCCCGTCGTCCTCGGTCACTTCGGCGTCGAAACGGGCGTGGAGAGCGGCGATCAGATCCTCGATCAACCGCTCGGGGGCTGAGGCCCCAGCCGTGACGCCCAGCGTCCGCACCCCGTCGAACCAGTCCCAGTCGATATGGCTGGCGTCGTCGATCAGACGAGCGTCGCGGGCCCCGGCCTTCAGCGCCACCTCGACCAGCCGGACCGAGTTGGACGAGTTCTGTGATCCGATCACCAGGACCAGGTCGCTGCCCTCGGCCAGGCGCTTCACCGCCTCCTGCCGGTTGGTGGTGGCGTAGCAGATGTCTTCCTTGTGCGGCTCGGGAAGCTCGGGAAACCGGGCGCGCAGCACCGAAAGTATCTCGGCGGTGTCGTCCACCGACAGGGTCGTCTGTGTCGCATAGGCCAGCGGTGCATCACCGGGCCGCTGGAAGGCCTGGGCATCCTCGACCGTCTCGACCAGGGTGATGGCTCCCGGCGGCAACTGCCCCATGGTGCCGACGACCTCGGGGTGGCCGGCATGACCGATCAGGATGATATGTCGACCCTCGGCATGGCGACGCTCGCACTCCACATGAACCTTGGACACCAGGGGGCAGGTGGCATCCAGGAAGAACAGGTCACGGGCCCGGGCCGTATCGGGCACCGCCTTGGGCACGCCATGGGCCGAAAACACGACCGGACGATCGTCCGGGCACTGGTCCAGTTCACGCACGAAGACCGCGCCCAGCGATTTCAGCCGCTCGACGACGTGGCGATTATGGACGATCTCGTGCCGCACATAGACCGGCGCACCGTACTTCTCGATGGCCCGTTCGACGATCTGGATAGCCCGATCGACCCCGGCGCAGAAGCCGCGCGGCGTGGCCAGTCGCACGCTGAGGCGAGGCTTCGGAAAGGCCGGGGGCTGGACATGAAGGGTCATGGTCGCAACCTAGTCGTTGCGCGACGCAATCGCCACCTCGCCTTGGCGTCGATCCTGACGTCTGCGCGTTTGCCGCGCCTCGCTTTAGCCGCTATCAGCGGCGAGCGTATGGACGGCGTGACGACCCCCGTGCGCGTGTCCCTGGCTGTCGGAAATCTGATTTGATGCGTCGCGCCCTATTTGCCTCCTTCGCCCTGATCGCCGCTGCGACCGCCCTGCCCAGCGTGGTTCAGGCCCAGGCCCAGAGGCCGGGCCAGACGCCGGGCCAGAGGGGTCAGCAAACGCCCGACCCGGCCGCCGGCCAGCGGAATGCTGCGCCGCGGATCGCACCCCTGCGTCGTCAGCCGAACGCGGGGCCCTGCCCCTATGTGAAGATTCTTTATGACGCAGCTCGCTATGTCGAGTTGGTCGATAACCGCGCCGCCTCGGCCAATGTGGCCTATACCGGCGAGATCGAAGGCCTGTCGTCCGGTTGTGCCTATCAGTCGGATGAGCCGATCACGGTCCATGTCGATCTGCTGTTCAACCTCGGACGGGGTCCTCGGGCCGAGGGCGACACGCGGACCTATCGCTACTGGATCGCCGTCACCGAGCGGAATCGCGCCGTTCTGGCCAAGGAATATTTCGACCTGCCGGTCGATTTCGACGGGGCCGACCGCACCTCGGTGACCCAGGAGCGCGTCATCGTGATCCCCCGCGCCGGGATCGAGACCAGCGGCGCGAATTTCGAGGTGCTGGTGGGCTTCGACGTCACCCCTGAAATGGCCGAATTCAACCGCACCGGCAGCCGCTTCCGTGTCACCGCCGGCCAGACCCAGGCGACCCCTCCCGCCCAATGACCGATCTCAGATCCTCCCTCGGCGAAGCGGTCGCGGCCGCCTTCGCCGCCGAAGGCGTGGCGGCGGACCTGGCCCGGGTGACCGCTTCGGACCGTCCCGACCTGGCCGACTTCCAGTCCAATGGGGCCCTGGCCGCAGCCAAGGCGCTAGGTGCCAACCCGCGCGACCTGGCCGGACGGATAGCCGGACGGCTGGCTGCCGATCCGCGCCTGGCCTCGGTCGAGGTCGCGGGACCCGGCTTCATCAATATGAAGGTCGCGGACGCGGCCCTGTCCACTCGCACGACCGAAGTCGCCGGCGATTCCGATCTGGCCGGAGCGTCGGCAGTCGAGACCCCGCGCCGGGTCGTCATCGACTATGCCGGACCGAATGTGGCCAAGCCCATGCACGTCGGCCATCTGCGGTCGTCGATCATCGGTGAGAGCCTGAAGCGGCTGTTCCGCTTTCGCGGCGACACGGTGTGGGGCGATGCCCATTTCGGCGACTGGGGCTTTCAGATGGGGCTGCTGATCGTGGCCTGCACCGATGAAGGCCTGGCCGAAGGCTTCACGCCTGAGGGGGAAGGCCCCTTCCCCGCGATCAGCCCCGTCACCCTGGACGATCTGGAGCGCTTGTATCCCCTGGCCGCCGCACGCGCCAAGGAGGACCCCGCCTTCCGCGACCGGGCCAGAAAGGCGACGGCGGAGCTTCAGGCCGGCCGCCCCGGCTATCGCGCGCTGTGGGCCCATTTCGTGGCCGTCAGCCGCACCGCGCTGGAGCGCGAGTTCGGGGCCCTGGGGGTCACCTTCGACCTGTGGAATGGCGAGTCAGACGCCGATCCCCTGATCCCCGGCATGGTCGCCGATCTGGAGGCCAAGGGCCTGCTGGTCGAGGATCAGGGCGCGCGCGTCATCCATGTCGCCCGCGAAGGCGAGACCAAGAAGAAAAAACTGGACGACGGCACCGTCGTGGTTCGGCCCAGCCCCGATCCGCTGCTGGTTGTCTCGTCCGAAGGGTCGGCCATGTATGGCACGACGGACCTGGCGACGATCCTGGACCGCCGTCGACAGTTCGACTTCGACCTGATCCTGTACTGCGTCGATCAGCGTCAGGGTGACCATTTCGAACAGGTGTTCCGCGCCGCCTATCTGGCTGGCTATGCCAGCCCCGGACAGCTGGAACACGCCGCCAACGGCACCATGAACGGGACCGACGGCAAGCCGTTCAAGACCCGGGCGGGCGGGGTTCTGAAACTGCACGACCTGATCACCCAGGCGGTGGAAAAGGCTCGCGAGCGTCTGACCGAGGCACAACTGGGTGCCGATCTGTCGCCCGAGGCCTTCGAGGCGACGGCCCATCAGGTCGCCGTGGCCGCGCTCAAGTTCGCCGAGTTGTCGAACAGCCGGACCACCAGCTATGTCTTCGATCTGGACCGGTTCATGAGTTTCGAGGGTCGCACCGGCCCCTATCTGCTGTACCAGGCCGTGCGGATCAAATCCCTGCTTCGCAAGGCTTCGGATCAGGGACTGGCCGCCGGGACCATCGCCATCACCGAACCGGCGGAACGCGACCTGGCCCTGACGCTGGATGCCTTCGATGCGGCGGTGGCCGATGCCTATGACAAGCGCAGTCCGCATCTGATCGCCGAACACGCCTATCGGCTGGCCCAGTCGTTCTCGAAATTCTATGCGGCCTGCCCCATTCTGGTGGCCCCAGATGCGGCGACCCGGTCGTCTCGCCTGGCCCTGGCCGCCGTCGCCTTGCACCAGTTGGAGACGGCGCTGGACCTGCTGGGAATCACGACGCCGGATCGGATGTAGCTTTTCCGCCACGGACTCGGCGCTCAAGACCTGATTAACCTTTGCCTTGGGTTGAGGGCTTGAGCATGGGCGGTGGCTCGAACAGGCGAAAGGGCGAAGGACCGGACGGGTTCGTCCTGGCCGATCTGACGCCGCCGTTCCTGAAGCGCCGGGCCGCCTTCTATATTGACGGGTTCAACCTGCATCATTCGATCCTGGACCTGGGTCGGCGCGAGCTGTTGTGGCTGGACCTGGCAGCCCTGGGAAAGCTGATTATCGCGCGCAACGAACGCCTGGTCGGCACGGTCTGGGTCAGCGCCCACAAGCCGCAGAAGCGCGATCGGATGACGGCGCTGTACGCCTATGAACAAGCCCTGAGGGGGCGGGGCGTGCGGTGTTTGATGGGCCATTTCGTTCTGCACGGCGACCACTGCCACGCCTGCGGCCATCAGTGGATGGACGCGACCGAGAAGCAGAGCGACGTCAATCTGGCCCTGGCCGTGGCGGCCGATGCCGCCGCCGACCGGTTCGATGTGGCCTATATTCTGACGACTGACGGCGACCATGCGGCAACCGCCCGCTTCGTCAAAGAGAGCTATCCGAACAAGCGTGTCGTCAGCGTGGCCCCGCCAGGACGACACCACAATCGACAGATCATCCCCTGGTGCGACGCCAAGGTCTCGATCGAACGGAAAATGCTGGATCGCGCGGCCCTGCCCGACCGGGTTCGATCCGGTCGCACCTGGGTCGAGCGACCCCAGAGCTGGCGACCGCGCGATCCGGTACCGGAAACCCCACCGCCCGGCCCGCCGCCGGCTGGAACCAAGCCGGGTCACCTGCGGCTGGTGGTATCCAACGGCTGATGCTATAAGTGATAGCAGAGGAGCGTCTGATGCCTGTCAATTTGCACGTGCGGAATGTCGACGACGACATCGCCCTGGCACTGAAAAAGCGTGCCGCCGATAACAGCCGGTCGGCGGAGGCGGAGCATCGCGAGATTCTGCGAAAGGCTCTCGCGCCCCGGATCGACTCTGAATGGGAACGCCGCGCCGCTGCATTGCGCCGCGCGACCAGCGGCCGGCTGACGATCCCCTCGGAAATCCTAATCCGGGAGGATCGAGACAGTCGGTGATCGTCGTCGATGCCAGTGTGGCGATCCAGACAGTCCTGGAGGAGCCCGACAGTGCCATCGCTGTAGCTGCCTTGCGTTCTCAGACTTGGACGGCACCGGATCTGATCTTGGCCGAATGTGCAAACATCATCTGGAAACGCCACCGGATGGGGGACATCAACGACGCAGAAGCTGCGGAAGCGGTTCACCTGATCGAGGCGTTGAATATGTATACCGAACCGTCACGCCGCCTGATCGAGCGCGCTGTGGCAATAGCGATCCGCTTACACCACCCAGCCTACGACTGCTTCTACCTGGCCCATGCCGAGCAAATGAAACTGCGGGTCCTGACCGCTGACAACAAGCTGATTGGGAAGGTTCGGCAGGCTAAACTCCCCATCGAGATGCTGAACCTGCACGATTTTGCCAAGGAGGCTGGACTGTGATGACCGTCTTGGACGCCTATATCGCCGCGCTTCCCAAGGCGGAACTGCACCTTCATATCGAGGGCAGCCTGGAGCCCGAACTGATGTTCGAACTGGCGCGGCGCAATCGGGTGGCCATTCCGTTCGACAGCGTGGAGGCGGTGCGGGCCGCCTATGACTTCTCCAACCTTCAGGACTTCCTCGACATCTATTATGCGGGGGCCGAGGTTCTTCGGACGGAACAGGATTTCCACGACCTGGCCCTGGCCTATTTCCGGCGCGCGGCGGCGGATCGAGTGCGCCATGCCGAAATCTTCTTCGACCCCCAGACCCATACCGACCGGGGCATTCCGTTCCAGGTGGTGATCGAGGGGCTGACGTCAGGCATGGCGGCGGCTCAGGATGAGCTGGATCTGTCGTCCAAGCTGATCCTGTGCTTCCTGCGCCACCTGGACGAAGAGGCGGCCCTGGCCACACTGAAGTCGGCCGAGCCATGGCTGGACCGGATCGCGGGCGTCGGGCTGGATTCGTCGGAGGTCGGCCATCCGCCGTCGAAGTTTCAACGGGTGTTCGACCGGGCCGGGGCCATGGGTCTGAAACGCGTCGCCCATGCCGGCGAGGAAGGCCCGCCCGCCTATGTCTGGGAGGCTCTCGACCTGCTGAAGATCGACCGGATGGACCACGGCAACCGATCCATGGAGGATGAGGCCCTGATCGCACGTCTGGCCGCTTCGGGCATGACCCTGACCGTCTGCCCGCTGTCGAACCTGAAACTTTGCGTGGTCGACGACCTGGCGCGTCACCCCGTGCCGGAAATGCTGCGTCGGGGTCTTCATGTCACCCTGAACTCGGACGATCCCGCCTATTTTGGCGGCTATGTGAACGACAACTATCGCGCCTTGGCCGCCGCCGTCGGCCTGACGCGAGATCAGGTCACGCAACTGGCTCGAAACAGCTTCGAAGGCTCGTTCCTGGACCACGACGCCAAGGCGGCCCGGCTGGCCGAGGTCGACGCCCACGCGGCCCGTGCGTCAGGAACGGCCTGACGTCGGCTTTGTCCCGACAGGACGAGGTGCCAAACACAAGGCTGGCGGCGGTTTGGGATGGATCATCGGCCGCATCAGGCGGGCCATGGACGTGCAGCCCGTGGTCAGAACGATCATGAGTGAAATCCGATAATGCGAACCATTTGCAGATTTGCTCGGAAGTCCGGATCATGGCAAGCCCCTTGATGGCGGTGGCTTTCGATCGGAGGATCAACCATGCGTGAAGACGGAAAGCTGGACTATCTGGAAATGCCGGGCGGCGACCTGGGCGAGACCAAGGCCTTCTATGCCCAGGCGTTCGGATGGACGTTTCAGGACTATGGGCCCAGCTATGCCGCATTCGACCAAGGGCTGGACGGCGGGTTCGATGCCGATACGACCGAGGCGACCAAGGCTCCCTTGCCGGTCCTTTATGCCAAGGATCTGGAGGCCATGGCCGAGACGGTGCTGGCGGCAGGCGGCGTCCTGACGCGGGCCATCTATGCCTTTCCCGGTGGACGACGCTTCCACTTCCGCGATCCGGCCGGAAACGAGCTGGCTGTCTGGTCAGAGTCCTGAACCCGGCGGACAAGAGCTGCGGCGACTGCGGCCTGTGCTGCAAGCTGATGGGGGTGACCGCCCTGGCCAAGCCGGCCGGGAAATGGTGCACACATTTCAGCCGTTCCAGGGGGTGCAGGATCTATGAGGACCGCCCGGATGACTGTCGCGTCTTCAACTGCCTATGGCTGCTGACCCCGGCGCTGGATGCGGAATGGAAGCCATCGGTGTCCGGCTTTGTGCTCCACAGCGAAGATCAGGGCCGCAGACTGATCGTCGAATGTGACGCGACGCGTCCGCACGACTGGCGACGCGCCCCCTATGAGGCCTCGCTGCGACGCTGGGCCGAGGCCGGAACCGAGGTCTTGGTCTTTGCCGGCCTGCGCGGACTGAGGCTGGACGTGAGCGGGGACCAGCCGGTCAGGCGGGCCTAACGGGCGTCGACGCTCTGGGCGATGGCTTCGGCCAGGTCGCGGTCGGCGCCTTCCAGGCTGGAGACCCAGATGTGGATTTCGCGCGGAGCGTCGGCGCGCTGGAACAAATGCTCCATGGCCATCCGCCGACCGTCCTCAGTGACGACGACAGAAACGCGTCCTCCGGCCTCGGCCATCTGGCCGGTATAGATGGGGAACTGCGACGCCGGACCGGCATAGATCATGGCGAAGGTCTGGTCCCCGCGCCGCACGGTATAGATGCGGAAATCCGGGCCGGGGCGGCCGGTCACCAGCTCGAACCCTGCCGGCAGATCGACGCTGAACGGCAGGGCGGCGCGGGCGGCGGTATCAAGGACCGTCACGCCGGAGACCGGCGGCGGCGAGGTCTCGACCGCCGAGGTGGTCGGTGCGGGAGCCGGTGTCGGCGCGGGGACCGAGGCAACGGGCACCGCAGCCGCAGGAGCCCGAGCGGCAGGTGCCGGGGTGGCAGGCAAGGGCGTGGGGGCCCTGGCCGCAGGCGGCGGTCCAGCCGAGACGGTGGCGGTGGGTGCAGGCGTGGCCGGGCGAGGGGCGGGGGTCGCGGGCGCGACCCCCGCCCCTCGCCCGGCCACGCCTGCACCCACCGCCACCGTCTCGGC
>Ga0209066_10002373_pt1 | contig 22910 bp, 21 predicted proteins | sample All_14_2_FD_187198 | JGI IMG/M metagenome (GOLD analysis project Ga0209066, IMG submission 187198) | Freshwater microbial communities in response to fracking from Pennsylvania, USA - Allegheny Zone_MetaG_DW_15 (SPAdes) (version 2) ... | reverse complement strand
AACGGTGCGCCGGCGCGCGGCCAGACCGAGTTGGGAGAATATCTGTCCGCCGTCTGGCTGACCCCGCAGATGGACCGGCTGTTTCTGGACGGTGCCTCGGCCCGGCGGCGCTTCCTGGATCGTATGGTGTTCGGCGTCGACCCCGCCCATGCCGGGCGTGTTTCAGCCTATGACAAGGCCATGCGCGAACGCGCCAGATTGCTGCGCGACGGTCCGGCCGATCCCGTCTGGCTGGCGGCACTGGAACGCCAGATGGCGGAACGTGGCATTGCGGTGGCGGCCGCACGGCTTTCCATGGCAACCGCCCTTGATGGAGCCTGCGCCAACCCGCCCGGCGCCTTTCCCGGCGCCCGGATCGCCTTGGAAGGCACGCTGGAGAATTGGCTGGGCGAATGCCCGGCCCTGGAGGCCGAAGACCGGCTGGCGAAGGCCCTCGCCTCCTCCCGCAGTCGCGATCGCGAAGCGGGCAGCACTGCATTCGGGCCGCATCGTGCCGATCTGCGCGTCTTCATGCGCGAGACTTCCATGGAGGCCGCGCTGTGTTCGACCGGTGAGCAGAAAGCCCTGCTGATCGCGATCACGCTGGCCCATGCCCGTCTGCAGGCCAAGCGCACGGGGTGCGCGCCGGTACTGCTTCTGGACGAGGTGGTGGCCCATCTCGACTCAAGGCGGCGAGAAGCGCTGTTCGACAGCCTGGAGGAGGTCGGCGCGCAGGCCTGGCTGACCGGCACGGACGTCGCACTTTTCCGCGGAATTCTGGGCCGCGCGCAGCATGTGGAGGTGGCATCCGCCATCCTGGTCCGCAAGGCTTGAAGCGGGCCTTCCATCCTGCCATAACCTTTCGATGCGTATCGAAGAAAGACAGGTTGCAATGAGCGAACAATCCACCCAGCCGAATGCCGAAGATTACGGCGCCGATTCCATCAAGGTGCTGCGGGGGCTGGATGCCGTGCGCAAGCGCCCGGGTATGTATATCGGCGACACCGATGACGGCTCGGGCCTGCACCATATGGTGTATGAGGTGGTGGACAACGCCATTGATGAATCGCTGGCCGGCTGGTGCGATACGGTGACGGTATGCCTGAACGGTGACGGCTCCGTGACCGTAACGGATAATGGACGTGGCATCCCGACCGCGCTGCATCCGGAAGAAGGCGTGTCGGCGGCGGAGGTCATCATGACCCAGCTGCATGCCGGCGGTAAATTCGATCAGAATTCCTACAAGGTGTCGGGCGGCCTGCATGGCGTCGGCGTCTCGGTGGTGAATGCCCTGTCGACCAAGCTGCATCTGGTGATCTATCGCGATGGCAAGCGCCATGAGATGACCTTCAGCCATGGCAATGCGGATGCGCCTCTGGCCATGACCGGCGAATCCAACGGCAAGCGCGGGACGGAGGTAACCTTCCTGCCCTCCCCCGGCACGTTCACCATGACGGAGTTCGACTTCGCCACGCTGGAACACCGGCTGCGCGAGCTGGCCTTCCTGAATTCCGGCGTCAAGATTTCGCTGACGGATGCCCGCCATGCCGACCCGAAGACGGTGGAGATGCATTACCAGGGCGGCGTGCAGGCCTTCGTGAAATATCTGGACCGCTCCAAGACGGCGTTAATCGACCCGCCGCTGGCCATCATCGGCGAACGCGACGGCATCACGGTCGAACTGTCGATGCAGTGGAATGACAGCTATCACGAAACCATGCTGTGCTTCACCAACAACATCCCGCAGCGCGATGGTGGTACGCATCTGGCGGGTTTCCGCGCCGCGCTGACGCGCCAGGTGAACGGCTATGTCAACGCATCGGGGCTGCTGAAGAAGGAAAAGATCAGCCTGACCGGCGATGATGCGCGCGAAGGGCTGACCTGCGTTCTGTCGGTCAAGGTACCGGACCCGAAATTCTCCAGCCAGACTAAGGACAAGCTGGTCTCCTCCGAAGTGCGCCCCGTGGTCGAATCCGTGGTGAACGAGAAACTGGCGGAGTGGTTCGAAGAGCATCCGCAGGAAGGCCGCAAGATCGCCCAGAAGGTGATCACGGCCGCCAGCGCCCGCGAGGCGGCGCGCAAAGCCCGCGAATTCACGCGCGAGAAACCGGGCGGGCTGGATGTCGCCTCCCTGCCCGGCAAGCTGGCCGATTGCCAGGAACGCGATCCGGCGAAATCCGAACTTTTCATCGTCGAGGGTGATTCCGCCGGTGGCTCGGCCAAGCAGGGCCGCGACCGCAAGTTCCAGGCGATCCTGCCCCTGAAGGGCAAGATTCTGAATGTGGAGCGCGCCACGCTGGACAAGATGCTGTCCAGCCAGGAAGTGGGCACGCTGATCACCGCGCTTGGCACCGGCATCGGAAGCGAAGGCTTCAATCCGGACAAGGCGCGCTACCACAAGATCGTCATCATGACGGACGCCGATGTCGACGGCAGCCATATCCGCACGCTTCTACTGACCTTCTTCTATCGCCAGATGCCGGAATTGATCGAGCGCGGCTATGTCTATATCGCCCAGCCGCCGCTCTATCAGGCCAAGCGCGGCGACAAGGCCGTCTATCTGAAACATGATCGCGCGCTGGAGGAATTCCTGGTCGGCAATGTGATCTCCGATGCGGTGTTCACCTCCGGCCTTGGCATGCAGCATTCCGGCGCGGATCTGACCGCCATTGTGGAACAGGCCCGCCACGCGCGCGGCTGGTTGCAGCCGCTGATCCGCAAGGCGGGCTCCCGCCGGGCCGTGGAACAGGCCGCGATTGCCGGCGTGCTGAATTCCACCATCCTGGCGGATGAGGAAACGGCGCGGGAGGCCGCGAATTATGTCGCAAGACGTCTGGACGTGCTGGCCACGGAGCTGGAGCGCGGCTGGGCCGGCGAACCCCATCCGGAAGGCGGGCTGACCTTCACCCGCACCCTGCGCGGCGTGACCCAGCGTCACGACATCACCGCCGACATGATCCGCTCCGCCGAGGCGCGCCGTCTTGACGGTCTGGCCGCCAGCCTGCAGGAACTCTATGGCAAGTTCGGCGAGATCAAGATCAAGGACAAGCTGTTCAAGATCACCGGCCCGGTGGATCTGGTCGAAACCGTGATGGCGGAAGGCCGGCGCGGCCTGGCGATCCAGCGTTATAAAGGGCTGGGCGAAATGAACCCCGATCAGCTGTGGGAAACCACGCTGGACCCGAATGCCCGCACCCTGCTGCAGGTGCGCGTCAGCCATGCGGACGAGGCGAACGATGTCTTCTCCACCCTGATGGGCGATCTGGTCGAACCGCGCCGCGACTTCATCCAGGAAAACGCACTGAAAGTGGCCAATCTGGACGTGTAGGACAGTCAGTTCCGGTCGGAGTGCCGTTGCGATCAGGCATCGAACAACAGCCGGGCCGTGTCAAGCGGCAGGAAAAGGCGCAGCAGGTTGTCCGGGAAGGCGATGAAGCCGAATTTCCGGTAGAATCCCGCGGCCGGCTCGTCCTTGGCCTCCACCGCAATGGCATAAACGGCCAGGGTCTGGGACGCCAGCAGCACCCTGTGGAGCGCGTCCATCAAAAGATGCGCACCCAGCCCCTTCCCCTGCACGCTTCTGTCCACCGCAAGCCGGCCCAGCAGGACGGCAGGAAGCGGATAGCGGGGCAGGCGCCGCGCCTGCTCCGCAGGTAAGGAATCCCGCAGAAAGCTGGCCGCGCCCAAGCTGTAATAACCGATAATCCGGTTGGTACCCCACTCGCAGGCGACGAAAACGCGGGCAAGGTCCCGGCGGATATCCTGACCTGCGAAGGCTTTGATATAGCGGTCCAGTTCTACTGCGCCGCAGGAAAAGTCTTCGCGTTGATGCCGGTTCGGGTCAAGCGCTTCGATCCTCCATGTCTGGCGATCCGGCATCACAGGCGTGATCGTGTATAGCGATCGAAAGCCGCACGCAGGGCATCATTGGGTTTTGGCGGTTCCGTAAGCGCATCCAGGAAGACCGTCCAATCCGCAGGGGACAGCACGGTTCCCTCATTCTCCCGAATGATCCTATCGGCCTCATCCAGGGCCGTCGCCAGGACGAACTGACTTAAGGTCTTGTGTCGATATGCAGCCGCGCGCTGCAGTACCGCCTTGGACTTGGCGTCAAGGCGCACTTGCAACCGGTCTTCCTTGCCCCGCGTCGCTGGCGGCATCGCTTTCCCTCCCGTCTTCCGGATCGCATCAACGTAATCACGAATGGAGTACAAATCAACATAGCTTGTACACTCGCGTTGACCATCAATTGCCGATGCGCGAAAATAGTGTATATTTTACGTATAAACTGCGTCGCAAAAAGGGGTGCCGGCATGAGTGTGCGATTGAATGTGATTCTTTCCGACGACCTCAATCGGGAAATCGATAGGGTGGCTGAGGAAGCTGAAACAAACAAAAGTGAAATCCTGCGCAAGGCGCTGCAATTATATCTTGCGGCACGCGAAGGAAAACAACGCGGGATGAAAATTGGTTTGGTAGACTCGTCAACTGATAAACTGCAGACCGAGATCATCGGGCTTTGAGCAAGATTGACCTGAACCAACCGCCTCCCGGCCACGACTACACCGTCTCCGTTAACCCTACCGAAACGGTTGCGGATAGGCGCGTGCGTCTATTCAAGGACGTTATCCTTTTCCTTGTCGCCATTGCTTTTGTTATCCTTATCACTTGGTTGTGCGTGGACACGCTGCTCTCCCCCTCCGCCAGCGCGGAAGAAAAGAAATGGAGCATGTCCATCCTGACGGCAGCAGCCGGCGGATTGATTGGCTATCTTGTGCGCAGGTGATGCTGGCTACCCTATGGACACTGCCGCGCGATGGCGCCACCTGGCTGTAAGCCAAAAGCTTCGTCACCCACAATTGACAAGTATACGTACTATCTGCATCTTGCCGGCCATAGAGCGTGCCCACCGGTTCGCGGCGCGCCGGCCCCTATGAACACCGAGGAAACCCCGCGATGACCGCTCCGCTTTTCAGCTCGCCCGCCTATCCGACCGTGCCGACCACCTCCGGGGCGCTCTATCCCGTGCATCGGATTTTCTGCGTTGGCCGCAACTATGTCGAACACGCCAAGGAAATGGGCGTGGAGGTGGATCGCGAGGCACCCTTCTATTTCCTGAAGGATGCCCAGGCCATTGTCGCCACCGGCGCCACCATCCCCTACCCGCCGGGCACCGAGAACTACCATTATGAGATGGAGCTGGTGATGGCCATCGGTGCGCCGGTGTTCAAGGCCGATGCCGCCGCCGCCAAGGCCGCGATCTGGGGCTATGCCTGTGGCTTGGACATGACGCGCCGCGATCTGCAGCTGGCCGCGCGCGCCAAGCAGCGCCCCTGGGATCTGGGCAAGAATTTCGAACAATCGGCGGTGATGTCGCCCATCGTTCCGGCGGCGGAGGTGGGCGACATCGGCCCGCAGCGCATCACCCTGTCGGTCAATGGCACCACCAGGCAGGATGCCCATCTGTCCGATCTGGTCTGGTCGCCGGTCGAGCTGGTGCAGCATCTGTCGCGCTACTACCATCTGCAGCCGGGCGATCTGATCTATACCGGCACCCCGGCCGGTGTCGGCGCCGTTGTGGCGGGCGATGTGATCGAAGGCTCCATCGACGGCCTGCCCTCCATCGCGCTGACGCTGACGGCGGCAGAATAAAGTCCTTCGCAGACATGCAAAGGGCGGCACCGTTGGTGCCGCCCTTTTTGTTTCAGGGTCGTGCGAAGCGGATTATGCCGCGGTCGGCAACGCCGCCACGACGGAAAACGCGTGTTCGGACGCGTCCAGCGCGAAGGCGATATCCTCCGGCGTATGGGCCGCGCAGAGGAACATATTGTGCTTGGGGTGGAAATAGACGCCCCGTTCCAGCATGGCATTGCAGAAGGCATAGCCCTTGCGGAAATCGGCATCGTCATCGAACAGCATGGTCGGCATCTGCACCGGGCCGCTCTGGCGGATGGACGCGCCGAACTGGCGGGCGCGGGCATCCAGCCCTTCGCGCAGCTGGTTGCCGAGCGCGAGCAGACGGTCGGGCACCTTGTCGCGCCGGATGACCTTGAGCGTGGCCACCGCCGCCGCCATGGAAACCGCGCCCGCCCAGAAGGACCCGGTCACGGTCACACGGCCCGCCGCATCGCGCAGCCATTCCGCCCCTGTTACCGCCGCCAGCGCATAGCCATTGGCGATCGCCTTGCTCCAGGCCGCCAGATCGGGCCGGATGCCGAACGGCTCCCAGCTTCCCGCGACATGCAGCCGAAAACCCGCCCGCACCTCGTCCATGATCAGGACCGCGCCGGTCCGGTCGCACAGGCGTCGCACGGCCTGGGCGAATTCCGCTGTCGGCAGTTCCTGATCGAACCCATAATCATGGCGATAGGCCGAGACGATCACGGCGGCCAGATCATCGCCGGCGGCCTGAACCGCCTCCTCCAGGCTGGCGATATCGTTGAAGACATAGGTTGCCAGATGGGCGCGGTCTTCCGCCGTCACCCCCACCAGCGAGGGGGAGCACCACGGAACCGCACCGTGATAGGCACCCTTCGCCATCAGGATTTTGCGCTTGCCCGTGGCGGCACGGGCGATGGTGACGCAGGTGGTTGTTGCATCGGTGCCGTTCTTCTGGAACAGCACCCAATCGGCATGGGCAACCGTGTCCACCAGCAGCTCCGCCAGATCGACCATCACCTCGCCCGGCCCGTTCAGCACGTCGCCCAGGCGGCGCTGGCGTTCGGCCGCCTCTTCCACCTCCGGGTGGTGATGGCCGAGCATATTGGGACCCCAGCTGCACATGAAATCGACATAGCGGTTGCCATCCGCATCCCACAGCGTGGCACCATCGCCGCGCGCGAAGAACTGCGGATAGGCCGAGGGCAGCTTGGCGGCATGCAGATGCCCCCACATTCCGGTGGGGACCACTTTCAGGGCCCGTGCGCGCAGTGCGGCGTCCTTGGCCCTCTCCAGAGCGGTCATCGCAACATCTCCTGTCGTTGATTTTGATATATCATATATTGAATCGATCCCGCGCAAGCGGATTCTTTGCGTCGACCGCCGGAGGGTTCGGGTTTCAAGCGGGAAAGTCTTGGCGCGACGGCACAACCTGTTATGGTAATGTGACGCGTGTTGTGCGCCCGCGCTGCAGCGCTGCCGCTGAAAACTGCCCTATGGCGGCTGGTAGCCTTGGACAGGGGCGATCCTGCTGGCGGGAGCGTAGGTGCTATATTATATACGATAACACGCCAGGGTTTCCCGCCCGGTCCCATCCGCCTGCCGCAGGCAGGCGTCAACGAGGATGCAGCATGTCCGTTGCCGATCAGTCGCGCACCAGTTCCACCGTGGGTCCGGTTGCCCGGGACAGCCTGACGGGGCTTGTCTACAACAATCTGCGCCAGGCCCTGATGGAAGGCCGCTTCTGGCCGGGCCACCGTTTCAAGATTCGCGATCTGGCCGCGACCATGAATGTTTCGGAAACGCCGATCCGCGAAGCGCTGATGCAGCTTGTGCGCGGTCGGGCGCTGGAAATGCAGGCCGGCAAGTCGATCATCGTCTCGCACATGACCGCCAAGCAATATATCGAACTGCGTACCGTCCGGCTGTTCCTGGAAGGGCTGGCGGCGGAACATGCCACGACCCGCGTCACCGATGCCGAGATCGAGCGGATGGAAGCGATCCATGACGAACTGATCCGCGCCGAACAGGGACAGCGCTGGTCGGATGCGGTGCGCGCCAACTGGCAATTCCATCGCAGCCTGTATGAAGGCTCCGAACTGCCGGAAGTGCTGGCGATCCTGGATGATATCTGGATGCGCAACGGCCCGCTGCTGAACTTCCATTATCCCGATGCGCCACCCACCTATCCTAAGGAACACCAGCATCTGAACGTGCTGACCTATCTGAAGCAGCGCCGGCCCGATAAGGTGCGGGACGCCATCCAGGCTGACATGATGGAAGGCGGGCAGAAGCTGGTCCGGCTGCTGGAGAAGACGGGCGGCACGCGCTACATGACCCCGGCGGAGGATTGATCGCCCCTGCCCCGGGGCCGGGTCAGCCGCGCCCACGCTGCGATGCCTGCTGGAACGCATGGATGACCGCCGCTTCTGAAAGACCATAGGTTTCAAATAGATAGGCCGTGCTTCCGCCTTCGGCAAAGGTGTCGCGCACGCCCACACGCCGGAATCCGGCCGACACGCCTTCCTCCAGCAGCAATTCCGCCACCGCGCTGCCCAGCCCGCCGATGATGGAATGGTTTTCCAGCGTCACGACGGCGGGCACCTGCCGCGCCAGCTCCGCCAGGGCCGGATCCAGCGGCTTGATGGTGGCCATGTCGACCACCCCGACCGATTTGCCTTCCCGGCCCAGCCGATCGGCGGCCTTCAGCGCCACATCGACCATCATGCCGCAGGCGACCAGAAGCCCGTCCGGCCCTTCGCGCAGAATGCGCATCCGCCCGATGCTGAAGGCCTCGGCCGGGTTTGCCGCCCCCTCGCTGCCATCCGCGCGCTTCAGGCGAAGATAGACCGGGCCGTCATGGGCCGCGATGGCCGCCACCGCCGCGCGCACCTGCCCGGGTCCGGATGGTTCAATGACCGTCATATTGGGCAGGGCCCGCATCAAGGCGATATCATCGATAGCCTGATGCGATACGCCCAGCAGCGTGCTCAACCCCGGAATGACACCGACAACCTTCACATTGGCACGCGGATAGGCCAGCTGCATGGCGATCTGGTCGTAACAGCGCCGCGTGGCGAAGACGCAGAAGCTGTGGACGAAGGGAATCTCGCCCGACCGGGCCAGCCCGCCGGCAATTCCGATCATATTGGCTTCGGCAATGCCGACCTGATGAAAGCGCTCGGGCAGATGATCGCGGAACAGATCGGTTTCCGTCGGCAGGGTCAGATCGGCCGTTAGGCAGACGATGCGCGGATCGCGCCGGGCAGCGTCCAGCAGCGCTTCCCCGTAATGCCTGATGGCGGTAGCGGCGGAGGCGCTGCGGGCGTTGAAATCCCCGACCTCCAGCTGATCTGGCGTGGTCATGCCGCCTCTCCCGCATCGCGCAGCGCGTCCAGCGCCATGCGCGCCACATCCGGCGGCAGTTTCAGATTATGCGCCAGCTGCCCTTCCAGCGCGGGAACACCCTTGCCCGCCAGCGTCCGGGCAACCAGGCAGGTCGGTCGATCCGCGCCACGCGCGCGCGCCAAAGCCGCCAGCAGGGCCGGGATATCATGGCCGTCGACATTCTCCACCGCCCAGCCGAAAGCCCGGAACTTCTCGTCGATCGGTGCCACAGGGACGACCTTCTCGATATCGCCTTCGACCTGCATGCGGTTGTCATCGATGAGGAGGCAGAGATTGGACAGCCCCTGCCCGGCCGCATACATGGCCGCTTCCCAGAGCTGGCCTTCCTGCAATTCCCCATCGCCCAGCACGACATAGACCCGGGTTGGCGAAGCGCGGCGGCGCGCCGCCAGGGCCATGCCGATGCCGACCGAAAGCCCCTGGCCGAGGGAACCCAGGGTCGCCTCCACACGGCGCCCCACCCGCTCGGACGCATTGATCTCGAAAGGCGAACCATCGGCGCAATAGCCCCGCAGCGCCTGTTTCGACACCAGCCCGCGCGCCGCCAGCGTGGCATAGAAGATTGCGGTATTATGCGCGGTCGACAGCAGGAAGCGGTCCCGATCCGGCCATTCCGGATCGGCCGGGTCCAGGCGCATTTCCGCGAAATAGAGCGTGGCGAAGATATCCGCCGCGCCAAGGCCCTGCTGCACATAGCCCTGGCCGGTTGGCGCCACCAGTTCGATCACATCGCGTCGCAGGCCATTTGCGATCCGCGCAAGTTCCGCCGGATCGGTGATCCGCGGCGCGGGCTGCCGGTCTTTTCCCATCACACGCCCCGCTTTCACGCCGTGAACCGGTCAAGGATGTTGCGGGTGATGCGCTGGGTGAACGGGTCGCCCCGTTTCAGCCCCATCACCCATTCGCAGGTGGCGGCGGTCAGCACCTCGCCCTGGCCGCGGGCCATATGTACCATCATGCCGGAGCCGTATTTGTATTTGGCCAGCGCTTCGGGCGTCGCTTCGCCCTCGATGCAGGTGACGAGCCCTTCATGATCGCCGCCGCGCACATAATAGCGGAAGCCATCGCCGGGCGGCTCATCCTCCGCCAGGACGGCGGGGGCCATGGCCAGAATCTCGATGCTGTCGGGCTGGCCTTCGACGGGGACCGGATAGGGCAGACCATGGCGGAAAGTGTAGTCCAGCCCATCCACCTCATAGCCGAAGATATGGGCCTGATCGCCGAAGATATCGGCATAGTGCAGCCCGGTTCCGGCGAAGGCCCAATGGCCGGGGCGATAGACCGTCAGCCCCCGCTGGCCGCGCGGAATGAACCCGCCCCAGGAGGCATACATGCCATGCGCCCCGTTGACGCCCACGGTGGACGCGCCGGGCCAGCCGACCTGCTTGGATTCCCAGGCGCTGGTCAGCAGATGCTCCTGATCCGTACCGGCGACGGGATCACGATCTTTGGCCCAGAATTTATGGCAGATCTGACGCCGCCCCTCCTCCTCCAGCCGGATCTGCCACAGGAAATTGGCGCCGAAGCGGGCCAGATTCCCGCCCTTTTCCACATAAGCCTCGATCGCCAGACGCATTTCCCGTGTCCAGTATTCGTCATGCCCGACGATGGTCACGCAAGGATAGGCATCCAGCAATTCCGGCCGGTAATGCAGATCGGTCTGGGTGATGACATCCAGCGCATAACCCTCGCCCTCTGCCCAGACGGTGAAATGCCGGTCATACTGGGCCCAGCCAGCCGCCGCGTAATATTGGCCGAAGCCGTTGGCATAGGCCCATTCCTTCATGCCATAGAAGGGCGCATCCCCCATCTCCGGCGCGGGATCGGCGCAGATGCGCGGCGCGCCCTGCGGCAGCCAGACGATACCGCGCGTCCAGGGCCGTTCCAGCGACAGCACGCCCGATGGTTGGGTACCGTCCTCCCCCTCCACCCCGAAATAATGATTGGCCCCGCCGAAATCATTATAGGCGGTCCAGGTTCCGGTCGGCAGCACCATCAGGATGCGGGCCGCCCGGGTCTTTTCCGTCGGCCGCACCACGAAGAAATGATGCTGCACGAAGCGCGCGCCGCCCGCCCGCTCGCAGGACGAAACGACCCGGTAGAAGCCGGAACGCAGATCATCCGGCAACCGCCAGCGATGGCTTTCCGGCCAGCCGCAGCCGGCTTTATAGGCATCCTTGGGGGTGGGCGTGAACACGCCCGCGATCCCCTCCACCTCCCGCACCATCTCCGGCGCATGGCCGTCGCGGTAGATCTGGAGGTTCCACTGCCCGGCCGTGGCGGAGGAGTGAAAGACCACCTCCTCGCCCGGATCATAGGATATCCGGTCGGTATAGGTATAAACCTCCGGCACGGACGGGTCCTCGCGCGGGGCCTCGTACCAGGGCAGGCTGTGCCAATGCTCGTCGGCATGCATCACCCGCGTCCGGCGCGGCGCGACATTGATCGGCCCCTGTTCGGGCGAACGAAAACCGGGCTTGCCGCTCATGCCTGCCCCCAGGCATCCGCTGGCAGTTCGAACGGCGCGGGGTCCAGGAAGCGCTTCACCACATTCAGCACTATCGTGCTGATATTGTTGTCATAGTCGTTATGGCCCAGCGACATGCCGAAGGTGATGGAGCCCGAGGCGAAGACAGCCCCGCCGCCCGGCGTTTCGAAGAAGACCATATCGGCGCGCACCAGCGCATTCTGGGTGCCGTCCAGCCCGTCCACCATGGTGCGGAACTCTTCCGGCGTCGGCAGCGCGCCCGCCCCCAGCCCTTCGGAAGTCGCCAGCAGCAGCGCATGACGCGGCGTGCCCAGATCGTAATCCAGCCGGTCGATCTCGCTGCCCACCGCCTTGTAGCGGAAGCCGAAATCGCCCAGCCTTTCATCGCGCCCGACGCCTTCGAAGATGAAACCCGCGCGCGGATCGTCGCTGCCATCCAGACGTTTGTACCAGCCGCAGACATCGTTGATCATGGCGGAGAAGCCGACCCCCACCAGCTTCTGCGGCGCGAAGCCGCTATGGCGCCAGAGCGAGCCCGGCTCGCCCGTGCCGGCCAGATGCACCTCGCCCGGCTGGGATTCCCAGGTGCGCGTGCCCGCCATGCCGCGCCGCACTTCCAGGGCCTCGGGGGCTGCCGGATGAAAGCCGCAGCGCCAGTAGAAGGCATTGCCGCCCATCGCGATATGACGCCCGCCGGCATTCTGGAAGGCCAGGATGGCGTTCATCATGGTGAAGGAGAAGTATTCCGGATGGGTCGGCGTCAGCATGACGCGATAGGGTGCAAGCGCCCGCACCCCTTCGCGGTCCAGCTCCACATCAGTGATCAGGTCATAATCGATGCCCTTCTCCTCCAGCCAGTCGAGGATATGGGTATCGTTGATCAGGTTGAACCAATAGCCGCGCGGCCGGATATTGAGCAGCGGCCGCAGCCAGGAGGAATAGGCCCGCCCCGACCCGTCCACATGCCAGTCATAGGTGGATTGGCCGACTTCCGGATGTTCCTGCAGGAAGATGTCATCCAGCGGCAGCCACAGCACATGCTCCATCAGCGTTTCGAAATGGGTGTGATAGAGGCGTAGCGCACTATTGGCATAGGCCAGATAGGTCGCCACCGATGCCACCACCACCAGATCGGCCCGTTTCGACTTGGCCCCCGGCGTCACGAAGAAGGTGACATAGCTTTCCACATCGGGCTCGGCCGCAGCATCCTGCGGCGTCAGGCGCAGGCAATAGACGCCCGAGCGCCAGTCATCGGGTACATCCAGCGTGACGGTGGTCTGCCAGCCGCAGTCATAAATATCATCGCTGTGAAAATGGATCGCGCCATATTCCCGCGGCGCCAGGCGCCAGTCATGCACCGCGCCCGACCAGTGAAATCCGGTCATGCCGCGCAGCGGCAGCTGGTGCAGCTCCCCCTGCAGGCAATTGGCCGACCGGTCGATGACCTGCAGCGTGCCGATCCCTTCGGAGAAATCCCAGAAGGCGACGAGGCCGTCGGGCAAGGCGCCGGTCCGCGCGGCAAGGTCGATGCAGCGCAGCGCCTCCGCCTCCATCCCGCGCGACAGAATGCGCGGCGCTTCGATCTTGCCGTCGAAATGGCCGGTATGGAGCCCGCCTTCCGCCTCATGATGCGCGGCGATCAGGTAAGGCAGGCCGGAGGACAGAATGGCCTCTGCCGGGAGCGCGAATTCCTCCGTCCTGGTAAATGGCGGCGTCCCGCCATCGGCAGGGATGATCAGGCTGAGCGCTGCCTTGCCCGTCGCCATGTCCAGCGAACAGGCCAGGAAGGACCAGTTGCGCTCACGCAGGCGCGCCGCCATGCGCAGCACAATCGCCGCGCCATCTCCGGCACCAAGTGTCAGGATGGGGTGCCCCGCGCTGTCGATGCCAAGCGTCACGCCCCGGCCCGTCGCCGCGCAGAAATCGCCCATCACGCTACGCGCGAAATCGGCCATCCGCGTGGGCCAGACATAGGCGCCGAAGCTCCACCCCGTGCCTTGGGGCGCCAGCGCGCCGCCATGCTCGACCACAACGCAGGAGCCCGGGCGGATCGGCTGCTCCAGAACGGGATGCACACCGTCAATGGCGCTTGGCATCACCGTGTATTTCAGGCCGGGTCCGTTCCGGTCCACATCACCACAGCGCAGGCGCAGCACTTCGACATTAACGGTCGGGCGCGCACTGGACAGCTGGAAGCGAATGGTTTCGCCCGCCTTCACGCTGATGCGGTCGGCATAGCCCAGATAGTCGTTGGTTTTATAGATCACCTTGGAACTCCGCCGGTAATGCGACACCCGTGATTTCCTGCCAACGCAGCTTGAAGACATGCCATTCCGCCTCGGCGAGCGAGGTGAAGACACGTTCGTCCACGAAAGGCATTGGGTCACCGCGCCGCGCCGGAATGCGCGACAGGCGCCAAGCCCTGCCGGGTTCCAGCACGATCAGGACAAGTCGCCCCTCTGCCCTGCTCCAGCGCATCTTGGCCAGCAGCATGCGCAGTTCCGGGCTGTGCTTGCCCAAGGGCGAACCGCGGAATTCCCGCACGAGGTCTAGACGTCCGGGATCGATGACATAGCGCATCGCCTGGGGGTCGCTGGTGTGATCCATGATCCGATCCATTCACCCGGGAAAGTCCGGGCAGATTTCCGTCCCTTGGGGAAAAGAAGGGGCGACCCCGCCAGGGGCCGCCCCACACCGAACACTAGCGGGTCAGCCACGCCGTCCAACGCTCGCGCAGCTTGTCGCGATTGGCACCGATCCAGGCAAAATCGGGCTTCACCAGCTTGGCATAGTTGGTTTCGGAGGTGGCGTAGAGGTCCCGCTCCGCCGCCGGAAGCAGTTCCAGCGCCGTCTTGCTGCCGGTGGCATAGTTCACCGCCTGCATGAAGGGCACATGGGCTTGCGAATTGGCGTAGAAGAAGTCCAGATAGGCCATCGCCGCCTTCGGGTCCGGCGCGCCCTTCAGGATGGACATATAGCCGGTATCGCGCAGCGCGCCTTCCCAGGACATGCCAATCGGCGCGCCTTCCTTGACCACGGCCAGGCCGCGACCGGAATAGGTCATGGTCATGACCACTTCCTTGGACCGCATGATCTGCTGCACCTGGTTGCCGGTCTTCCACCACACCGCGACATGCGGCCGGATTTCCTCCAGCTTGTTATAGGCGCGGTCGAGATCCATCGGCCACAGCGCTTCCGGCTTCACGCCATCGGCCAGCAATGCCGCGGCGGGCACCCACCAGTCACGGTCGCCGGTATCGGGCAGGCCGCGCGGTCCCGGGAAGGTCTTCACATCCCAGAAATCGGCCCAGGTCTTCGGCGCCTTGTCCTTGAAGACCTCCGTATTGTAGGCGATCAGCATGCCGCCGGTGGTGCGCGCCACGCCATAGGGTTCACAGGCATCCGAAACACCGAACTTCTTGACGCTGGCCAGCGCGTCGCAGTCGATTTTCTGCAGCATCTCGGTACGGGCCACCAGATCGGGACCGGTCGCGGTGACGATATCGAATTCGACCTTGCCCGTGCGCACCATGGCTTCGGCTTTGGCCCATTGGTCGGGCACTTCGATATCGACGGGAATGACTTCGAGATCATTGGCCTTGCCGAAGGGCTCGTAGAAATACTGCTTCAGCGTATTGCCCATCAGCCCGCCCGTCGTGGCGATGACGAGTTGGTCTTCCAGATCGGCGGCCTGCGCGGGCGCGAACCCGGCAGAGGCCACGGCAAGCGCGAAGGCCCCCATGGTCCATTTCAAACTGCTTTTCGGCATTGTATCTCTCCTCTGTTGTCAGCCGTTCCGATTATTTTTGTCGTCATCTCTTGCCGCGAGACTTCAGGACATAGGCGCCCAGAAGGATCGCAACCGAGAGCAGGATGAGCAGGGTTGCAATCGCCGGAATGATCGGCGTCAGATTCTGCTCGATATCGTCGAACATGCGGCGCGGCAGGGTCTTCTGCCGGATCCCCGACAGGAAGAAGGACACCACCGGCTCATCGAAGGAGATGATGAAGGCGAACAGCGCGCCGCTCAGCACATTGGGCAGGACCAAAGGCAGCGTCACCAGACGGAAGGCGTCGAAGCGCGAGGCGCCGCAGCTCATCGCCGCCGCTTCCAGGCTGGGATCGACCTTGCCCAGCGCCGCCGCCATGGTGAAGACCACGAAGGGCAGCGCCAACACCGTATGGGCCAGCACGAAACCGGTAATGGTGCCCGACAGCCCGATCTGTTGGAAGACAAGGTACAGACCGACGGCCAGCGCGATATGCGGCACCACGATGGGGCCGATCAGCAAGGCCTGGAACAGGCTGGCAAGTCGCCCCCGGCCGCGCACCATGGCATAGGTCGCCGCCGTGCCGATCACACTGGCCAGCACCGCCGTCAGCGCGGCTACCTGCAAAGACAGGATGGTCGCGCGCACCCATTGCCGGTCCCCGAAATATTCGGCGTACCATTTCAGGGTGAAACCGGTCGGCGGGAATTCCAGGAACTCGCTGGTCGTGATCGACATCGGAATGACGATCACCAGCGGGATGATGATGAAGGCCAGGACCGCATAGACATAGGCGCTGAGGGCGAGCGAGCCCTTGTTGATGGGCCCGCGGGTCATGACGAAGCTCCCATCAGCCGGTCGAAGCGTAATGTTTTGCTGAACACCAGCGCCAGGAAGGTGACGAACAGCGTCAGCGTGCCCACCAGGGCAGCGGCGAAGGGCCAGTCCAGCACTTCACGGATCTGTTGCGATACCAGGGTGGCGATCATCAACTCCTGCGGGGAACCCAGCAGCGCCGGGGTGATGAAGAAGCCAAGCGCGGTCAGGAATACCAGCAGCGAGCCGCTGACCACGCCGGGCAGGCTCAGGGGCAGCACCACCTCCAGGAAAATCCGGTGATTGGGCGCCCCCAGAACCGAGGCCGCGCGCATATAGTCATTGGGAATGCTGCGCAGCGCGCCATAGAGCGGCAGGATCATGAAGGGCAGCAGCACATGCGCCATGGCGATCACCACCGCGCTTTGCGTGTACAGCAATTGCAGCGGCCCATCCGTCAGCCCGATCGTCTGCAAGCCGGTGTTGACCAGCCCGTGCCGCTCCAAGAGATAGGCCCAGGCCGCCGTGCGCACCAGCACGCTGGACCAGAGCGGCAGGATCACGCAGATCGCCACAACAGCGGCCAGCGCACCGCGAATGCGGGTCATGAAATAGGCCACGGGAAAGCCGAGAACCACACAGGTGATGGTGACCAGCACCGCCGTCCACAGCGTGCGCATCAACACCCGCGCATAGACCGGGTTGGTCACGACCTTGGCATAGTTGGCCAGCGTCGGCTCCGGCTCCATCACGCTGATGACCAGCAACTTCGCCAGCGGATAGAGGAAGACGAAGCCCAGGATTACGAAGAAGGGGCTGAGCAGCAGCAGCGTCGACAACCCGCTCAGCCGCCGTCCATCGGAATGCCAGAAGGCGGAACGGCCGGAAGCGCTCATTGCCCCAGCCCCTTATAGAGCAGCGCCGCATCCTTCGGGACGGAGAAGGTCGCAACCGACCCGATGACAAGCGGACCGAGATCGGATGCGCCGGGGATGCGCGCCCGGATTTCCTTGCCATTGGGCAGCGCACCGATCAGCAGCAGCGCGGCACCGGCATAGACGATATCGCGCAGGGTGACATGCAGGCTGTAGCGCCCATCGCCCGCCCCCAGCTGCAGGCGTTCCGGCCGCACCGCCAACACCGCCTTTTGGCCGGCCGCGACCGGCTCGACCACCGCGCCGGACGGCACGTCCCAGACCTCGCCGGACGGAAGCGCCACGCGGACCTGCTCGGCCACGGCCTGCACATCGACATCGATGAAATTCATTTCGCCGATGAAGCCGGCGGTGAACAGATTCTCCGGCCGCTCATACAGCGCGCGCGACGGGCCAATCTGTTGAATGCGGCCATCCTTCAGCACCGCCACCCGGTCGGCCATGGTCAGGGCCTCGCCCTGGTCATGGGTGACGAAGATCACGGTGATGCCAAGCTCGGCATGCAGCCGCTTGATCTCAAGCTGCATCTCCTCGCGCAGGTTCTTGTCCAGGGCCGATAGCGGCTCGTCCATCAACAGCACGCGCGGGTGATAGACGATGGCGCGGGCCAGGGCCACGCGCTGCTGCTGCCCGCCCGACAGCTGCGAGGCGGTGCGCTCGCCATAGCCTTCCAGCCGCACGGTCGCCAGCGCCTGCTGCGCCCTGGCATGGCGCTCGGCCTTGGAAACACCCCGCATTTTCAACGGGAAGGCCACATTGTCCAAAATCGACATATGCGGGAACAAGGTGTAGTTCTGGAACACCATGCCCAGATTGCGCTTGTTTGCCGGCAAATAGGTCAGGTCTTCGCCATCCACCGTGATCGTGCCGCTGGTCGGAAACTCGAACCCGGCCAGCGCCATCAGGATGGTGGTCTTGCCCGAACCGCTCGGCCCCAGAAGCGCCAGGAACTCGCCCGCCGCGATATCGATATCCACGCCATCCACGGCCCGAACCGCGCCATAGCGCTTTTCCAGCGCCTGGATATGAATGGAAGCCCCTGCGGCGGACCGCTTATTCGCTTCGTCAGTCACGGAGGATCGTCCCCTCTTCCCGTTCCATCATGCGGGGCACGGCAGCAGATGCCACTCGCCCGGCAAGCCCGACCATTCCGGCCTCCCCCAATATTATATTTGATATATCGTAAGCCTAAGGCGCAATGAAGCGCGCGACAAGCCCCATTTGCTCATCCAGCATCACCCCGCCGCCGATTGTGCCTGCGCCCTGCGCGGCCGCCTCCGCCATCAGGCGGGTTACGGCGGGATTGACGATGATGTCATAGATGGTATGGCCCGCGCCGATGCCCTTGATATCCAAAGGCAACGGGTCACCGACCTGCATACCCAGCGAGGTGGTGTTGACGATCAGCTCGAAATCCGCCGGGTTTCCCTGCCCGACCCGAACCGATATATCAGGGAAGGCCTGTTCGACGGCATCGGCCAGCTGCCGGGCCTTCGCCGCATCGCGATTGACGATCAGCAGTTCGGCCACACCTGCTTCGGCCAGGGCAAAGGCGGTGGCCCGCCCGGCGCCGCCTGCCCCGATCTGCATTGCACGCCTGCCCTTGGGGTCGAAGCCCTGCTTCCGCAGCCCGCCGAGAAAGCCCGGCGCATCCAGATTGTCGCCGATCAGCCGCCCCTCCGCGGTGCGTTTGACGAAATTGACCGCGCCGATCCGCCTGGCCGTCGCCGTCACCTCGTCCAGATGGCGGATCACCGCCACCTTATGGGGGATGGTGACGCCGAATCCGGCCACATTGCGCATGCAGCGGATCGCCGCCAGCACCGGCCCCAGATCATCCGGGCGCACATGCAGCGGCGACACCGCCACATCCTGGCCGATGGATTGAAAATAGGCGTTCATCACCGCGCTGGCCCGGACATGACCGACCGGGTCGGCCAGCACGAACATGATCCTGCTCTTGCCCGTAATCTCCATGACCGTCCCCCTTATTCCGGCGCCAGCAGGCCACGGCCATAGCTGGCATAGCGTTCCCGCACCCGGGCCATTTCCTCCTCCGGCAGCAGCACGGGCTCGCCGCTCTGCAGGGCCAGAAGATATTGCTTCGCCAGGGTTTCCAGCTTCACTGTCAGGTCGAAAGCCTGCTGCAGGCTTTTGCCCACCGCGATCATGCCGTGATTGGCCAGCAGGCAGGCCTTCCGGTCGCGCAGGGCGGCCACCGCCCCTTCCGCCAGCGCCCTGGTGCCGAACGTGGCATAGGGGGCACAGCGGATGTCCGACCCGCCGAAGCCCGCCACCATATAATGGAAGGGCGGCAAGGCCCGGCGCAGGCAGGACAGCGCCACGCAATGATCGGCATGGGTATGCACGACCGCCTGAACCTCCGGATAGGCATTCAGGATCGCCAGATGCATATGCCATTCGCTGGACGGTATACCCGGACCCAGAATGTCGCCATCCGGGCTCATCCGCACCAGCCGCTCCGGCGTCATATTGGCACTGTTGCCGCCCGTGGGGGTGATCAGCATCCCTGCCGGCAGGCGACAGCTGACATTGCCGCTGCTGCCATGATTCAGCCCCTTCTCCTCCAGCCGTGCCACCACGCCCAGAAGCTCTGTTGCCAGATCGCTCATGCCGCGCCCCCCGGAAATTCCATGGAATGAAGGGCGGACAGGAACAGATCGACCGGCCCCAGCTTGCCTGATTTCAGGCAGAAACCCATCGGCTCCGCCCCGTCCGCCACCGCATTGCCGATCCCCGGCCCGCCATAGGCCCCGACGCGCAACCGCTTGACGCCCAGATGCTCGACGATGGAGCCCGACGTCTCCCCGCCCGCGACCACGAAGCGCCGCACCCCGGCCTGCTTCAGCGCGACGGCCAGGCCGCCCAGGATGGCCTCCGCCAAAGCGGCCGCGCCGTCGCGACCATAGCATTCCTGCGCGGCCCGCACGGCTTCGGGCGAGGCGGAGGTGGCAATCGCAACCGGCCCCTCGCCCAGCCTCGGCAAGGCCCAAGTCAGCGCCGCCTCAATGGCCGATGCCGCATCGGGGGTAGCCAGAAGATCGAGCCGCAGCACGGGGCGTGCAGCCTCGAACGCGGCGAGCTGTTCCAGCGTGCGATCCGCGCAGCTGCCCGACAGGACCACACCGCCGCCACGGACCGGCGGCAAGGACGGGACGTCCGCGTCGGTCGCAACCAGACCCAGCGCTTTCCAGAGTGGCGGATAATACTGCACGATGGTCGCGTTGCCGGTCATCACCTTCCAATCCCGGGTCAGCCGCGCGATGGTCGCCAGATCGTCATTCGCGACGGAATCGGTGATGAAGAACTGTTTGCCTTCCGCCATCTGGCGGGTGATCGCCGCCTGTAGCGCCTCCACACCCGCCCGCAGCAGCGGGTAGTGCAGCAGCCCCACCCCCGTTTTGGTCTGGCGCTGCAAGACACGCACCAGATCGGGATTGGTCATCGGCGTCAGCGGATCATGCCGCTTGGGCGATTCCGATACCAGCTGGGTGCCGAGGAAAAGATGGCCGTTATAGACGGTGCGCAGCAGTTCGGGCGACCCGGGGCAGAAGGCGGTGCGGTCGGCATCGGCAACCCGCAGCAGCATATCGGCCACCGGGCCGATATTGCCCTGATCGGTGGAATCAAAGGTGGCGCAGTATTTGAAAAAGAGCTGGCGCGTGCCGCGATCCAGCAAGGCCCGCGCCCCGGCTTCCATCTTCGCCACGGCCAGATCCGCGGCGATCACGCGGGTCTTCTGCGCCACCACAAAAGCAGGCCGTGCTGGCTCCTGCCCCAAGGCAGCCGGATCGGTCACGAAACCGCAATCCACCCCCTGCGCGACCAGCATCGCGGCCGTTTCCATGCCGCCGGTCAGATCATCCGCCACCACGCCAAAAACCGGTTTCATTGCCCGAACACACCATCCCTGAATCGATTTTCGGTATTTAATACATGATATATCAGTTTGAGCAACGGGCTTCCTGGGAATGCGGCCGCAATGCGGAAGGAGAGGTTATGGCACTGCCAAGGCGGAATTCCGCTGCCCGATGCGCCAACCGGGACAATACCCTGCCCAGCCGTCAGATCACCGGCCGGGCGGCCTTGCCATGCCGGATGCGTTCACGGATCACGGTCAGCAGGCCGGCACCGGCGATGATCACAAGCCCGATCACCCCCAGCATTCCAGGCGTTTCGCCGAAGATCGCGACGCCGAACAGCACGGCCCAGAGCAGCTGCGAATAATGCGCCGGCGCGACCTGGCTGGCCCCGCCCAGACGCAGCGCCACGATCAGTGCCCATTGCCCCAGCCCATAGGTCAGCCCACCCAGCGCCATCACGGCAAGCTGCCAGCCGACGGGCATGACGAAGCCGCCCGTAGCCAGCATGGCAACGCCATTCAATACAATCAGATACAGTACCAGCGTGCCCAGAATACTGGTTCTTTTCGCGCCAACGGCCATGCGCCGCAACAGCAACACGGCACTGCCCGTCCCCAGCGCACAGCCCACCGCGCCCAGATGACCGGGATGCAGATCCTGAAAGCCCGGCCGCACCACGAACAGTACACCGATGAAGCCCAGTGCCACGGCCGACCAGCGCCAGATGCCCACATCTTCCTTCAGGACCAGGGCGGACAGAATGGTCACGAACAAGGGCGCCAGGAAGATCAGCGCATAGGCTTCCGCCAGGGGGATTGTGGTGAAGGCGAAGACGCCGCACATGCTGGCGACCACACCGCAGACTGCCCGGCCATGCACGAACCAGGGCCGATCCATGTGCCAGAAATCGCGCCAGCGTTCTTCCGGATGGCGGGTAAAGGTCAGCACTACGCCTGCGAAGACGTTGAAAAAGAACCCGATCTCGAACACCGACATGGACGGGCCTAGATATTTCGCGCAAGCATCGCAGATCGAGAACGTCCCGTAGGCCACCAGGCCCATGACAAAGGGATTCATCGCGGATGGGTTCTTTCACACAACCTAGCGGATCACCCGGAAGTGGATGATGCAAACCACACGATATATCATATTACAACATTCCGTCATCGTCCTTGCCGGGCCGGACCGCCAAGCAGCTGTGAACGGAATGCCGCTATTGTTGCCCGGAAAGGGACCTGGCGGTCCTCACACCTGCGATCCGCCCGAAATCAATCGGCACTGCCGGCCAGCCGCCCGAATGTCGGGTTCGCGACGCCGGCGGCAAAGGCATAGGGCGAAGGGCTGCGCCGGGAAATCCGATAGACCGAAGCGGGCGGCAAATTCCGAAATGTGCCCCCCATGCGATGGGCGACCAGCCCCAGCCGGGCCAGAACCGGCGCGGGAACCGGGCAACGCGTGCCATAGGTGAACTGGAAAAAGGACGCATCGGCTTCCAGCAGATCGAAAGCCCCTTTCAGGATCAGCAACACCTTGCGCGGCGGCATGGACAGCAGCGGCAGCCCGCTGACGACGGCACCGAGACGGATGTCCTCCAGCTTTTCCATATGGCGCAGCCGCGCCGCATCCACCGGCACGATCCGGGCGCCGGGAAATTTCAGGCTCAGCATCGCACCAAAGCGCGGATCGATTTCGACCAGCAGCAAATCCCGCTCGTCAACGCCACGCCCCAGCAAAGCGCGGGTGAAAGCGCCCGTCCCCGGCCCCAGCTCCATCACCGGGCCGGTATCGCCATCAATCTCGCTGGTGATCAAACGCGCCAGCGCCTCGCCCGACGGCGCCACCGCCGCGACACGCAAGGGGTCCGAGATCCAGCTCCGCAGGAAGAACAGAGCCTCCGAGATTCCAGAGCTCATTCGTACCGAATCCCCGCCTTGCCCAGGTTTTGGCTGCGCCGCGCGCCGCTACGTCGAGC
>Ga0209066_10002372_pt1 | contig 22923 bp, 23 predicted proteins | sample All_14_2_FD_187198 | JGI IMG/M metagenome (GOLD analysis project Ga0209066, IMG submission 187198) | Freshwater microbial communities in response to fracking from Pennsylvania, USA - Allegheny Zone_MetaG_DW_15 (SPAdes) (version 2) ... | reverse complement strand
TCGCCGCCGCCGCGATCGAGATCTGCAGGGTGAGGCCGAGCCCCGCCATGAAGAGCGGGATGTTGTCCCAGACCACCGACCAATTCATCAGAGCACCGCCTCGAGGAACTTCCGGGTGCGCGGTTCGGTCGTGGTGGTGAACAGGCTGCGGTCGCCCTGCTCCACGATCGATCCGGCATCCATGAACACGTTCTTGTCGCCGACCTCCCTGGCGAACCCCATCTCGTGGGTGACGACGACCATCGTCATGCCCGACTCGGCGAGCTCCTGCATGACGCCGAGCACCTCGCCGACCATCTCGGGGTCGAGCGCGGAGGTCGGCTCGTCGAAGAGCATCACCTTGGGCTCCATGACGAGCGCCCGCGCGATCGCGACGCGCTGCTGCTGCCCGCCGGAGAGCTGCGACGGGTATGCCCCGAGCTTCTGGAGCAGTCCGACCCGGTCGAGCTGGAGCGCGGCGCGCTGCTCCGCCTCCTCGCGGGCGACGCCCTTGACGCGGCGCAGGGCGATGGCGACGTTGTCGAGCGCGGAGAGGTGCGGGAAGAGGTTGAACTGCTGGAACACCATCCCCACCTGCTGGCGCAGGACGAGGGGGGAGACGCGCTTGTGCGCGGGCTCGCCCGGCACGCCGGGGCCGTACTCCGCACCGAGCACCCTGACCGATCCGGAGTCCGGCGGCTCGAGCAGGTTGATGGTGCGCAGGAGCGTCGACTTGCCCGAGCCGGACGGCCCGAAGATCACGACGTGCTCGCCGCGGCGCACCTCGAGGTCGACGCCGTGGAGGACCTCCGTGCCGTGGAACGACTTGATGATCGAGCGCAGCTGGACGACCACCTCGTCCCCAGGCGATGGACTGTGTCCGTTCATGGCTGCTCTGGTTCCTTCCGTCACGCATGATCCGCGGCTTCCGTATGCCAGGCGAGCGTAATCGATGGTTTTCAATCGAAAGGGGCAACTCGGCATTTTGGAACATGTTGTTAACAATTCCGGCACATTCGCGACCTATTCGTAACGTCGAGCGACATAGAGTGCTTTCAGGTGGACACGCAGGCCCACCCCTGCACGAGGAACGAGGAGGCACGAGGATGCGGTTCGGAGTCGGGCTGTGGAACCTCCAGACCACGGCCATGATGCCGAGATCGTCGGCGGCCGTGTACCGCGACCTCGTCGGCGAGGCGCGCGAGCTCGAGCGTCTCGGCTACGAGTCGCTGTGGCTCTCCGAGCACCACTTCTTCTACGACGGCTACTGTCCGGCCGTGCTCAGCGCCGCCGCCGTCGCGCTCGCCGCGACGAGCACGCTGCGCGTCGGCACGGGCATGCTGCTGCTGCCGCTGCAGGAGCCGAGGCGCGTCGCCAGGCTCGCGGCGCGGCTCGCGGAGCACAGCCGTGGGCGATTCGACCTCGGGGTCGGCCTCGGCTACCGGCCGACGGAGTTCGACGGCAAGGGGCTCGCGATGGCCGATCGGCTCCGGCGCAGCACCGCTGGGCTCGCGGCGCTCGCCGAGATCGCCGAGCCGGCCGGCGTCGCCGTCGTCAACGGCTCGGCGACGCCGAAGGGCATGGCGAGGGCCGGCGCGCGCGGTCAGGCGATCATGCTCTCCGGCGGCAACCCGCTCTCGCTCGTGCGCGAGCTCGCCGCCGCGCACCGGGAGGGCTGGGAGCAGGCGGGACGCCCTGGGGGGCGTCGGCCGAGGGTCATCGCGCTGCGCAACATCTGGCTCACCGAGTCGGAGGCGGAGCGCGCCGCGGTCCTCGCCTACCAACGCGCGAGCTACGTGCTCTACGCGGGGCTCGGCTGGAGCGTCCGCGCCTCGGGGGACACCCCCGAGATGGACTTCCGCGCCGACCTCGACCGCGCGCTCGCCGGCGCGGTCGGCACGACGATCATCGGCGGCGTCGACGAGGTCGTCGACGGCCTCGTGGCGACCGCGGAGGCCGGCGTCGACGACGTGGTGCTCCGCGTGATGATCGAGGGGGCGCCGACGGGCGCCGTATTCGACATGCTCGGCCGCTTCGCCGAGCAGGTCGCCCCGCAGCTCGAGACGATGGAGGCCGCGGCATGAGGATCGGCATCAGCATCGACGCGGCGGCCGCGGACGCCGTCGCGATGGCCGCGGCCGCCGACGAGGCGGGGCTCGCGTTCGTCCTCGTCCGAGACCGCGACGGGCTCGCCGCGGTCTCGGCCGGCCCCGTCGCCGTCGCGACGACGGACGCGAGGATCGTCGTCGAGGTCGCGATCGGCGACGAGAACCCGGTCACGCTCGCGGAGGAGCTCGTCGTGCTCGACGCAGCGTCCGGTGGCCGGCTCGCCGCGCTCGCCTCGACCGGCGCGCTCGACGTGGCCGCCGCCGCCGAGGACGTCGCGCTCCTGCGGCTCGCCCTCACGCCGCGGCCGTTCCGGCATCGCGGGCCTCGCTGGAGCATCCCAGCCGGGATCGCGCCGGAGGCCGGGGAGACGATCATGGTGACGCCGCCGACGGTCCAGTTCCAGTTCCCGCTCTGGGTCGAGGGTGCCGCAGCCGCCGCGGTCGCCCGCGACCTCGGCATCCCGGAGCTGCTGCCGACTGGCGCCAGACCGACCGGCGACGGTCCGCTCGTGCCGGCGACCGCCGCGCTCACGGGGGACCGCGCGATCGACCTCGCGCTCGTCGCCGAGCGCAGCCGGTCCGGGGTCACGCACCTCGCCGTATCGCTGCCGCCGGACGCCCCGCTCAGCGCTCTGCCAGACTATGTCGCACGCCACCTCATCCCCGAGGTCGCGATGGTCGGGTTCCCCCGACTGCTCGCGGAGGACGAGGTGCCACCGGCATGGCCGGGCGCGTGAACGAGACGTCGGGAGGGCAGTCGGTGGGCGCAGGCGATTCGGCCAAGCCGGTGACGCGCATGGCGGGGCTCTCGAAGCTCGTCTCCCGCGTCGCGCCGACCGTGGCGCTCGACCAGGTCGACCGCGAGCTCATCGCGCTCATGCTCGCCGACTCGCGGACCTCGCAGCGCCAGCTCGCGAAGCAGATCGGGATGTCGGCGCCCGCGGTGGGCGAGCGGATCGCCAGACTCGAGCGGCTCGGCGTGATCAAGGGCTACACCGTCGACATCGACTGGAGCGCCGTCGGGGTGCCCGTGCTCGTCTACATCCCGATGACGATCGCGGCCGGCGCCGACCTCGAGGCGCTCGTCGGCGAGCTCACCGCGATCCCGGAGCTCGAGTCGCTCACCGTCGTCACCGGCGGCTACGACCTCATCGCGCGGTTCCGGTTGAGCGACCACATGCACCTGCAGCGGCTGCTGCTCGACCGTCTCTACCCGATCGGCGGGCTCAGCCGCTTCGAGACACTGCTCGGCCTCGGCGACATCCCGGCCGGGGTCGACCTGCCCGCGGTCATGCGGCAGGTGTACGAGGATGGTCGCTGAACCCATGACGGACTCGCCGGTCGCGCTCGCGATCACGGCGTTGCCGGGGATCCCCGAGATCGCCGTCGGCGACGACCTCGCGGGGATCGTGGCGCACGCCGCCGCGGCGGCCGCGGTCGCCGACGGCGACATCCTCGTCGTGACCTCGAAGATCGTGAGCAAGGCCGAGGGCCGCATCGTCGCGGCCGACGACCGCGAGGACGCGATCACCGCCGAGACGGTCCGCGTCGTCGCGGTCGCCGAGCACCCTGGCGGCGCGCGCACGCGGATCGTCGAGAACCGGCAGGGCCTCGTGCTCGCCGCGGCGGGCGTCGACGCGAGCAACACCCCGGACGGCACGGTGCTCCTGCTGCCGGAGGATCCGGACGCGTCGGCTCGGCGGATCCGCGACCGCGTGCGCGTCGAGACGGGCGCGCGCGTCGGGGTGATCGTCTCCGACACGCTCGGCAGGCCGTGGCGACTCGGGCAGACCGACGTCGCCATCGGCGCCGCCGGCGTGCGCGTGCTCCTCGACCTGCGCGGGACGACGGATGCGCACGGGCGCCGCCTCGACGTCACGGCACCGGCCGTCGGCGACGAGGTCGCCGCGGCCGGCGACCTCGTCAAGGGCAAGGCGGCGGGGCTCCCGGTCGCCCTCGTCCGCGGGCTCGGCCACCTCGTCGACGAGGATGCGCCGGGCGCGCGCTCGCTGCAGCGCGCCTCGGCCGACGACCTCTTCCGGCTCGGCGCCGCCGAGGCGTGGCGCGAGGGCTTCACCGCCGGCGCCGACGTCGCGGGCCGGGATGCCGGGGCCGAGCGCGGGCCGGGCGCACGGTGGAGCGTCGTCATCCCGATCAAGCCGTCGGCCTCGGCGAAGTCGCGACTCGTCGCCCGCGACCGCGAGGCCCTCGCGCGGGCGATCGCGCTCGACACCGTCGCCGCGGTCGCCGCGTGCGACGCCGTCGACGAGGTCGTGCTCGTCACGGCGGATGCCGCGATCGTCGCCGCCGTCGCGGCCGATGCGCGCATCCGCGTCGTCGACGACGGCGGTGCGGCCGGACTCACGGCCGCGATCGCGCTCGGCCTCGGGGCGATCCCGATCGATCGGCATCGCGCGGTGCTCCTCGGCGACCTGCCGGCGCTGCGGCCGGTCGACCTCGCGACGGCCCTCGCGGCGGCGACCGCGCATCCGCTCGCCACGGTGCCGGACGCCGACGGCGACGGCACGGTGCTCGTCACCGCGCTCCCGGGCGAGCGGCTCGCGCCGCGGTTCGGGCCGGCCTCGGCCGCCGAGCACCGCGCCGCCGGCTTCGCGCCGCTGCCGGTGCTCGCCGAGTCGACGCTGCGTCGCGACGTCGACACCGCGGAGCACCTCGCGGCCGCGGCGCGCCTCGGGCTCGGCCCGCGCACGGCCGCCGCGCTCGTCGTCGCCGCCGGCTGAGCCGGCGCCGCCCCGCGCCGGCTCAGGCGCGCGCGGCCTCGGCGATCGCGGCCGCCACGGGCCGGGCGTCGCCGACGATCGCGCCGACGGTGACCCGCACGTGCGGGTCGCCGCCGAGCTGGAACGGCGCCCCCGGCGCGACGCGGATCCCGGCCGCGGCGAGCCGAACGATCGCCGCCCGCTCGTCGGCGACGGGCACCCACGCGTTGATCCCGTCCCCGGCGGTCATCGGCACCCCGGCCGCGGTCATGGCCGCCGCGAAGTCGCGCTGCCGCGCCGCGTAGGCCTCGCGCGCGGCGTCGACCTCGGCGACCGACACGGGATCGGTGAGCAGCCGGTGCAGCACGGCCTGCGTGATCCTCGACGTCCAGCCCGGCCCGAGGAGGCGTCGCGCGACGACCCGGTCGACGAGCGCGCGCGGCCCGCCGAGTGCGCCGATGCGCAGATCGGGGCCGTGCGACTTCGAGAAGCTGCGCACGTGGAGCACTCGCGCCGGCAGGTGCGCGGCGAGGCTCACCGGCTCGGCCGAGCTGATGCCGCCGGAGTGGTCGTCCTCGATGACGACCGCGCGCTCCGCGGCCCGGCTGCGGCGCAGCACCTCGGCGAGGGCGCCGGCGCGCTCGGTGCTCATCGAGATTCCGGTGGGGTTGTGGGCCCTCGGCTGGAGGAACACCACCGCCGGGCCGCTCGCGAGCGCCGCGCCGAAGGCGCCGGGGTGCATGCCGTCCTCGTCGAGCGGCACGCCGATCGGCTCGACGCCGTAGCGCTCGAGCAGGTCGAGCAGCGGGGGGAAGGTCGGCGTCTCGACGACCGCGCGATCGCCGAAGTGCACGAGGCTCGCGAGGGCCCGGTCGATGCCGTCGAGGGCGCCGTCGACGACGGTGAGCGTCTCAACCCGCGACGGCCACCCTTCGCGGAGCAGGTCGTGCAGCTCCGGGATGTCCGGGCGGCGCCGGTAGCCGGCGGACGCGTCGGCGAGACCGTCGTCGCGCGCCGCGAGCACCTCGGTGTATGCGCGGTCGAGCCTCGGCAGCAGCGTCGGGTCCGGCGTGCCCTGCGAGAGGTCGAGCGCCGCCGCGACGCCGCCGTCGAGGCCGCGGTATCGCGTCGGCATCCAGTTCTGCGGGGCGCTGCGGACGGTGCTGCCGCTGCGGCCCCGGCTGACGATGAGCCCGGCGGCGGTGAGGGTCTGCCACGCCGTGCTCACCGTCGCCGGGCTCACCCCGAGCTCGGCGGCGAGCACGCGGACGGTCGGCAGTCGGTCGCCGGGGGCGAGCTCTCCCGAGCGGATGAGGCGCGCGATCCCGGCCGCGATCCCGCGCGGGGTCGGCTCGTCGATCGCCGCGCGCACCGACCGCATCCGTGGTCTCCTCAGGGGTTTTACTCCGGCGTCACAGGGCGTAACGTCAGAGAAATGTTCAGCCCGAAGAATAACAAAACCGAGGAAGAGGGAAGGACGCACCATGACCATCGTCCGCGCCGCCATCACCCAGACGACCTGGACGGGCGACAAGGAGTCCATGCTCGACAAGCACGAGGAGTTCGCGCGTGAGGCCGCGGCCCAGGGTGCGCGGGTCATCTGCTTCCAGGAGCTGTTCTACGGCCCCTACTTCGGGATCACGCAGGACCAGAAGTACTACCGCTACGCCGAGCCGGCCGACGGCCCCATCGTGCAGCGGTTCGCGGCGCTCGCCAAGGAGCTCAACCTCGTCATGATCCTCCCGATCTACGAGGAGGAGCAGACGGGCGTCTACTACAACACGGCGGTCGTCGTCGACGCCGACGGCACGATCCTCGGCAAGTACCGCAAGCACCACATCCCGCACCTGCCGAAGTTCTGGGAGAAGTTCTACTTCACGCCCGGCGACCTCGGCTACCCGGTCTTCGACACCGCCGTCGGCAAGGTCGGCGTCATCATCTGCTACGACCGCCACTTCCCGGAGGCCTGGCGCATGCTCGGCCTCAACGGCGCGCATCTGGCCTTCAACCCGAACGCGACGAAGCCGGGGCTCTCGAACCGGCTGTGGGAGGTCGAGGGGCCCGCGGCCGCCGTGGCGAACGGCTACTTCGTGCTCCAGCCCAACCGGGTCGGGCTCGAGGACAACGAGTACGGCGACGAGGCCGTCGACTTCTACGGCACGAGCCAGGTCATCGACCCGCGGGGCAACATCGTGGGCGAGCTCGGCAGCAGCGAGCACGAGGAGATCCTCATCCGCGACCTCGACCTCGACCTCGTCCAGCAGATGCGCGACGACTGGCAGTTCTACCGGGACCGTCGCCCGAGCAGCTACGGCCCGATCGCCGGCCGCTGACGTCCACCGAGTTCGAGGAGGAACACCATGGGGACCACGCTCATCACCGGCGGCACCGTCGTCTCGGCGACCGGCAGGACGCAGGCCGACGTGCTCATCGACGGCGAGACGATCGTCGGCGTGCTCGCGCCCGGCTCGGTGCTGCTCGGCAGTGACCTGACCCGCTCGGTCGACACCGTCATCGACGCGACCGGCAAGTACGTCATCCCCGGCGGCATCGACGCGCACACGCACATGCAGCTGCCCTTCGGCGGCACGTCGGCGAGCGACACGTTCGAGACGGGCTCGACGGCGGCCGCATGGGGCGGCACGACGACGATCATCGACTTCGCGGTGCAGCGCGCGGGGGAGCGCGTCGAGGACGGCCTCGCCCAGTGGCACGAGCTCGCCGCGGGCAACTGCGCGATCGACTACGGCTTCCACCAGATCATCGGCGGCGTCGACGAGCACTCGCTCGCGGCGATGCCGAAGCTCGTCGACGAGGGCATCACGAGCTTCAAGATGTTCATGGCCTACCCGGGCGTCTTCTACTCCGACGACGCGCAGATCCTCAAGGCCATGCAGATCTCGGCCGAGACCGGCCTGCTCACGATGATGCACGCCGAGAACGGGCCGGCCATCGACGTGCTCGCGGCGCAGCTCGCCGAGGCGGGCAAGACCACCCCCTACTACCACGGCATCGCCCGCGCCTGGCAGATGGAGGAGGAGGCGACGCACCGCGCGATCATGCTCGCGAACCTCACGGGGGCCCCGCTCTACGTCGTCCACGTCTCGGCGAAGCAGGCCGTGCAGCAGCTCGCCTGGGCGCGCGACAACGGCCAGAACGTCTTCGGCGAGACCTGCCCGCAGTACCTCTACCTCTCCCTCGAGGAGCAGCTCGGCGCCTCGAGCGACGAGTGGGGCTCGTTCGAGGGGGCGAAGTGGGTGTGCTCGACCCCGCTGCGCTCGCGCGAGGAGGGCCACCAGGATCACATGTGGCAGGCGCTGCGCACGAACGACATCCAGATGGTCTCCACCGACCACTGCCCGTTCTGTATGAAGGATCAGAAGGAGCTCGGCCGCGACGACTTCCGCGCCATCCCGAACGGGATCGGCTCCGTCGAGCACCGCATGGACCTCATGTACCAGGGCGTCGTCACCGGCCGGCTCACGCTCGAGCGCTGGGTCGAGCTCACCTCGACGACCCCGGCGCGGATGTTCGGGCTCCACGGCCGCAAGGGCGTCATCGCCCCGGGCGCTGACGGCGACGTCGTCGTCTACGACCCGAACGGGCACACCTCGATCGGCGTCGACAAGACCCACCACATGAACATGGACCACTCGGCCTGGGAGGGATTCGAGATCGACGGCCACGTCGACACGGTCATCGCCAGGGGCAAGGTGATCGTCGACGACGGCCGGTATCTCGGGGCCAAGGGCGACGGTCGCTACCTCAAGCGCGGCCTCAGCCAGTACCTCGTCTGAGCCGCAGGCCGCCAGCGCCCCCATCCCCCCGCCAGAGCCCGACCAGAGCACAGGAGCACCATGGACTTCGGCGTCGTCCTCCAGACCAACCCGCCCGCGTCGCGGACGGTCCACCTCGCCAAGCTCGCCGAGCAGTACGGCTTCTCGACGGCCTGGACCTTCGACTCGCACCTGCTGTGGCAGGAGCCCTACGTCATCTACTCGAAGATCCTCAACGAGACCCACCGGATCAAGGTGGGGCCGTTCGTGACGAACCCCGCCACGCGCGACTGGACGGTCACCGCGAGCGTCTTCGCGACCCTGAACGAGATGTACGGCAACCGCACGATCTGCGGCATCGGCCGCGGCGACTCCGCGGTGCGCGTGACGAACGGCAAGCCCACGACGCTCGCCGAGCTCCGGGAGTCCATCCACGTCATCCGCGAGCTCGCGAACTCCCGCGAGGTCGAGTACCGGGGGTCGACGCTGCGCTTCCCGTGGTCGGTCGGCAGCGAGCTGCCGGTGTGGGTGGCCGCGTACGGCCCGATGGCGCTGAAGCTCACCGGCGAGGTCGGCGACGGCTTCATCCTGCAGCTCGCCGACATCGACATCGCGAAGTGGATGATCCAGACCGTGCGTCGCGCGGCGGAGGACGCCGGCCGCGACCCCGACTCGATCGCCTTCTGCGTCTCGGCGCCCATGTACATCGGCGACGACTGGGCGCACATGCGCGACCAGACGCGCTGGTTCGGCGGGATGGTCGGCAACCACGTCGCGGACATCGTCGCGAAGTACGGGGCCGACGGCGAGGTGCCCGCGGCGCTCACGGACTACATCGAGGGCCGCAAGGGCTATGACTACAACTCGCACGGCAAGGCGCACAACGACCACGTCGACTTCGTGCCGGACGAGATCGTCGACCGCTTCTGCGTGCTCGGCACCGCGGCCGACCACATCGCCAAGCTCGAGGAGCTGAAGTCGATCGGCGTCGACCACTTCGCCGGCTACCTCCAGCACGACAACAAGGAGGAGACCCTCCGCGTCTACGGGGAGACCGTCATCCCCGCACTCGGCGAGACGGTCTCGGCGAAGGCATGAGTCGACGAGCGCAGGCCTGGACGTGGGGCGCCGTCGGCGTCCTCGCCGTCGTCGCGCTCTGGGAGCTCTACAAGTGGCTCGGCCCCGCGGACGGCGTCGTCGTCGGCGCCGAGGATGGCCGTGCGGGATCCGGCGTGATCCTGCTGCCGCGCACCAACGACCGCGCCATGCCGCACGTCTGGGTCATGGTCGGCCGGCTCTTCGAGTCGACGAGCGGCGGCAGCACCCCGCCGCTCATCGTGCCGGTCGTCTCGGCCGCGGTCCTCACCCTCGGCGTCGCGGCCGTCGGGTGGCTCATCGGCGTCGTCGTCGGGTTCGTCTTCGCGCTCGTCATGCAGCGCTGGCGCCTCGCCGAGTGGGGCATCCTGCCCTGGATCGTCGTGAGCCAGACCGTGCCGCTCATCGCCTTCGCCCCGCTCGTGGCGAGCTTCGGCAGCCAGCTCGACCGCTCGGGCGTGCCGTGGCCGCAGTGGCTCTCGGTCGCCGTCATCGCCTCCTACCTCGCCTTCTTCCCGGTCGCCGTCGGCGCGCTCCGTGGGCTGCAGTCGCCGGACCGCGCCCATGTCGAGCTCATGCGCACGTACGCCGCCGGATACTGGCCGACGCTCGTGAAGCTGCGCCTGCCCGCCGCCGTGCCGCACCTGCTGCCCGCGCTGCGCCTCGCGGCGGCGAACGCCGTCGTCGGCGCCGTCGTCGCGGAGGTCTCCATCGGGATGCGCGGCGGGATCGGGCGCATGCTCATCCAGCTCGCGGGGCAGGGGTCGAGCGACCCCGCCGCCGCGTGGGGCCCCACGTTCGGCGCGGTCGCGCTCGGGCTGGTCGCGGCCGGCTCGGTCGCGCTCATCGGGGTCGGACTCAAGAACTATCGACGAGGTGAGGTGGCCGCATGACGGACGAGACGATCGCGGTGCGGGCGGCCGGCGTCGGCAAGGTCTTCCCGACGAAGGCGGGCGAGGTCGTCGCGCTCACGGGGGTGGACCTCGAGGTCGCCGCTGGCGAGTTCGTCTCGCTCATCGGCCCGTCCGGCTGTGGGAAGTCGACGCTGCTGCGCCTCATCGCCGACCTCGACGAGGCGACCAGCGGCACGCTCTCGGTCTTCGGCAAGACGGCGCATCAGGCCAGACTCGACCAGGACTACGGGATCGCCTTCCAGCAGGCGGGCCTGTTGCCGTGGCGCACCGTCGGCGCGAACATCGCCCTGCCGCTCGAGCTCCACGGCGTCGGCAAGGCCGACCGCGAGGCGCGCATCGCCGAGCTCGTCGACCTCGTCGGCCTCACCGACTTCGTCGACCGACACCCCGACCAGCTCTCCGGCGGCATGCAGCAGCGCGTCGCCATCGCCCGCGCCCTCGCGGAGCGTCCGCGGCTGCTGCTCATGGACGAGCCGTTCGGCGCGCTCGACGAGATGACGCGCGAGTACCTCCAGTCCGAGCTCGCGCGCATCGCCGCCGAGACCGGCGCCGCGGTCGTCTTCGTCACGCACTCGATCCCCGAGGCGGTGTTCCTCTCGGATCGCGTCGTCGTGATGAGCCCGCGGCCTGGGCGCATCACCGACATCCTCCCGGTCGACTTCGGCGATGCGCGCGTCGAGGGGCTGCGCGAGAGCCCCGAGTACTTCGAGCGCGTCACCGCCGTCCGCGAGGCGCTCCACGGCGCCCCCGTCGAACGGCCCAACGAGCGATGACGGCCGCGCTGCCCGCCTGGGCCCGCTTCGTCGCCCCCGCCGCCGTCGGCGCGATCCTCCTGGGGATCTGGGTGGTCCTCGTCGACGTCGTGCATCTCGCGCCGCGCGCGCTCCCGAGCCCCGTCGCGGTCGGCGAGCAGCTCGTGCAGCACTGGGACATCATCCTCGAGGACATGGGCGTGACGGCGACGAACGCGCTCGTCGGGCTCGCGGTCGGCAGCATCCTCGCGATCGTCCTCGCCGGGCTCGCCGCCGCCATCCGCCCGATCGACGGGATGCTCGCCCCGCTCGTCGCGGCGATCGCCGTCGTGCCGATCGTCGCGATCACGCCCATTCTCAACACGATGTTCGGCGCGTCGAGCCAGTTCGGCCGCCAGGCGGTCGCCGGCATCGCCGCCTTCGTGCCCGTCTTCATCAACGTGCTCCGCGGCCTGCACCAGACCAGGCCGGTCCACCGCGACCTGCTGCGCGCGTCCGCGGCGACGCCGTGGCAGACCTTCAGGACGCTCACCCTGCCCACCGCGCTGCCCTACCTCATGACGGGCCTGCGGATCGCGAGCTCGCTCGCGGTGATCTCCGCGCTCGTCGCCGAGTACTTCGGCGGCCCGAGCGACGGCATCGGCACGGCCATCGCCACCGCGGCGAAGTCCGGCCGTGCCGCCCTCGCCTTCGCCTATGTCGCCGGTGGCATCGCCATCGGCCTCGTGTTCTTCCTCGTCACCTCGCTCCTCGAGCGGATCGTGACGAGGCGGTCGCCGGTCTGACCGGCAGCTCCACGGCACCACGGCACCACGGCTCCACGGCACTCCGGCTCCACCGCAGCACCGCACCATCGTTCGCCGTCACACCATCGGAAGGAAGTCCATGCGACACAGCACCAGACGCGGCGTCATCGCCGCCACCGCCGCCATGGCCGTCACGGGCCTCGCGCTCGCCGGCTGCACGGCCTCGACCCCGACCGAGACCTCGGACTCGTTCGAGCCGCTCACCTCCATCAAGCTCCAGCTCCAGTGGCTCCCGCAGGCGCAGTTCGCCGGGTACTACGTGGCCCTCGACCAGGGCTACTTCGAGGAGGAAGGCTTCACCGACGTCGAGATCGTCCCGTCCGGCGGCGACATCGTCCCGCAGGACGCCCTCGTCGCCGGCGACGTCGACTTCGCCATCGCGTGGGTCCCGAAGGTGCTCGGCACCCTCGAGGCCACCGGCGTCGAGCTCACCGACATCGCCCAGGTGTTCCAGCGCTCCGGCACGACCCAGGTCTCGTGGAAGGACTCGGGGATCACCTCGGTCGCCGACTTCGAGGGCAAGCGGATCGGCTCGTGGGGCTTCGGCAATGAGTGGGAGATCTTCGCGGCGATGGCCGCCGAGGGTCTCGACTCGACCACGGTGTCGATCACGACGCAGGACTTCTCGATGAACGCCCTGCTCGACGGTGACGTCGACGCCGCCCAGGCGATGACGTACAACGAGCTCGCGCAGCTCTTCGAGACGGTGAACCCGGAGACGGGCGCGCTCTACACCCCGGACGACGTCAACGTGATCTCGTACGAGGACACCGAGGGCGCGATGCTCCAGGACGCCATCTGGGCCGACACCGCCCGCCTCGCCGACGACCCGGCGTACGCCGACGCGGCGGTGCGCTTCCTCAAGGCGATCATCAAGGGCTGGGTCTTCGCGCGTGACAACCCGGAGGAGGCCGCGACGATCGTCTACGACACCGCGGTCAACGCCGAGCTCGCCTTCCCCGTCGGCCCGGTGCACCAGCTCTGGCAGATGAACGAGGTCAACAAGCTCATCTGGACCGGCGGCAAGTTCGGGCTCGTCGACTCGGCGGCCTGGGATCAGACCGTCGCCGGCGCGCTCGCGGCCGTCAACCAGGACGGGCTGCACCTCATCACCGCGGAGCCCGCCGCGTCGGCGTACTCGAACACGTACATCGAGGAGGCGCTCGCCGCCCTCGAGGCCGACGGCGTCGTCGTCGACGGCGAGTACACCCCGATCGAGGTCGTCCTCACCGAGGGCGGGCAGTGATCTGACCACGACTAGGGTGGTGCGGGGCGTCCGGCCCCGCACCACCCTCGTCCGACAAGGACTCCTCCATGACGAAGCACAGCAGCAGCTCCCGCGCCTACCAGCTCGACCGGGCCCACGTCTTCCACTCGTGGTCCGCGCAGGCCGCGCTCGACCCGATGGTCATCGCCGGCGGCGCCGGCGTCGAGGTCTGGGACGACGAGGGCACCCGCTGGCTCGACTTCTCGAGCCAGCTCGTCAACGTCAACATCGGCTATCAGCACCCCGCCGTCATCGAGGCCATCACGCGGCAGGCCGCGACGCTCGTCACCGTCGCCCCCGCCCACGCGAACCTCGCCCGCGGCGAGGCCGCGGCCCGCATCCTCGCAAAGGCCGGCGGGCACTTCGGGTCGGTCTTCTTCACGAACGCCGGTGCCGACGCGAACGAGAACGCGATCCGCATGGCCCGCCTCGTCACGGGGCGCGACAAGGTGCTCTCGACGTACCGCTCCTACCACGGCAACACCGGCGCGGCGATCGTGGCGACCGGCGACTGGCGCCGTCAGCCGAACGAGTACGCGACCGGGCACGCCCACTTCTTCGGACCGTTCCTCTACCGCAGCGAGTTCTGGGCGACGACGCCAGAGGAGGAGTCGGCGCGGGCGCTGCACCACCTGCGCCGGGTCATCGAGTCCGAGGGGCCGGCGACGATCGCGGCGCTGCTCCTCGAGACCGTGCCTGGCACGGCCGGGGTGCTCGTGCCGCCGCCCGGCTACCTCGAGGGCGTCCGCGCGCTCGCCGACGAGTTCGGGATCGTGCTCATCTTCGACGAGGTCATGGCCGGCTTCGGTCGCACGGGCGAGTGGTTCGCTTGGCAGGGCTTCGGCGTCGAGCCCGACCTCATCACCTTCGCCAAGGGCGTGAACTCGGGCTACGTGCCGCTCGGCGGCGTCGTCATCTCGGAGTCGATCGCCTCGGCCTTCGCCGACCGCGTCTTCCCCGGCGGGCTCACCTACTCCGGCCACCCGCTCGCGGCGGCCGCGGCCGTCGCCGCGATCGACGCGATGGAGGCCGAGGACGTCATCGGCAACGCGAAGCGCATCGGCGAGGACGTGATCGGACCGGGGCTCGCGGCCCTCGCCGACGCGCATCCGATGATCGGCGACGTCCGTGGGCTCGGTGTCTTCTGGGCGCTCGACCTCGTCGTCGACCGCGAGACCCGGCAGCCGGTCTCGCCCACGACGATGGGCGCGATCAAGCGGGCACTCATCGCGAAGGGCCTGCTGCCGTTCATCTCGGAGAACCGCATCCACGTCGTCCCGCCGTGCGTCATCACGCCGGACGAGGCACGACGGGGGCTCGCGATCATCGGCGAGGCGCTCGGCGAGGTCGAGGCCACGCTGCGCTGAGCGGCCCGAGCACCGGCGGCGCGCACCCGTGGACGGTGCGCGGCGCCGTGCCGTGGTGGAAGGCTGATCCCATGAGTGAGCAGGTGAGCGAGCAGGTGAGCGACCCGGCGACCTGGCGGGTGCGTACGGCGACGGTCGACGACGCGGGCGAGATCGCGCGCGTGCACCTCGCGAGCCACCGCGAGACGTACTCGGCGACCGGCAGGATCCCCGCCGAGGTGATCGAGGCCTGGAGTGTCGAGGGCCGCACGGACTACTGGGGTCGCGTCGCGCAGGCCGCGGCGCGGGGCGAGCACGCCGTCGTGGTGGCCGAGGCGGGCGACGAGATCGTGGGGTTCGCCCACGCCGCACCGAGCCTCGACGAGGACCGGTTCGGCCACTGGTCGCTCGCGGCGATCTACCTCCTCGGCGCGCACCACGGCTCCGGGGCCGGCCAGGCGCTCATCGACGCCGTGCTCCGCGGGCGCGCCGCATCCCTCTGGGTGCTCGCCGACAACCCGCGCGCGCACGCCTTCTATGCGCGCAACGGCTTCCGCCCGGACGGCGCCGAGAAGCTCGACGAGCGCTGGGGGAGCGTGCCCGAGGTGCGGCTGAGCCGTCCGTGAGCCTCCGGTCTCGCCTGGACTGGTCACGGCGCCCGCGCTGGGCGTAGAATCGACCCTCGTGCCTGCCGCCGCCAGCCCGTTCGCCGTCTCGGTGCTCGATCTCGAGCGCCGACCGGGCGATGCGCGCGCGCTCGAGCTCGACGTCGTCGTCCCGGAGTCGATCGGCACCGTCGTCATCAGGATCCCGCAGGGCTCGACGCTGCGCATCGACGGCCGCATGGAGTCGCTGCACGAGGGCATCCTCGTCACCGCCGAGATCGACGGCGACCTCGAGGGGGAGTGCGTGCGCTGCCTCACGGGCCTCACGCGCCCGCTGCAGGTCGAATTCCAGGAGCTGTTCGCGTACACTCCTGATGAGGCGTTCGACTACCTCGTCCAGGATGACGCCGTCGACCTGGAGCAGGTGGTGCGGGATTCGGTGGTGCCTGCGCTGCCGTTCCAGCCGGTCTGCGTCGAGGACTGCCCCGGGCTGTGCCAAGAGTGCGGGGTCCGACTCCTCGACGAACCCGGCCATGCGCACGAGCCGCAGATCGACGCCAGATGGGCCGCCCTGTCGCAGCTCGCGACGCGCGAGCCCGACCAGCACGACCAGCCGACCGAGGCCGGAGCCTGAGGCCGAACCGGCCAGGGCGACCTCCACGACCAGCACCGACCGCCAGTACAGAGAAGAGACGATCATGGCAGTTCCCAAGCGCAAGATGTCGCGGGCGAGCACCCGCATGCGCCGCGCGCAGTGGAAGACCGAGATCCCCACGCTCGTGAAGACGGTGGAGAACGGCAAGACCGTCTACCACCTTCCGCACCGCGCCCGCGTGGTCGAGGACTCGGTCGGCACGCCCCTGTACCTGGAGTACAAGGGCCGCAAGGTCGCCGACGTCTGATCCGACGATCGGAGGGCCTGGCATGACCGACCGATCCGATCTCGCGGACCTCTCCGGGCAGCTCGGGGTCGACATCGACCCCGAGCTGCTCGTCGTCGCGCTCACCCATCGCTCGTTCGCGTACGAGCACCCCGGCAGCCGGCACAACGAGCGCCTCGAGTTCCTCGGCGACTCGATCCTCGGCCAGGCCGTGACGGTCATGCTCTACCGCCGGTTCCCCGACCTCGACGAGGGCGGGCTCGCGAAGCGCCGCGCCTCGCTCGTGTCGACGGTCGCGCTCGCCGAGATCGCCAGGCGGCTCGGGCTCGGCGCGTTCCTGCGGCTCGGCCGCGGCGAGGAGCTCACCGGCGGCGAGGACAAGTCGTCGATCCTCGCCGACACCGTCGAGGCGCTCATCGGCGCGACGTACCTCGACCGCGGGGCGGACGAGGCGACGGCGCTGACGGCGCTCGTGTTGCGGCTCATCGACCCGTTCATGGACGACCCAGACCGCTTCGGCATCGCCCTCGACCCGAAGACGGCGCTCCAGGAGCTCTCGGTCGCCGCCGGTCACGGCGCGCCCGAGTACCGCGTCGAGGGCGCCGGCCCCGACCACGCGCGCACGTTCGCCGCCTCGGTGCTCGTCGGCGGGGATGTGCTCGGCACCGGCGAGGGCACGAGCAAGAAGACCGCGGAGATGGCCGCCGCGCTCGCCGCGGTCGAGCGGCTGCGCTCCCGGCCCGCCGCCGACCGTGCCTGAGCTGCCCGAGGTCGAGGTCGTCAGGCTCGGGCTCGCGCCGGCGGTCGACGGCGCGACGGTGGCCGACGTCGTCGTGCTCGACGAGCGCTCGCTGCGCCGGCACGGCGCGCCGGCGGCGGACTTCGTCGGCCAGCTCGCGGGCGCCAGGTTGCTGGCGCCGCGACGGCGCGGCAAGTTCCTCTGGGTCCCGCTCGACGGCGACGAGGCGCCCACCGAGGCGCTCCTCGTGCACCTCGGGATGAGCGGGCAGGTGCTCCTGCGTTCCGCGGATGCGCCGGACGAGCGGCACACCCGCATCCGCATCGATCTCGATCACCCCGAGCACGGCCGTCTTCGCGTGCACTTCGCCGATCAGCGGCGCTTCGGCTCGATGAGCGTCGACCCGCTCGTCGCCGCCCGCGACGCGCCCGGCGACGCCGCCGAGACGCTCCCGGCCCAGGCCGCGCACATCGCGCGCGACCCGATCGACCCCCGGTTCGACGCCGCGGCGTTCCTGGCCGCGCTGCGCCGCCGTCGCACGGCGGTGAAGCGCGCGCTCCTCGACCAGAGCCTCGTCTCGGGCATCGGGAACATCTACGCGGACGAGGCGCTCTGGGCCGCGAGGCTCCACGGCGAGCAGCCGGCCGACTCGCTCAGCTGCCCCGCCGCGGCGCGGCTGCTCGCGGAGGTCCGCGCCGTGCTCGCCCGCGCGCTCGCCGAGGGCGGGACGAGCTTCGACGCGCAGTACCTCAACGTCAACGGCCAGGCCGGGTACTTCGCGCACCGCCTCAACGCCTACGGCCGCCAGGGGCTGCCGTGCCCCCGCTGCGGCACGCCGATCGTGCGCGAGGAGTTCATGAACCGCGGCAGCCACCGCTGCCCCCGGTGCCAGCGCGTTCGCTGAGCAGTTGCCGACCGCGGGAATGCGGCCGGGACGCGGTGCGTTCCACCGGATGTCCGGGTCAGACACCCCGGGGGAGTCACGTCGAATGAGCAGCACCGCGATCGAGATCGAGCACGACGACGGACGAGTCGTGCGCTACCGCCGCCACCAGAACGGCAAGGGCTATGTCGCCGTCGGCGCCGTCGTCGACCCGACGGCCGTCATCCTGCCGCGCGCCTACGTCGAGCCAGGCGCGACCGTCGGACGGGGCGTGCAGATCGCCCCGGACGCGTGGGTCCGCGAGGACGCCGTCGTCGAGCCGCTCGCCGTCGTCGGCACGGGCGCGCTCGTCGGCCGTGGCGCACACATCGGTGCCGGTGCGACCCTCGGCTCGCGCGCCACGGTGCCGGATGGCGCCGTCGTGCCGAGCGGCGAGCGCATCGCCGCCGACACGACGCACGGCCTCGCGGCCTGAGCCGCTGCGGCGCACCGCCGCGAGGCGGCATGATGGCCCCATGACCGATCCCGTCGTCCGCGCCGTCAGGGCCGTCCTCGCACCGCTCACGCGCACCCGGCTGTTCCGTTCGGCTGGCCCGACCGTGCTGCCGCCGGTGGAGGCGTGGATGGCGAGGATCACCGGGCGGCGCGTGCAGCTCTCGGCGCTGCTCGTGCCGTCGCTCGTGCTCCACACGGTCGGCGCGAAGACCGGCGCCCCTCGCGAGGTCGCGCTCATGTACACGCCAGACGGCCGCGGGCGCGCGATCATCGCCGGCACGAACTTCGCCGGCGGCCGGCACCCGGCCTGGACCGCGAACCTCGCCGCGAACCCGGACGCCGAGATCGAGGTCCGCGGGCGGCGGATGGCGGTCGTCGCCGAGCGGGTGCCGGACGACGAGCGCGACGCGGCCTGGGCGCGCATCGAGGCGCAGTGGCCCGGCTATCGCGGATACGAGCGGGAGTCCGGTCGCGTCGTGCGGCTCTTCCGCCTGCGGCCCGTCCGGCGCGGCGGCACGGCCGCGGGATGAGCGCGGCGCGGGGGACGGCGCACGGCATCCCGCCGATCGTCCTCGACGCGCGCATCCGTCGGCTGCATGAGGTGCTCGACGGCATCGTCGACGGCGAGCGTCCCGCGCCGGCGGTGAGCCCTGATCCGTGGGTGATCGCCCTGGACGGCTTCGCGGCCTCGTGGGCACTCGAACACGCGGATGTGGCCAGGCTCGCACTCCGCGCCGCCGATGCGCTCCCCGACGATCCCGCCGACGATCCCGCAGCGGCCGTGCTCGCGCTCGCCGTCGCCGCGCTCGCCGTCGCGGGGCTCGGCGGTCAGCGCGGGACCTTCGGCTCGGGGTGGTCGGGGTCCGTCGTTGACGACCCCATCGCACGCGCCCGCGCCCTGCTCGGCCGGCTCGGGGACGACGACACGGCCCGGTTCGCTCGCAGCGCGCTCGGCGAGGCCGCCCTCGCGTGCGCGAGGATCGACGAGGCCGCCGGGATCCTCGGCGACGGGCTCACGGCCGACGACGCGAGGCTGCGACGAGCACGCCCGAGTAGCGGTGCGGCCGATCGGCCGCACCGCTACTCGGGCGTGCTCCGGGTGCTCGCGTCGCGCACGGCAGCGTTCCACGGCCGCGTCGACGAGGCGCTCCGGCTGCTCGACGCCCCGCCGGCGGGCCCAGAGCGGGTTGACCTCCTGGTCGAGGCGGCGCGCTGCCTCGCGCTTGGCAACGCCGCCGTCGCCGCCGATGTCCGCGCGATTGCCGAGCGGATCGCGCTGCGCGGCCACGCCGTCGGCGATCGCATCGAGGTGGGCACGGCACTGCTCGCCGCATTCGGGCTCGTGGCGATCGGCGATGCCCGTCGCGCGGCCTCCACGGCGCTCGCGTCGTGCCCGGACCTCGGCAGGCAGATGGCGATCGACCGGGCGTTCGTGCTCGAGCTTGCCCTCGTCTCGGCGATCGAGGACGGCGATGCGGACGCGATCGAGGCGTGGGCGGCGCGGGTGGAACTCCTCAGCGCCGACCCGATCGCCGCCCCGACCGCGGAGCGGATGCGCAGTCGCCTCGCGCTCGTGCACGGCGAGTGGGCGTCCGCGATCACCCACGCAGACCATGCGATCGCGCTCGCGCACGGCGATGGGCGAGTGATCGAGGAGGCGGAGGCGACGATCGTCGCGTCGAGGGCGAGGATCGCGGCGGGCCGGCCGGGCGAGGCTGGCCACCGGCTGGCCGAGCTCGTCGCGGAGCGGGACGCCGCCGGGCACCGGTCGGTCCGCCGGGCCGCGGTCGGTGAGCTCCGGCAGGCGGGTCGCCGGCTGCGCCCGGCCGTCGGCGCGGGGGTCGCGGCGCTGTCCGCCCGCGAGCGCGAGGTGCTGGTGCTGCTGGCCGGCGGTGCGGACAATCGGGCGATCGCGGCGCGGCTGCACCTGTCGACGCACACCGTCCGCGTGCACGTCTCGCGTGTGCTCGCCGCCGTCGGTGCGCCGTCGAGGTTCGCGTTCGCGGTGGATTCGGCGGCCGCCGTCGGCGGGGTCGATCCCGACGCGGTTGCGGCACTCACCCCGGCGCAGCGTCAGGTCGTCGAGGCGCTCGTGACCGGTGCATCCAACGGGGCGATCGCCGACCGGCTCGGCATCGCGGTGCGCACCGTCGAGAAGCACCTCAACGCCGTGATGCGGCAGTGGGGGGTCACGGGGCGCACCGGCGTCGTCGTCGTGGCGACCGGGCTCGATGACCGGTCACGGGCAGCAGACGGTCGACCACCGCAGCCCCAGCCCTGATCCGGTCGCCGTCGCCGTCGCCGCCAGAGAATACGCCCCAACCCCACTGTCGTGCGCGTCGGGCGAGGGCGACGATCGACTCATGACCACTCGCCTCCGCTCCCCTCGCCGCGCCGCCATCGCCGCCGCGCCAGCCCTCCTGCTTAGCCTCGCCATCGCCGGCTGCACCGGCACGACGGCGCAGACGTCCGGCGACGGGGGCGAGGCCTCTGGCGACACGGCTTCGGACGCCGCTGGCGCCGTGAGCTGCGACGGCGCGGACTTCGCCGGGTTCTGGGACCTCCTCGTCGACCCGGCGCTCGTCATCGACCCGGCGCCGACTGGCGTGCTCTCGCTGCAGTCGGCGGCCGACGCGATCCACTTCGTGTACGACGCGGGCGACGAGTACACGACCTACGGCTACCAGCTCGGGTACATCGACGACGGCACGATCTTCCCGAACGACTCGGGCATCCTGTTCCCGGACGGGCACCCGGATGCGCCCGATGACAACGTCTTCACGGTCGCCGGCCCGATGGCGCCGAGTGGCGTCGACGGCGGTCCCTACGCTGGCGTGCTGCAGATCGACGCCACGACCTCGTCGGGAACCACGGTCATCGCCTCCCTCTGCGTGGCGCTCGCGACGTCCGACTGACCGGGATCGCCGCCGCCGGTCCGGTACCGTAGTCCAACGGCGCGCGGCCGGCGCGCCGATGGCCGAGCGGCCGACGGTGCAGTGGGAGGACGACGGGCATGTACCTGAAGTCCCTCACGCTCAAGGGCTTCAAGTCGTTCGCGCAGCCGACGACGTTCCAGTTCGAGCAGGGCGTCACCTGCGTCGTCGGGCCGAACGGCTCGGGCAAGTCGAACGTCGTCGACGCGCTCGCCTGGGTCATGGGCGAGCAGGGGGCGAAGACCCTCCGCGGCGGCAAGATGGAGGACGTCATCTTCGCCGGCACCGCCACGCGCGGACCGCTCGGGCGCGCCGAGGTCTCGCTGACGATCGACAACGCGGACGGCGCGTTGCCGATCGAGTACACCGAGGTGACGATCAGCAGGACGCTCTTCCGCAACGGCGGCAGCGAGTACGCGATCAACGGCGAGGCGTGCCGGCTGCTCGACGTGCAGGAGCTGCTCTCCGACTCCGGGCTCGGGCGCGAGATGCACGTGATCGTCGGGCAGGGCCAGCTCGACCAGGTGCTCCACGCGACGCCGGAGGGCCGGCGGGGGTTCATCGAGGAGGCGGCCGGCATCCTCAAGCACCGTCGCCGCAAGGAGAAGACGGTCCGCAAGCTCGAGGCGATGCAGACGAACCTCACGCGACTCTCGGATCTCGCTGGGGAGATCCGCCGGCAGCTCAAGCCGCTCGGCGCGCAGGCCGAGATCGCACGCGAGGCGGCCGTGATCCAGGCGGAGGTGCGCGACGCGAAGGCGCGGCTCATCGCCGACGAGATCGTCGCCCTGCGCGCCTCGATCGCCGACGTGACCCGCAGCGAGCACGAGCGCAAGACCGAGCGCATCGTCATCCAGGAGCAGCTCGACCAGGCCGCCATGCGGGCCAAGCGCATCGAGCAGGACCAGGTCGGCGACGCCGTCGACCTCGCGAGGCGCACGGCGTTCGGCCTCGAATCGGTGCAGGAGCGCCTCCGCGGCCTCTACACGCTCGCGAACCAGCGGATCGCGCTCCTCGGCGCGCAGGCCGACGCGCCCGTCGTCGGCACGAGCGTCACGCAGTCGTCCGTCGACGAGGCCGAGGCTGAGGCGCAGCGCCTCGGCGGCGACGTCGGGCTCGCGGAGGAGGCGGTCGGCGCGGCCGCCGCGGCGACGGCCAGTCGTCCGTCGACGAGGCCGAGGCTGAGGCGCAGCGCCTCGGCGGCGACGTCGGGCTCGCGGAGGAGGCGGTCGGCGCGGCCGCCGCGGCGACGGCCACCGCGAAGGCGACGCTCGACGCCCTCGACGAGGAGATCGCCGCCCAGTCGGCGCTCGTCTCCCGGCACGACCTCGAGCTCGCGGGCCTCGCCGCGAAGCTCGACGTCGCGAGGTCGAAGCTCGCCGCGGCGCGCGGGGAGCAGCTGCGGCAGGCGAACGCGCTCGAGCAGGCGGCCGAGCGCCGGGACCGCGCTGCCGACGAGCTCGCCGCGGTCGAGGCGGACGCCGTCGCGGCCGACGCGGAGCGCGGCGACGCCTCGGCCCTCGAGGAGGCGTACACCGCCACCGAGGCGAGGGTCGCCGAGCACGCCGCCGCGCTCGACGCGCTCAGGGACGCCAGGCACGCCGACGAGCGCGAGCGCGACGCG
>Ga0209066_10002370_pt1 | contig 22942 bp, 20 predicted proteins | sample All_14_2_FD_187198 | JGI IMG/M metagenome (GOLD analysis project Ga0209066, IMG submission 187198) | Freshwater microbial communities in response to fracking from Pennsylvania, USA - Allegheny Zone_MetaG_DW_15 (SPAdes) (version 2) ... | reverse complement strand
ACGATCAGCCAGTGCCAAATGCTAAAGCTACCCATATCCCCGCCCTTGCGCCGTTCGGGACATCCGCCCCTGTTTCCTGGAAATCCGCCCCGCCAAACATCCTTGAACCGATGCCTTGCCTGGGGGCGAATTTGAACCCAAGCGCTTATGTAGCGGCTTCCGCCGGAAAAACAAAGGCCTGAGTCCGGTCGATTCTGACGCGGCGACGCGCGTTCTCCTCCACCACATAGCGCCCGGGAACCCGGGCATGCAGGTGGATCTCCTCATTCAGCGTCTCACAGGTACACAGATGCACCAGGGTGGTGCGCCCCAGGAGGCGGCTGGCCAGCACCCGGGCCACGCCTTCACCGATCATGCCGGTCGGCCCGTCTTCCAGGATCAGCGCTTCCGGCCGGATCACCACCTGGGCATCGGTGCCATCCGCCAGCCCGGCCGCGGGCAGTTTCCCGAAAGGCGTGCGCACCGCGCCCTTCTCCACCCTGCCCTGCAACTGGTTGACCTCGCCGAAGAAGGCGGCCACGAAGGCGTCTACGGGATGGCAATACAGCTCTTCCGGCCGGCCGACCTGGATCAGGCGGCCATCGCGCATCACGGCGATCCGATCGGCCAGGAACATGGCTTCTTCCGCATCATGGGTGACCATCAGGGCGGCTTTGCCGGTGCTTTTCAGCACATGCAGCGTCCGGTCGCGCACCTCGTCGCGCAGGCGGGCGTCCAGCCCCGAAAAGGGCTCATCCAGCAGGATCAGATCCGGATCGGGGGCCAGGGCGCGCGCCAGGGCAATACGCTGGCGCTGCCCCCCCGACAGCATATGCGGATAGCTGTCGCCATAGCCCGCCATGCCGACCAGGGCCAGACATTCGGCAATGCGATCAGCGCGTTCCACCTTGTTTCTGGTCTTCAGCCCGAAGGCGATATTCTCCGCCACGGTCAGATGCGGAAACAGCGCGTAATCCTGAAACACCAGACCAATGCCACGGGCTTCCGGCGGGGCGCAGCGCCCCGCGGCGGCGACTTCCTGCCCATCCAGTTCGACGCTGCCCGCGATCGGCTCTTCCAGCCCGGCGGCCAGCCTGAGTGCCGTGGTCTTGCCGCAGCCGGACGGCCCGAGCAGACAAAGCAACTCCCCCGCCGCGATCTCCAGATCCAGATCGCGGACGGAAACGGTCTCGCCATAGGCATGGCTGACCTTGTGGAACCCAAGGACAGGCCGATTACTGCGAACGGCAGAAGCTTCCGGATGAAAGGCGCATTGCATGGGGCACAATTCCGTATACCGGTAGAGCACCGATATATGGCGAGTGATTATCAGGAACAAGGACAAAGCGTCGTGCCAAACGGGAAGGTTGCCAGCCCATGACCTGAACGGATACAGCTTCCGGCAGAGGAAACACCCATAAAAAAGCATAACCAAAGGCTGCGCACAGAATGACACCCTCTTCCGCCGTTGACGGGCCACAGGCCTGGATCAGGCTTGTCATCGCCTGCGGGCTGTCCTCCCTGGCCGCCGTCGGCATGTGGGCTCCCGCGGTATTCCTGCCGATCATCCAGGCGGAATTCGGGATTGATCGCGGCAGCGCCTCCATCGCCTATACCGCCACGACGATCGGCTTCGGGATCGGTGGCCTGATCATGGGCAGGCTGTCGGACCGCTTCGGAATTCTGGTCCCCGTGCTGCTGGGCGCGGTCATGCTGTCGGCGGGGTTCGGCCTGTCGGCCCTGGCACAGAGCTATTGGCAGTATCTCCTGGCCCAGGCGGTTTTTGCCGGCATGCTGGGGGCGTCGGCAGGGTTCAGCCCGCTTCTGGCCGATATCACGCTGTGGTTCCGCAAGCGCCGCGGCATAGCGGTGGCCCTGGTCGCCAGCGGCAATTATCTGGGCGGTGCCTTCTGGCCGCCGCTGCTGCAATGGGCGACGCAGGACTATGGCTGGCGCGGCGCCCATGCCCTGGTTGCGGTGATCTGCCTTGCCGGCATGGTTCCGCTCGCGCTGTGCCTGCGCCGCAAGCCGCCGGTGGAAGCCGTGGCCTTCCCGTCATCCCCCACCCCAGCCGGCCGATCCGCCTTTCAGGTCGAGGCACTGCCCGCCTCGCCCCGCATGGTCCAGACCCTGATCATGCTGGCCGGCATCGGCTGCTGTGTCGCCATGGCCATGCCGCAGGTGCATATCGTGGCCTATTGCGCCGATCTGGGATTTGGCGTGGCAGTCGGGGCGCAGATGCTTTCGCTCATGCTCGGCCTCGGCATCGTCAGCCGGATCGCCTCCGGCCTGGTCGCGGACCGGATCGGCGGCCTGCGCACGCTGCTGATCGGCTCCACCCTGCAATGTCTGGCCCTGATGCTGTTCATCCCGTTCAACGGGCTGGCCTCGCTCTATGTCGTCTCCGTCGTGTTCGGCCTGGCGCAGGGTGGCATCATCCCCAGCTATGCGCTGGTGGTGCGCGATTTCTTCCCGGCGAAGGAAGCGGGATCGCGCATCGCCTCGGTCATAGCCGCGACCATCGCCGGCATGGCGTTGGGCGGCTGGCTTTCGGGGGAAATCTATGACGTGACAGGCAGTTATCAGGCCGCCTTCATTAACGGAATCATCTGGAACCTGCTCAACATGGCGATCATGTACTGGTTACTCCGCGCCAAACGGCCCGGTACTCCGCGTTCTATGCCACTGCCTGCGGCGGCTGGCTGAACTGCAGCTGCGCCAGTCTGGCATAGAGCGGATCGCGCTCCAGCAGTTCATGATGCGTGCCGCTCGCCACCACCCGGCCGCGATCCATCACCACGATCCGGTCGGCATTGACCACGGTCGCCAGCCGGTGCGCAATGATCAGCGTGGTGCGCCCCTGCTTCAGCCGGTCCAGCGCATCCTGCACCAGCCGTTCGTTTTCCGCATCCAGCGCGCTGGTCGCCTCATCCAGCAGCAGGACGGCGGGGTTGCGCAGGATGGCCCGCGCGATGGACAGGCGCTGGCGCTGCCCGCCGGACAGGCGCACCCCCTTCTCGCCCAGAAAGCTGTCATAGCCCTGCGGCAGCTCCATGATGAAGTCATGCGCACGGGCGGCCTTGGCCGCCGCCTCCACCTCGGAATCCGTCGCCTCCGGGGCGCCATAGCGGATATTCTCGCGCGCGGAGGTGGAAAAGATCATCGGGTCCTGCGGCACGATGCCGACGCGGTTGCGCAAGGCGTCCAGCGCGGCGCGGCGGATATCCACCCCATCCAGAAGGATGCTTCCCTGTTGCGGGTCATAAAAGCGCAGCAGCAGTTGGAACACGGTGGATTTTCCCGCGCCGGACGGGCCGACCAGCGCCACCGTCTCGCCCGGTCGCACGGCCAGGTCGAAATCCTCCAGCGCGGCCATGTCGGGGCGCGACGGGTAGCGGAAGCCCACCCGGTCGAAGGTCACCTCCCCCCGCACCTCTTCCGGCAGAGGGTCCGGATCAGGCGGGGACAGGATTTCCGGCTCCGCCTCCAGCAATTCCACCAGACGCTCGGTCGCGCCGGCCGCGCGCTGCAATTCTCCATAGACTTCCGAAATCACGCCGACCGAAAAGGCGACGATGGTGGCGTAGAAGACGAAGGCTCCCAATTCGCCGCCAGTGATGCGCCCTGCAAGAACATCGCTGCCGCCGATCCACAGGATGAAGGCGATGGCGGAAAATACCAGCAGAATCACCAGCGCGGTCAGGCCCGCGCGCAGACGAATGCGGGAAATGGCGATGTCGAAGGCGCCCTTGACCTCCGCCCCGAACCGGCTGCGGTCCGTGGTTTCATGGGTGAAGGCCTGAAGCGTACGGATCGCATTCACGCTTTCTTCCGCGAAGGAGCCGACATCCGCCACCCGATCCTGGCTCTGTCTGGACAGGGTGCGTACCTTCCGCCCGATCAGCACGATGGGCACCACGACCAGCGGCACGACCAGCAGCACCATCGCGGTCAGCTTGATGTCCGTCACGGCAAGCATGATCAGACCACCCAGCAACATCAACGTGTTGCGCAATGCCATGGAGGCGGAAGAGCCGACGATGGATTGCAGCAGCGCGGTATCGGTGGTCAGGCGCGACATCACCTCGCCGGTCTTGGTCACTTCGAAAAAGGCCGGATGCATGGCGATGACCCGGGCGAAGACCGCATCGCGCAGATCGGCCACCACCCGCTCGCCCAGCCAGGACATGAAATAGAAGCGGGCATAGGTACCCGCGGCCATGACGATGGCAAGGCCGACCAGCAGGGCCAGCGCCCGATCCAAGGCGGCGCCGTCGCCCGCCGCGAAGCCGGTATCGATGACCGCGCGCAGCCCCTGCCCCAGCCCCAGGGTTGCGCCCACCGTGACCAGAAGGGCCGCCATCGCGATCAGCACGCGCGGCCAGTAAGGCCAGACGAAGCCCATCGCCCGGCGCAGGACCTTCAGATCCTTCGATCCGGGTCGGTCGGGATGATGGCTGGAAGGAAGGCCGGGGGAACGTGCCATGGATGGAAGTCCTTTCGTCCCCAGATATAGGTGCGACCATCCGGCTTACAAAGCAGAAGCTCAGCCCGGCTCGATGAATCGCATCGTGGTTGCCAGCCCCTGCTGCATATGAGCCTCCAGATGGGCGAGCATGGCATCCAGATCGCTGCCGCTGGCCAGGTCGATATAGCTGTCATGCGCCTCGGCCGAGGGGCCGCGACGCTGATGGGCCTGCTGATGCATGGCGAAATAGAATTGCAGATTGGGCCGCATCCGGTTCCAGCTCTGCAGCAGCAGGTCATGGCCGGACAGCTCATAGCACCAGCTGTGCAGATGCAACTCGTCCTCGATGGCGCGAAAGCCGTCATCGCCCCCAAGAATGGTGGCGCTGAGCGCGGCGTTGCGGGCCTTGAGGTCGGCCAGCGCCGCTGGGGTCCGCCTGTCCCAGCATTGCCGGAAGGCGAACTGTTCCAGCGCGGTGCGCAGGGAATAGATCTCCTCCAGATCCCGGCGCGTGATCTGGCGCACGAACAGGCCCTTATAGGGTTTCGAGACCAGCAGCCCCAGATCGACCAGTTCGCGGATCGCCTCGCGCAGCGGCCCCCGGCTGATGCCGAGCGCCGTTGCCAGCTCCGTCTCCGTCAGGCGCGAGCCCGGCGACAGCTCGCCACAGACGATCAGCCGTTTCAACTGATCGACCGTGCGACTGCGCAGCGTGCTGTCGGCCAGCGGATGAAAGAGGGAAAGCTCAGCCATGCGCCAATTGTTCCAAGATGTTCCTGTCCACCAGCGCCTTATACAATGTCCGCAGGCGAGCCGTCACGGGTCGGTTGCCATCGCCAATCGGCTTTCCATCGATGGAGGCGACCGGCGTTTGCGCCCCGAAAGTCCCGGTCAGAAAGGCCTCGTCGGCGCCATAGGCCTCGTAGAGGGAGAAGTTCTTTTCGAAAACCGGAATCCCATTCTCGCGGCAGAGATGGATCACATTCTGCCGGGTAATACCGTTCATGCAGTAATCGCCGGTGGAGGTCCAGACTTCGCCCCGTCGCACGATGAAGAAATTGCAGGCATTGGTGGTGTTCACAAAGCCATGCGGATCCAGCATCAGCGCTTCGTCGGCGCCGGCCTGTTCCGCCTGCAGACAGGCGATGACGCAGTTCAGCTTGGAATGGCTGTTGAACTTCGGGTCCTGTGATGTCGGAAGCCCGCGCACCTGCGGCACGGTCGCCAGCCTGATACCCTTGGCCTGCAGGGCTTCGACCGGCCTGGAATGTTCCATGATGATGACCAGCGTCGGGCCGGACCGCGACAGGCGCGGATGCTGGAAGGGCTTCGCCTTCACGCCCCGCGTCAGCATCAACCGGCAATGCACGTCATCGGTCATGCCGTTCGCCGCCGCCGTCCGGTTCAGCGCGTCCAGGATGCCCGGCTTGTCCAGCCCCACATCCAGCGACACCGCCTTGCAGGAATTGAAGAAGCGGTCCATGTGCTCGTCGAAAAAGGCCCATTTGCCCCGATACAGCCGCATGCCTTCCCACATGCCGTCGCCCAGCATGAAGCCGGAATCATAGACCGACACCTTGGCCTCGTCGCGATGCACGATCTGGCCATTCACATAGATCTTGATGTCGCGGTTGCGGATATCTTCGTCGGAATCATGGGTGGAATGGCTGTCGAAGCTCTGTTCTGCGTTCATGGTCTCGCTACTCAATCAAGCTGGGGTTCCGGCAGGCGGAATGTGCCATGGCCGCGCAGGAAGTTCCTGGTGCCCTCCTCCTTCGGGCGGATCAGGACCTCCTCCGGCCTGCCCTGTTCCAGGATGGTACCTTGCGACAGGAACAGGACGCGGTCAGCCACGGCATAGGCAAAGCCAAGCTCATGGGTGACGATCAGCATCGTCATCCCCTCCTCGGCCAGTTCGCGCATCGTCTCCAGCACCTCGCCCACCAGTTCTGGGTCGAGCGCGGAGGTCGCCTCGTCGAACAGCATGATTTCCGGCTCCATGGCGAGGGCGCGCGCAATCGCGACGCGCTGCTGCTGCCCGCCGGAAAGCTGGGCCGGATAGGCATCGGCCTTCCAGCCAAGCCCGACCTTCTCCAGATATGTCTCGCCACGCCGCCGGCATTCCGCCGCATCGCATTTCAGGACCGTGCGCGGCCCTTCCATCACGTTTTCCAGGGCGGTCATATGCGGGAACAGGTTGAAATGCTGGAACACCATGCCGACCCGGGTTCGGAGCGCGGTCAGTTGCGCTTCCCGATAGTCAATGCGCCCGCCGCGCTCCTCACCCACGGCCTTGCCGTCCAGAAAGACCCGGCCACTGGTCGGGATCTCCATGAAATTCACACAGCGCAGCATGGTCGACTTGCCCGAGCCGGATGCGCCCAGCAGCACCACCACCTCGCCCTTGGCGACGGTCAGGTCGATGCCTTTCAGTACCTCCAGATCGTTGAAGGATTTCCGCAGATTTTCGACACGCAGCACTTCACTCATGATCTAACGCCCTGCCTTGCGGCCGGTTTCGAAATACCGGACCAGAATTGTCGCGGGGAACAGCACGGCGAAGAAGATCAGCGCCACGCTGGTATACATTTCAATCGGATTGAAGAAGATGGTGGAGACCATCTTCGCCTGATACATCAGCTCGCCATAGGCGATGACGGAGGCGAGCGAGGTCATCTTGAACACCTCCACCGCCCGGTTCATGAAAGCTGGAAGCATGCGCCGCACCGCCTGGGGCAGGATCACCCGGCGCATCTGCTGCCAATAGCTCATGCCGATGGCCTTGCCCGCCTCCCACTGGCCTTTCGGAATGGATTGCAGCCCGGCCCGATAAATTTCCGAGGAAAAGGCGGTGGTGTTCAGGGCCAGGCCCAGCGTCGCCGCCGTGAAGGCATCGATCCGGAACGGTACCAGGATCGGAAAGGCGAAGAAGAACCACATGATCTGGACCAGAACCGGCGTGTTGCGGAAAATCTCCACGAACACGGTCGCCGGATAATACAGCCAGGCCCGGCCGGAAAAGCGCGCCGCGCCGACAAACAGCCCCAGGAACAGGCCGAGCGCGAGACAGATCGACCCCAAAATCAGCGTGTTCTTCAGCCCGATCAGCAGCAGGTTGCGATTGGCGAGGACGGAGGCGAAATCCCAGACATAATCCATGGCCCGCCACTCCTAATGCATCAGCGTTTCGCCCGAGCGGGCAAGACGCTTTTCAAGCCGGCGTACAGCCAGCGAACAGGCGAAAATCACCACGAAATACATCGCCGCCGCGACCGTGAAGACCTCGATGATGCGATAGCTGGACTGGGCGATGCTGTTGGCCTGATACAACAGGTCGGCATAGGAGATGGTGCCGACCAGCGTCGTCGTCTTCATCAGCTCGATCGCGCGTTCCATGAAGGCCGGGATCATGCGCTTGACCGCCTGGGGCAGGATGATGCGGCGCAGGGTCTGGCGCCGATCCATGCCGATGGCCTTGGAGGCTTCCCATTGGCCGGCATCGATGGATTGGATGCCGCCGCGGAACACCTCGGCGAAGAAGGCGGAGGATTGCAGCGAAAAGGTCAGGACCGACGCCCGGAACGGGTCGATCTCCACCCCCAGCAGCATGGGCAGGGCAAAGAAGAACCAGAACAGTTGGGCAATCGGCGGGGTTGTCCGCAGAAATTCGATCACGAAGCCGACCGGCAGCCGGACCATCCAATTGCCATAGAGCCGGCCCAGAGCCAGGGCCAACCCCAAGGGTACCCCGAACAGAAGCGCCAAGGCGGTTACTTTCAGCGTGTTCGACAGCCCTAGAAGAAGCAGGTCGAAATCCCTGAAAACAATCGCAAAATCCCAAGCATAGCTCATCGCGCGTCATCCTGAAGGCAGGCGGGTGGGAAAGGCATGCCCTGCCCGTCCCACCCGCCATGCACGACTTACCAATCCTCGCGGCGGATGGCCGGAACCGAAGACGGGTCCATGCCGAATTCCTTCAGGAACTGCTCATACCATTCCTGCGTCTGGCCGGTCTGGTAGTAGTAGGAAATCGCGGTATTCACCCAATCGCGGAAGCGCGTGTCCGTTTCGATGCGCACTCCGGCGGAGGAAGTCGACTGGCGGATCGGCTTGGGCAGCACGATCTGGCCCCGGCCGATCTTCTGACGCATGGCGATCAGCGGCGGGTGGAACAGCGATACCGCATTCACCCGGCGGGACTGAAAGGCCGCGACCGCCTCCCCATTCGACGGGAAGCGCAGGATTTCCGCCTTGGTCAGTCGGCTGGTGACATAGGTGTCCATCGTGGTGCCCTGGGTGACGGCAACCTTGATGCCATCCTTGTTCAGGTCTTCCCAGGTGTCGATCTTCAGATCGTCATCTGCCAATACCGCCAGCGCGTAATACAGCAGCGGCTGGGCCGGAAAATCGATCGCCATGGCACGAGCGGGCGTCGCATCCAGCACGAACATGATGTCGATCTGGTTAGCCTGCAGGGCGGACACCGCCGTGCCCCAGCTCACTTCGACCGGCTCCATGGCCACACCCAGCGTCTCGGCCATGGCCTTGCCGACCGAAACGCCCAGGCCGGACCATTCATTGGTGGCCGGATTCTTGAAATACCAGGGCGGTGCCTGGGTGACGCCGACACGCAGCGTCTTGCTGTCCTGGATCGCATCCCAGGTGGATTTTTCCTGCGACCAGGATGGTTGGGCTGCTCCCAGCAGCGTTGCGCAGGCCAGGGCCGCGCAAGCGAATGCACGCGTGATGTTCCCGAACATGAAATGGGCCTCCTTGTTATGGCTATGGTTCGCAGCCTGTAACTTGATTGTCAGATTGTCAACAATCTTACAAAAATATTCACTCGGCCGCCAAGCGCGGCCCTCCATAGGTTGGGAATGAGGAGTGCCAGTCGCTACTGGAGGGTTGAGCGTTCAAGATGAGTGCCCCCCTTAGAGCGGGTTTCGACCAAATCCGATCCGTCGGAACGATTCATATTGCTCGAAATCCGCTCCAAGAAACGTGCTCGGCGCGTGGGCGACGCAAAAGCAGAGCTTTTCCGGTGACGGTCAAAGACTACCGTCTGTCTGATTTGGATTGAAACATAACCTTGCCGTCCGCTCCTTCGAGACGGCCCTGCGGGCCTCCTCTGGATGCGGGCTTTTGTTACAGCTTTTCCCTCGTGCTGAGGGGGGCGCAGGCCCGTCTCGAACTGCGAGGGAAAATAGCCATCCACCTCGAGCTAGACCTGACGGACCTTAGGGCCATTCTCGCCGGCAGACAGGCCCTATCCGCTGAATTTGTTGGAGCGCGGGAAGCCGACCGGCACCATCCGGCCCGTGCTGGCCCGTCGGCCCAGCCATTCCAGATGTTCCGTCAACACGCGGGTTCGTTCGCCCAGCGTCCAGCTCAGCCCTTCGGCCTTGGCGAAGCATTTCACGTCCGACAGGCCGCCATCGCCAAAGCGTTGCAGGATCACGCCCTTGCCGCGCGTCATTTCCGGCATTTCCAGCATCGAGAAGATCAGCAGCCGACGATTCTGTCCGACGACGGCGACATGGTCACCCACCGCCGGCGTTACCACGGAGGCCAGCGCCCCGTCGGAGAGATTCAGCACCTGCTTGCCATTGCGGGTCTGCGCCACCACCTCGGCCTCCGGCACGACGAAACCGCGCCCGTCGGAGGATGCGACCAGCAGTTTTCGCGCCGGGTCATGCACAAAGATATCAATCAGATCGCTGTCATTGCCGATATCCAGCATCAGCCGCAGCGGCTCGCCATGGCCGCGCCCGCCCGGCAGCTTGTCGGCGCCCAGCGTATAGAAGCGTCCATTATTGCCGAAGATCACCAGCTTGTCGGTGGTCTGGGCATGGAACTGGAAGCGCGGCCCGTCGCCTTCCTTGAACTTCACCTCCGCATCGCTCGCCAGATGGCCCTTGATGGCCCGGATCCAGCCTTTCGCGGAACAGACGATGGTGACCGGCTCGCGCTCGATCAGGGCTTCCAGCGACACCACCACGGCCGAGGGGGCATCGCCGATCTCCGTGCGTCTGCGGCCCAGCGCATTGTCCCCGCCGAAGCGCTTGCGGATCTCGCGGATTTCATCGGCGATGGCCGACCAGCGGGACTGCTCATCCGACAGCAGGAATTGCAGCTTGTCGCGCTCGGCCGACAGCTTGTCATGCTCCTTGCGGATCTCGAACTCTTCCAGCTTGCGCAGGGCGCGCAGTCGCATGTTCAGGATCGCCTCGGCCTGGATATCGGTCAGGCCGAACTGGGCCATCATCACTGCCTTGGGCTCGTCCTCCTCGCGGATGATGCGGATCACCTCGTCGAGATTGAGATAGCAGATCAGATAGCCTTCCAGAACTTCCAGCCGGCGAATGATCTTGTCGAGCTGGAAGCGGGCGCGGCGCTGTAATACCTCGTGGCGATGATCCAGGAAGGCCTGCAGCACCTCCTTCAGGCTCATCACCTTCGGAACCTTGCCGCCCTCGCCCAGCACATTCATGTTCAGCGAGAAGCGCGATTCCAGATCGGTCTGCTTGTAGAGCGCTTCCTTGAGCTGTTCCGGATCGACGCTGCGCGAGCGCGGCTCCAGCACGATGCGGATATCCTCCGCCGATTCATCGCGCACATCGGCCAGGATCGCCAGCTTGCGCTCATTCACCAGATCGGCGATGCGCTCCACCAGCTTGGCCTTCTGCACCTGATAGGGAATCTCGGTGACGACCAGCTGCCAGGTGCCGCGCTCCAGCTCTTCCTTCACGATCTTGGCGCGCATGCGGAAACTGCCGCGGCCAGTGGCATAGGCTTCCTCGATCGCGGCACGGCTTTCCACCAGAATACCGCCGGTTGGGAAATCCGGCCCCGGAACCATGTCGACCAGCTTGGAGATCGACGCATCGGGATGCTTGATCAGATGCAACAGCGCCTTGCACAGCTCGCCGGCATTATGCGGCGGGATGGAGGTCGCCATGCCGACCGCGATGCCGGTCGCCCCATTCGCCAGCAGGTTCGGGAAAGCGGCGGGCAGGACCAGCGGCTCCTCCCCCTCCCCGTCATAGGTGGCGCGGAAATCGACCGCATCCTCGTCGATGCCGTCCAGCAGGGATTGGGCGACTTCGGTCAGCCGCGCTTCGGTATAGCGCATGGCCGCCGCGTTATCGCCATCGACATTGCCGAAATTGCCCTGGCCATCGACCAGCGGGTAACGCACGGCGAAATCCTGGGCCAGACGCACCAGCGCCTCATAGATCGCCGCATCGCCATGGGGGTGATACTTACCCATGACGTCGCCGACGATGCGGGCGCATTTCTTGAAACCCTGTTCCGGGTTCAGCTTCAATTCGCGCATGGCATGCAGCAGCCTGCGATGCACGGGCTTCAACCCATCGCGCACATCAGGCAGCGAGCGCGAGGTAATCGTCGACATCGCATAGGCGAGGTACCGCTCGCTCAGCGCGTCGGCCAGTGGGGTAAGGTGCAGATCGCGCGCGGTGCCGTCAGAACCGGAAGCCATAAACTCGTCCTTCGAACCTCAGATATCGCTATATATAGCAGCCATCGCATCCCATAACGCAAGATGCGTGGGGCAGGAATGGAATTTAGGGGATTCGTGCCGATGGCGCGAATCGATTGACGGCTTGTCTTGATCTCCTTGCACACAATAGGATGCCCGCAATCCCATCTCCACCGATCCATTGTCGTCCCGGGCGGGCATCCATAAGGCGAGACCTGGGATCTTGTGCGTGCGGCAGATCCCGGCTCGCGGCCATTCGGCCTTGGCCGGGAAGACAGGAGAAGAATTGTCGTCCCGGGCGGGCATCCATAAGGCGAGACCTGGGATCTTGTGCGTGCGGCAGATCCCGGCTCGCGGCCATTCGGCCTTGGCCGGAATGACAACCCGTGTGCGCCATAGTTACCCCGCTGTCAAATGCATGACCTCGAATGGTCTGGCCGCATCCAGATCGGGGGCGACACCCAAACCTGGCGCGTCGGACAGGGTCATATATCCGCCCTCCACCTTCGGGGCGGGCGACCCCAGCAGCGCGCGCAGCGGGTTGGGGTTTACATCCACCTCCAGCAGGCCCGGCCCGCCGATGGCGGCCAGCAATTGGGCGGATGCGGCGAGACCGATGCCCCCGCCCAGATAATGCGGGCAATAGGTGAAGCCCGATTGCAGGGCGGCGCGCGCGATGGCGGCATTGCCGCTGACCCCGCCCCATTTACAGACATCCGGCTGCACGAAGCTTAGATGGCCCGCTTCCAGGGCCGCCCCGAACCCGTCAAAGCCCGTCAGGTTCTCCCCGCCTGCCAGCGGGATCGCGCTTGCTTCGGCCAGTTCCGCCCAATCCTGCGCCGGGGCATCGACCGGCATCGGCTCTTCCAGCCAGATCGGATCCAGCGTGGCGAAGAGCTGGGCCGCCTCCAGCGCCTCCTCGATCGACCATTTCTGGTTGGCATCCAGCATCAGCCGCTCGCCATCGCGCAGCAGCGTCCCGGCCCGCTCCGCTGCCCGTGCATCCTTCTCCGGGCCGAAGCCGACCTTGATCTTGAAGCGGTCGAAGCCCTGCGCCCGCGCCTTGGGGACAAGCTCTTCCGCCTCCTCGGCATGAATGCCGCTGGCATAGACCGGGATGCGGTTTCCCGCCTGCGGATCGATCAGCCGGCGCAGCGGGGTTTCCAGCCTGCGCGCGGCCATATCCCAGAGCGCGATGTCCAGCCCGGCCAGCATCTGGGCAATCGGGCCATGCTCCCCCGTCTGTAATGCAAGAACGTGAAAACGCTCCTCAAGCGATTGAAAAACAAGGGAAGGCTGCGGCACTTCACGCCCCAGCAGCAGCGGCGGCAGCAGGGAATGCGCCAGCCTTGCGCGGTGCTCCGCCCCGACCTGGGGGAAGTTGCACCAGATCTCGCCCCAGCCTTCCAGCCCGTCGGACGCGGTCAGTTTCAACAGGACGGCGGGCCGATCCCCCATCGCCCCGAAGGAGGTGACCACGGGCCGCTCGACCGGTGCCCGGTAGACGAAGACATCCATTCGGGCGATGCTGGGATTTCCATTCATCACAAGCAGTTACCTTCCAATGTTGCTGACCATCATCGCCGCGCTAACCCCTATAGCCTGTGTCATAGCCCTGGGCCACGCTTTGCGTCGCATCAACTTCGTGCCGGAGCAATATTGGGATGCGGCCGACAAGCTCGTCTTCTGGGTTTTCATCCCGGCCCTGGTGGTGAAATCCGTCTCCACCGCCGCCTTGCAGGCCGGCCCCGCGACCGGGATCGGCCTCGCCGTTCTGGCCGGGCCGCTTGCGGTCGGGTTGGGATTGTGGGCAGCACGCCCTTTGCTTGCGAAATACAAGAAGCTCGACGGGCCAAGCTTTACGTCCATGCTGCAGGCGTCGATGCGCACCAACATGTTCATCGGCCTTGCCATCGCGCAGGACCGCTTCGGCCCGGAATCCATTGCGCTGTTCGCCATCGGCATCGCCTGGATGGTGCCCACCGTGAACGTCATTTCCGTCTTCGCATTGTTGCGGCATGGCGAAGGCGCCAAGGGCAGCGGTATTCCGACGATTTTCAAGGCGCTGCTGCGCAACCCGCTGATCCTGTCCATTCTGGCGGGCCTTGCCCTGAATTTCACCGGGCTGGGCTCCCCACCGATCCTGAACGAGGTGCTGACCATGTTCGGCGCGGTCGCGGTACCGCTGGCGCTGCTGTCGGTCGGCGCCTCGCTGGATTTGAAGCGGCTGCGCCGGCCCGGCTGGCGCATGTCCACCGCCACCGTACTGAAGCTCATCATCTCGCCCACGATCACCTGGGCGGCGGGGTTGGCGCTCGGCATGGACCGCGACACCATCGCCATCGCCGTGTTGGTGCAATGCTGGCCCACCGCCGTTTCCGCCTATGCGCTGGCCCGCCAGATGGGCGGGAATGCCCCACTGCTGGCGGAGATCATGTCGTTCCAGACCCTGGCGGCGGCGGTGACGGCCCCGATCATCCTGGCCCTGTTCGTGCTGTGATGATCGGGGGGTGTCGGCAGGTGAAGCGGCTCACCCCACCGGGATGGGCCGCCGCTTGATCACGGTCTGATAGATGATCAGCACCAGGCTGCCCACCGTCAGCGCCCAGAAAATCCAGTTGATGGTGGAGCGGAAGAAGATCGTATAGTCGCCGCCCCCCATCAGCAGGGATTGGCGGAAGGTGTTTTCCAGGATCGGCCCCAGGATGAAGGCAATCAGGAACGGTGCCGCCGGAATGCCGAAGCGCAGCATGAAATAGCCCAGGAAACCGGTGGCCAGCATCACCGCGATATCGAACATCGAATTGTTGATCGCGTAGGAGCCGAAGATGCACAGCACCAGCACCATCGGGAACATCAGCGATTTGGGAATATCGGCGATGCGTCGGAACAGGCGGATGCCGATCTTGCCGATGATGAACAGCAGAACCGACGAGGCCATGATTCCGATGAACAGCGCATAGATCATGGTCAGATTGTTCTGGAACATCACCGGGCCGGGCTGCAGCCCATGGATCATGAAGGCCCCCAGGATGACGGCGGTGATCACGTCGCCCGGTATGCCCAGCGCCAGCAGGGGGATCATCGTCGCGCCGGCCACGCCATTATTGCCGGCTTCGGATGCCGCGACCCCTTCGATGGCGCCTTTACCGAATTCATGCCGGTTCTTGGCCGTCCGCCGTGCTTCCGAATAGGCCAGAAAGGCGGAAGGCGCGCCGCCAATGCCGGGAATGGCCCCCATCAGCACGCCGATGAAGCTGGATTTGATGATGGTGGGCAGGCAGCGCTTATAGTCAGCCCAACTGGCATGGGTACCGCCGACGGAACTGACCTTCACCCGGGCCGAGGCCTTGCGGCCGAAATAGTCGATCACCTCCGGCAGGGCAAACAACCCGATCAGCACCGGGATGAAATTCAATCCGGACATCAGACTGGTCGTACCGAAGACGAAGCGGTCGGTACCGAAAATCAGGTCGAGCCCGATGGTGGCCAGGATCAGCCCCAGCGCGGCGGAGACGCAGCCCTTGACCAGATCATCCCCCGCGACGCCGGCGATGATGGTCAGCGAAAAGACGATCAGCGTGAAATATTCCGGCGGCCCGAAGGCCAGCGCGATCTGGGCCAGCCAGGCGGCGAACAGGATCAGGGACAGGTTGGAGATGAAATCCGCGGTGCAGGAGGCATAGAGCGCCATGTCCAGCGCCTTGCCCGCCTGGCCCTTCTGCGCCATGGGATAGCCATCGAGCACGGTGCAGCTCGACGCCGGGGTGCCCGGCGTCTTGATCAGGATGGCGGGGATCGACCCGCCATAGATGCCCCCCTTATAAACCCCCAGCAGCAGCAGAATACCCGTCACCGGCTGCAGCAGGAAAGTGAAAGGCAAGGACAGGCCCACCGCCATCGTCGCCGTCATGCCGGGAACGGCCCCCAGCACGACACCCACCGCGACCCCGACCGCCAGGGCCAGGATCGTCTCAAAGGTCGCAACCAGCCCAAAGGCGGCGACGAGATGCTCGAACATGCGAAAAACTCCTCACGCGGCCAATGACAGACCGCATCAACCTTCCAGGAAGGACATCAGCCCCATGGGGATCGGAATATTCGCCACCTTCTCGAAAAACAGGTAGCAGACCAGCGGAATGCCGACGGCAGAGCCGATCAGCGCGCTCCATTGCCGTTCGCGATAGAGCAGCGAGAAGGCTGCCATCAGAATGACCGAACCGATCAGCAGGCCGAACACATTCAGAACCGGATAGGTCAACAGCAGGAAAACGACACCGACCAGGGTCAGGATCGTACCGGTCCGACCCTGCCATTCCATGGTCGGATCGACGGCCCCGCCCTCCTCCACCGGGGGCAAGGGCGAGCCTGCGGGTTCCGGCCCATCACCATTCTTCCGCCCGACGATGGCGCGCAGGATCATCAGCGCGGCCAGGAAGGCGGTTATCGCAATGATGATATCGGGCCATAGGCGCGGCGACAGCGCCGGGTTGGGAACTTCTTCCGGCGAATCGATGCCGAAGGGTATGCCCACAAAGGCCATGAACAGGCTGTAGGCCGCCAGCAGCAGGCCAAGGACGAGATCGCGACTGATAGCCGGCATCAACGGCAACTCCTTCTGCGAGGGGGCCAGGGAATGGCCCGCCACCGCCCGGCAAACTCCCTGCATGGAAAGACAGGGGCCGGGCGGATCGTCAGCGGTTACGCGGGCAGCGGATCGATCACTTGATCCGCATTTCCAGCTTGGTCACCAGATCGTCGTAGATCTTGAACTGCTCATCGATGAAGGCCTTCGATTCCGCCTCATTCATGAAGACGGGAACGGAACCGATCTTTTCCATCTGCGCGGTCCAGTTCGGATCGCCCTTCAGCTTGCCCACCACGCCAGCCCAATAGGATTTGATCTCGGCGGGCAGGCCGGGCGGGCCGGAAATCGACGACCAGCCGACCATCGCCTTCAACTGCGGATGACCGATCTTCTCGGCCGTCGGCACATCCGGGAAGGCCGGCGATGGCACCGTGATCAGCAGCGGATGCAGGCTCTTCGAGCCGATGTGCCCGGCCAGGGCCGAGGAATTGCCGCAGATGAAGCCGATATTGCCGGTGATCACGGCCGCCGCCGCCGTGCCATCGCTGTCGAAAGGCACATGTACGACCGCCTTCTTGGCGTCCGGCACACCGGCGGAATCGATGATGAACACACCGGCCAGATGCAGGGCCGAGCCCACCCCGGAGGAGGAGAAGGTGATTGTGCCCGGTTTGGCCTTCACCGCCTCGATCAACTGGTCATAGGTCTGGATCGGGTTCTTCGGATTGACCGCACAGATGAAGGGATTCAGCTCGATCACCGAGATATGGCTGAAATCATCATATTTGTACGGAATGCTGGCCTTCATCGCCGGCGAGACGGAGTGCGAGCCGATGCGCGCGATCAGCATGGTATAGCCATCCGGCTTGGCCGAATGGGCGAAGGCCGAGCCGGTCACCCCGCCCGCGCCGGTGCGGTTGACCACGGTCAGCGGCTGGCTGACGAAACCCTTGGACCCCACCTCGGCGGCCAGCATGCGCCCGACAATGTCGGTGGCGCCGCCCGCCCCATAGGGGATGACCATTTCGATGGGTTTTTCCGGATAGGCGGCCTGCGCACCGCCGGCGAGCAGCAGAACGGCACCGGCGGCACCGACCAATGATTTACCGATATGTCCGAACGGCATGGATTATAGCCTCCCTAGAGTCCTGTTCAGCCCGTCATGAACATCGCCGCCGGCTTATCGCTGTCGGTTTCGGAGATGCTGGGCCCTCGTGTCGGATCACTGCGGGGCGGTTCATCCGCCCTCAACTCTTATATAAGACCCGGAGAAGTCTTGTATAAGAATCGGAACGGGTCAATCCCAGATTTGAAGGCGGATGCAGATTTCAGGGGTTGCGATCCTCATTTTGTCGGAAACCGGCCCGGGAAAGCTGGCCCGAAAAGCAGTACGGCCCGCAAGCGGGCCGAACCAAACGGATCAGATTTCAAGAATGTCCTGGCTAGCCTGCGCTGCGCCCGCTCTTCCTGCCATGCAGGGGTTCGGGCAGCAGGCCTTCGGGTCGGAAGCGCAGCACCAGTTGCAGCAAGAGGCCGATCAGGAAAACACGCAGATAGGCCGCGCGGCTGGCCAGCACATCCGGCAGAAAACCCGTCACGATCTCGGTGCCCGACCAGATGAACCAGACCAGGATCGCGCCCAGCACGGCGCCGCGATTATTGCCGCTGCCGCCCAGGATCAGCATCAGCCAGACCAGGAAGGTCGCGAGCAGAGGATCAGTGGCGTCCGGCCCGAAGAATTTCAGATAGCTGGACATCACCGCCCCGCCCAGCCCCATGATCATGCAACCCAGCACGAAGGCTTCCAGACGGCGGGCCTCGATATCCTTGCCCATGGCATTGGCGGCCAGCTCGTTATCGCGCACCGCGCGCATCATCCGGCCCCAGGGCGAAGTAGCCGCCCGTTCCAGCGCCAGATAGACCGCCAGCACAACCAGCGCCACCACCAGCAGGAACAGGAACTGCGCCAGGATTGGGTCCCAGCCGTCGAAGGGGCGCGGGATGGGGGTAATACCGCGCGAACCGCCGGTCATCCAGGCCTCGTTGCGATAGACCAGACGCAGCAGCTCGGCGATGCCGATGGTGGCGATGGCGAGATAGTCGGAGCGCAGCCGCAAGCAGATTTTCCCGATCGGCCAGGCGATGATGCCCGCCGTCAGCATGGAAGCTACCCAACCCAGCCAGATCGGCAGGCCGAACCCACCCAGATAGAGCGCGGAGTCCGGGCTGGTCAGAATGGCCGATGTATAGGCCCCGGTGGCGAAGAACCCGGCAATGCCGATATTCAAGAGCCCGGTGAAACCCCAATTGGCGTTCAGCCCGAGCGTCAGGATCGCATAGATGCCCCCCAGCGTGAGCACACCGACGATATAGAGCAGGATGCCTTCCATGGTTCCGATACCCCCTTATAGCACCTTGCCCTTGAACAGACCCGTCGGCCGCCAGATCAGCAGCGCGATCAGGATCGCGAAGGCAACACCGGCCTTATAGGTGGGTTCCAGCAGCGGCGCGGTCCCGATCCAGGGATAGGTCGCCAACTCCTCCACCACACCGATGATCAGCCCACCCAGCATGGCGCCCAGCGGATTGCCGACCCCGCCCAGAATGGCCGCGGCAAAGACCGCCAGCAGCACATGCCAGCCCAGCATCGAATGCAGATGGCCATCCATGCCCAGGAAAACGCCGGCCACGGCCGCCATGCCGCCCGCGATCACCCAGGTCGCCATCACCACCCGGTCCGTATCGATACCCGAAAGCCGCGCCAGCGTCGGATTATCGCTCATGGCGCGCATCGCCTTGCCCAGCCGGGCGCGGGTCAGGAACAGATGCAGCCCGCCCATCACCACCAGCGCCCCCACCACGATCAGGATATGGCGCGTGAAAATGCGAAACTCGCCATAGACCACCGGCCGCTGGATGCCGCTGACATAGGCAATCGGATCGACGCCCCAGATCACCTGCACGGCGGAACGCAGCATCAGCCCGACGCCCAGCGACGCCATCAGCATGACGATGGGCGCGCCCTTGCGCAGATGGCGATAGAACAGCCGGTCCAGCACGACGGCCAATATCGCGGTCAGGATGATCGACGGAATCAGCGCCACCGGCACGCTCCAGCCCAGCCCATGCACGAAGACCAGGGCCAGAAAGGCACCCGTGGTCATCATGTCGCCATGGGCGATATGGGCAAAGCGCAGCACGCCATAGATCAGCGTCACGCCGACCGCCCCCAGGGCATAGATCGACCCGAGCACGATTCCTGGAATCAGGTAGAAATTCAGGAATTCCATAAGCATAGAAACCAATCCTACCCCTTGCCCTCAGCCACCCAGGAACATTTCGGCGACCTCACGGTCGGCCAGCAGGGCGGCACCCGTATCCTCATGCCGGTTGCGCCCCGTCGCCAGCACATAGCCGCGACCGGCCAGGGCCAGCGCCTGCTTGGCGTTCTGCTCCACCATCAGGATCGCCACGCCCTGGGCGTTCACCGACCGCACGATATCGAAAATCTGGTCCATGAATTTCGGGCTCAGCCCCGCCGTCGGCTCATCCAGCAGCAGCAGCGCCGGGTCCAGCATCAGCGCGCGCCCCATCGCCACCATCTGACGCTGCCCGCCGGACAGCGACCCGGCCGGCAGCCTGCGTTTTTCCTTCAGCGGTGGGAACAGATCATAGACCCGGTCCAGCGAGGCGGAGAAATCGTCCCGGCGCAGATAGGCGCCCATTTCCAGATTCTCATGCACGCTCAGCGAGGGGAACACATTCTCCACCTGCGGCACATAGCAGATGCCACGCCGCACGATCTGGTCGGGCTTCAGCCCGGTAATCTCCTCGCCCTTGAAGCGGATGGCGCCACCGCGAATCGTCAGCAGGCCGAACACCGATTTCATGGCGGTGGATTTGCCGGCGCCGTTCGGGCCGACGATGACGACGACCTCGCCTTCCTCCACCCGCATCGACAGATCATGCAGAATGTCGGAATCGCCATAGCCACCGGTGATGCCGTCGATCTCCAGAAGGCTCATCGCCCTGCCCTCCTCACGCTTCGGCCGGCTGGGCGGCGCTGCCCAGATAGGCTTCCAGCACGCGCGGGTCACGCCGGACATGGGCGAAATCGCCCTGCACCAGCACGCTGCCCTGGGCCATGCAGATGACGGGATCGCAGAGCCGTTCGATCAGATCCATGTCATGCTCGATCAGAAAAAAAGTATAGCCGCGTTCCCGGTTCAGCCGCTCCACCACACCGGCGATCTTGCCCAGAAGCGTGCGGTTCACACCCGCCCCCGGCTCGTCCAGCAGCACCAGCCGCGCCTCGGTCATCATGGTCCGGCCGATTTCCAGGAGCTTCTTCTGCCCGCCGGACAGATTGCCGGCCCGCACATCGCGAATATGGGTCAGCTCCAGAAATTCCAGCACCTCTTCGGCCTTGGCCCGCACGGCGGTCTCATCGGCGGCGACGCGCCCCCACTGAAACCAGCTCGACCACAGATTCTCCCCACTCTGCCGCGGTGGGACGACCATCAGGTTTTCCAACGCGGTCAGATGATGGAATTCATGCGGAATCTGGAAGGTTCGCAGAAGGCCCAGATCGAACAGCCGGTGCGGCTTCAGCCCGGTCACATCCTTCCCGTCGAACAGGATGCGCCCGTCCGACGGCGGAAACGCCCCGGCGATCATGTTGAACAGCGTCGTCTTGCCCGCGCCGTTCGGCCCGATCAGGCCGGTTATCGTGCCCGCCCCCACGGCGAGCGAACAGTCCTGCACGGCCTGAATGCCGCCGAAGGATTTGCTCAAGGCTTCCACGCTGATCAAAACCACGCCCCCTGTTCAACCCGTATCCCGCGATATAGGGCCGGGTCTTTCGGCCTGTCAAACGAATGGCGCGGAAAAGAATTCGGGATTGTTCACTTTTTGGGCAATTGCTCAATTTGTGCGCATGGCCTAGCTTGCGCGACCACCGCCCAAGGAGAAAATTCGGCATTTTTCCCAGGATTCCCGCGCTTGGCATGCGCCCTGCTATGGATGGGCCACGCGGCCGATCTCGGGAAGAATGCTGCGTGAGTTCAGACGCAGGATAGGACCGATGAAGAAAATCGAAGCGATCATCAAACCGTTCAAGCTTGACGAAGTGAAAGAGGCGTTGCACGAGGTCGGCATTCAGGGGATCACCGTGACCGAAGCAAAAGGTTTCGGCCGCCAGAAGGGACATACGGAGCTGTATCGTGGCGCCGAGTATGTCGTCGACTTTCTGCCGAAGGTGAAGCTCGAAGTGGTTCTGGAAGACAGCCTTGCCGAAAGGGCGGTCGAGGCGATACAGGCTGCTGCGCGCACCGGGCGAATCGGCGATGGCAAGATCTTCGTGTCGACCGTGGAGCAGGTCATTCGTATCCGAACGGGCGAAACGGGCGCAGACGCCGTCTGACGACGGCATACTAATCGGGGGGTAGGCCCGAACTTCCGTCCCTATACCCGGCAGGCCGCCCGCAAGGCGGCCCCATGGGTGCGAGGGTCGTAACAACCGGACAGCAACAAGGGGACGCATCCATGTCTGTCGAAAACGTCAAGAAAATCATTGAAGAAAACGAAGTCGTTTATGTTGACTTCCGTTTCACCGACCCGCGCGGCAAGTGGCACCATACCGCCCAGCATATCTGCACCGTCGATGACGAAATGCTGATCGACGGCATCATGTTCGACGGCTCCTCCATCGCCGGCTGGAAGGCGATCAACGAGTCCGACATGATCCTGAAGCCGGATCTGGCGACCGCCGTCATGGACCCCTTCGCCGCCCAGCCGCAGATGATCCTGATCTGCGACGTGCTGGACCCGGCCACCGGCCAGCCCTATTCGCGCTGCCCGCGTTCCACGGCCAAGCTGGCCCTGGACTATGTGCAGTCCACCGGCATCGCCGACACCGCCTATTTCGGTCCGGAAGCCGAATTCTTCGTGTTCGACAGCGTCCGCTGGTCGACCGCGCAGAACATGATGGCCTACACGATGGACAGCGACGAAGCCCCGTACAACTCCTTCACGGAGTATGAGGGCGGCAATATGGGTCACCGCCCAGGCGTCAAGGGCGGCTATTTCCCGGTCGGTCCGGTCGATAGCGGCACCGATTTCCGCGCCGAGATGGTCTCCACCCTGATCGATATGGGTGTGGAGATGGAAAAGCATCATCACGAAGTGGCGCCTGCCCAGCATGAGCTCGGCCTGAAATTCGCCGATCTGATGACCTGCGCCGACAACATGCAGAAGTACAAGTATGTCGTGCATAACGTCGCCCATGCCTATGGCAAGACGGCGACCTTCATGCCGAAGCCGGTCGTTGGCGACAACGGTTCGGGCATGCATGTGCATCAGTCGCTGTGGAAGGATGGCAAGCCGATGTTCGCCGGGTCCGGCTATG
>Ga0209066_10002365_pt1 | contig 22949 bp, 27 predicted proteins | sample All_14_2_FD_187198 | JGI IMG/M metagenome (GOLD analysis project Ga0209066, IMG submission 187198) | Freshwater microbial communities in response to fracking from Pennsylvania, USA - Allegheny Zone_MetaG_DW_15 (SPAdes) (version 2) ... | reverse complement strand
GCGCCAGACCGTGGCGATGGCGCTGACCGGCGTCGATACCGCCAATCTCGATTCCTACAACGAGGCCGTGACCCAGGAGCCGCGCATCAAGCAGCTGCGCGACAAGATGGCGATCGAGTTCCAGCCCCACTGGGCGCACTCGCTGGCCGAAATGGCGATCCAGCTCGACGATGGCACGACCATCGAGGTCACCCACGATTCCGGCATCCCCTGGGCCGACCTCGAGAAGCAGCGCCAGGCGATCGAGACCAAGTTCGACAGCCTCGTGACGCCGTTGCTGGGTGCTGGGGGAGCGCGTCGACTGCACGATGCCATCGAGCGCATCGACAGCCTCACCGACGTTGGCGAACTGGTGCGTGCGTCGGCGAAGAATTAGTCATATTCCTCTCCCCGGTCAGGGCGAGGAGCGTAAACAGGAGTGGGAATGGCAGAGGATTTCAGGGCCCGCGCCCGGCTGGTGCCCAAGGGCAACCGCTATGAGGATTTCGAAGTCGGCCGCGTGTTCAGGCACCATTGGGGCCGCACGATCACCGAGTCGGAGAGCACGCTCTTCACGACGCTGACCTTGCATTTCAATCCGCACTACTACAATGCCGCCTACGCCCAGGCGCATGGCCATCCCGGCATCGTGGCCAATCCCCTGCTGGTCTTCACGACGGTCTTCGGCCTCACGGTCGAGGATCTGAGCGAGGGCGGCGGGCCGTTCCTCGGCGTCAACGAACTCACCTATCACCAGCCCGTCTATCCCAGCGATTCGCTGCGCGCGGAATCGGTCGTGCTCGACCGCCGTGTCTCGGACTCCCACAAGGGGTTCGGCATCGTCACGTGGCACAGCAAGGGCTTCAACCAGCGCGAAGAACTCGTCATCGACTTCAAGCGCACCAACCTCGTCCGTCTCAGGAATTCCAACTAATGCCTTTCCTCACCGAAGAACGCCGCATGATCCAGGAGCAGGCGCGCGAGTTCACGCTGAACGAAGTGTTGCCGGTCGCCAACAAGCTCGACCCCGAAAAGGGCGACATCCCGATGGACCTGCGCGACAAGATGGCCGAGCTCGGCTATTTCGGCATCCTGATCCCGGAGGAATATGGTGGCCTGGGCCTCGGCTGCTCGGAATACTGCCTCGTCACCGAAGAGCTCTCGCGCGGCTGGATGAGCGTCGCCTCGATCATCGCCCGCGGCAACCTGCTGATCGGCTCGCACAAGATGAGCGAGGAGCAGCGCCGGCGTTACCTGCCGCGCATGGCGAAGGGCGAGTTCCTCGGCGCCTTCTCGATGTCGGAGCCCAATGCCGGCTCGGACATCTCCAACATCTCCTGCCGCGCCAAGAAGGACGGCGACAGCTATCTGATCAGCGGCAACAAGTACTGGTGCACCTTCGCCGACGGCGCCGACTTCATGATCATCATCGCGCGCACGTCCGAAGCCCCTCCGGGCAAGCGTCATCTCGGCCTGTCGATGTTCTTCGTCGAGAAGAAGCGTGGCGAGCTGATGCCGGGCTGCAGCGGCTCGCCGATTCCCAAGATCGGCTATTTCGGCTGGAAGACCTGGGAACTCGCGTTCGACAATTGCCGGGTCAAGGCCGAGGACATGATCGGCGACGAAGGCCAGGCCTTTTATTATGCGACGGCCGGTCTGGAGACCGCGCGCGCCCACACCGCGGCCCGCGCCATCGGCCTGGCCCAGGGCGCCCTCGACGATTCGGTCCGCTACGCCGGCGAGCGCCGCCAGTTCGGTCAGTCGATCTCGGAGTTCCAGGCGATCCGATTCAAGATCGCCGACATGGCCACGCAGATCGAGGCGGCCCGCCAGCTCAACTACTTCGTCTGCGAGCAGATCGACACCGGCCAGCGTTGCGACAAGGAAGCCTCCATGGCGAAGCTGTTCGCCTCGGAGATGGCCGAGCGGGTGTGCAGCGAGGGCCTGCAGATCCATGGCGGCGCCGGCTACACCACGCTCCATGCGGTCGAGCGGCACTGGCGCGACGCCCGTCTCACCAAGATCTTCGAGGGCACGTCGGAAATCCAGAAGCGCATCATCTCCGATCGCCTGCTCGGCCGCGGGAGGAACTGATGCCAGCTACAAGTCTCAAAGTCTCCGCACTCACCGGCACGCACAACTATTTCGAGGACTTCACCGTCGGCGACGTGATGAAACACGCGCGCGGCAAGACCGTCGAGCCGATGGAGCAGGTCTGGATCACCAACGTGACCATGAACACGGCCGAGGCCCACTTCAACGAGCACCTGACCCAGTCGACGCCCTACGGCCAGCGCCTGGGCTTCGGCGGCGTCACGATCTCGATGTGCATCGGCCTCGCCGCCGAGGACACGGCGGAGAATGCGCTGATGGAGCTCGGCATGGACAAGATCCGCCTGAAGGGGCCGCTCCATCACGGCGATACGCTCTACTGCTACACCGAGGTGCTGGAGAAGAAGGATGCCAAGCAGGACGATGCCGGCATCGTCCGCTTCAAGCACTACGGCGTGAACCAGGACGACAAGCACATCTTCGAGGGTGAACGCACGGTCCTGATCAAGCGCCGCAGTCATTGGGGAGACAAGTGAGCGACACCGAAGTCCTCGGCGCTCTCGACGGTGTGCGCATCGTCGACCTCACGCAGATGCTGGCCGGCCCCTACTGCACGATGCTGCTGGCCGACCAGGGCGCGGAAGTCATCAAGGTCGAGCCGCTCGACGGCGACCACACCCGCATCATCGGACCCTATCACGCCGACGACAGGCTGAAGGCGTTCGGCGGCTACTTCGCCTCGGTGAACCGCAACAAGAAGTCGATCGCCATCGACCTCAAGACGGAGGCCGGCCGCGATCTGGTCCTGAAGCTCTGCGACAATGCCGATGCGGTGGTCGAGAACTATCGCGGCGGCGTCATGGATCGCCTCGGCCTCAGCTACGAGACCCTGCACGCCCGCAACCCGAAGCTGGTTTATGCGACCATCCGCGGCTTCGGCGACGTCCGCACCGGCAAGAGCCCCTACTCGGACTTTCCGGCCTACGACGTCATCAGCCAGGCGATGGGCGGCATCATGGCGATCACCGGCCCCGACAAGGACACGCCGATGAAGGTCGGGCCAGGTGTCGGGGACATCGTGCCGGCCATCACCTGCGCCTTCGGCATCGTCTCGGCGATCCTGCGCGCCTACAAGACCGGCAAGGGTCAGTTCGTCGATGTCGGCATGGTCGACGCGATCCTCGCGGTCTGCGAACGCATCATGCATCAGCACTCCTACGCCCAGACGCTGCCGCATCCCGAGGGCAACCATCATCCCCTGCTCTGCCCGTTCGGCATGTTCCCGGCGAAGGACGGCTTCGTGACGATCGCCGCGCACGCCGACGCGCACTTCCCGATCCTGTGCCGGCTGATCGACAGGCCCGAATTCGCAACCGATCCGCGCTTCATCACCGTTCAGGATCGCCGTGCCAACCAGGACGTGCTGATTGCCACCGTCTCGGACTTCACGCGCCAGCGCACCAAGCAGGAGCTGCTGAAGCATTTCGGCGGCAAGGTGCCCTTCTCGCCGGTCTACAACGTGCGCGACATCGTGGCCGATCCGCATTTCAAGGCTCGGGACATGCTGCCCTGGGTGCCGCATCCCGGCCTCGATCACGAGGTGCAGATCGCGGGCGTCGCCGTGAAGATGACCGAGACCCCCGGCAAGGTGCGCCATCGCGCGCCGTTGCTGGGCGAGCATACCGACGAGTATCTGAAGACCATCGGCCTCGGCGCGGGCGACATCGCCCGGCTGCGCGCCGACAAGATCGTAGCTTAAGGAGAAGATTGATGACCGACCGTCCCAGGCGCGCCCGCCGCGTCCAGCTCTCGACCCCGGGGTCGAGCGAGAAGATGATCCAGAAGGCGTCGGAGTCGAAGGCCGATCACGTCTTCCTCGACCTCGAGGACGCCGTCGCCCCCAGCCAGAAGCGCGACGCCCGCAAGAAGATCATCGAAGGGCTGAAGTCGCTGAACTGGAAGGGCAAGACGCGCTGCGTGCGCATCAACGACCTGACCACCGAATACGCCTACGAGGACATCATCGAGATCGTCGAGGGTGCCGGCGAGCATCTCGACACGATCATGATGACCAAGGTGCAGACCGCCGCCGACGTGCTGTTCGCCGACAAGCTGCTTCATCAGATCGAGAAGAAGCTGAAGATGAAGCGCAGGATCGGCCTCGAGGCGCTGATCGAGGAAGTCGAGGGCATGCAGAACGTCGATTCGATCGCCGCCTGCACGCCGCGCCTCGAATGCCTGGTTTTCGGCATGGGCGACTTCTCCGCCTCGATGGGCGTCACAAACAAGAACGTCGGCGAGACCGACGGCTACCCGGGAGACATCTGGCACTATGCCCGCTTCCGGCTGATCATGGCCTGCCGCGCCGCCGGCATCGATCCGGTCGACGGCCCGTTCGCCGACTTCAAGAATCCCGACGCCTATCGCGAGGAGTGCAAGCGCTCCATGATCCTGGGCTGTGTCGGCAAGTGGGCGATCCATCCCTCGCAGATCGACATCGCCCTCGACGTCTACTCGCCCAAGCCCGAGGACATCGCCCGCGCCCGCAAGCTCGAAAAGGCCTATGCCGAGGCCGAGGCGGCGGGCCTGGGTGCGATCAACGTCGACGGCATCATGGTCGACGTCGCCTCGATCCGCATCCTGCGCAACACCATCCTGAACAAGGCCGACCTGTACGGTCTGTAGGATGCAGCCGGGCGCGGCGCCGACCACGGAAGGCCCGCGCCCCGGCCTGCGGCAGGTGCTGATCCCGATCGGGGCGATGCTGGGCACTCAGATGCTCATCTCGCTGGCCGTCCTGTCGCTCAGCGTGCTGATGCCCGCGGTCGCCCGGGACCTCGGGATTTCTCCCAAGCTCGTCGGCGCCTTCACCGCCGTCACCTACGCCATCGCCTCTTGCGTCGCCCTGTGGAGCGCGGGCCCGATCTCGCGGCTGGGCGCCGTTCGAATCTGCCAGTTCGCCATGCTGGCCGCCGCCATCGGCCTCGCCCTCAATGCCACGGCCTTCGTCGCTGCCACGCTCGTGGCGGTCGCCTTCATCGGCTTCGCCCAGGGCCCGATCAATCCGGCGTCGGCCCACATTCTGAGCCAGCGCGTGCCGCGCGCCTGGTTCAGCCTCGTCTTCTCGGTCAAGCAGACCGGGGTGCCCCTTGGCTTCGCCGCCGCCGGCGTCTTCCTGCCGATGCTTCTGCCGGCCCTGGGCTGGCGCGGTGCCTCGCTGGCGGCCGCCGCCCTGCTGCTGGCGGGCGCCGCGGTGCTCGAACTGCTGCGCGCGCGCCTGGATGCTTCGGTCGCTCCCTCGGCGCCGTCCGAGGGCATCTGGTCCTCGATCGTGCACGTGATGCGCCATCCGGAGATGCGCGTTCTCGGCTGGTCGGCGCTGCTCTACGTCGTGGCGCAGCACACCTTCACCTTCTTCCTGGTGACCTACCTCTACGAACATTGCCGCCTCAGCATCGCCGAGGCGGGCTTCCTGCTCTTCCTCGCCCAGATCGGCGGCACCGTGCAGCGCCTGATCCTGGGCGCACTGGGCGACCGGTTCCCGCGCATGATGCTGCTGGGCTGGACGGGCATCGGCATCGCGCTGGGCGCCGTGGCCACCAGCCTGATCTCGGCCGGGACGCCTTACTGGCTGATCGGCCTGATCGTCTTCGCCTACGGCACGGTCGTGATCAGCTGGAACGGCGTGTCGATCGCGGAGTTCGCGGCCCTCGCGCCGCCGGGACAGGTGGCCGCCGTCGCCGCGGTCCAAACCGCGCTGGCCTTCTCCGGCGCCGTCATCGGTCCGCCGCTGTTCGGCCTGATTGCCGCGGTCGCCGACTATCGCAGCGCCTTCCTGCTGGTCGCAGCCTGCGTCCTCGCCGCCGCCGTCTGGCAGATCGCGACCTCGGCCCGCCTGCGCCGCGCGCCCGCTCCCTGAGGCTTTCTCAGGGCTCCTTCATGCCGGCGGTCGACACGATCTCGGCCCACTTCTTCGTCTCCGTGGCCTGGAACGCGGCCAGCTCCTCGGGCGATCCGACGAAGGAGATGCCGTAGCTGGTCTTCAGCAGATTGAGATAGGCCGGCGACTTCGCCGCCTGGCGAACCAGCGCGTTGAGCCGGTCGATGATCGGCTTGGGCGTGCCCGCGGGCGCATAGAGCGCGGTCCAGGCCCACATCTCGAAGCCGGGAACCCCGCTCTCGTCCACGGTCGGGAACTGCTCGAGGCCGGGAATGCGCTGTTTGCTCGTCACCGCGAGCCCGCGCGCGCGTCCGTCGAGGACAGGCGGAAGGCCGACCGTGAAGTCGGAGAAGATGATGTCGATGCGGCCGCCCAACAGGTCGGCAATGGCCTGCGGCTGGGTCTTGTAGGGAACGCCCAGCAGATCGATCCCGGTCATGATGCGGAACAGTTCCGCTCCGCCGCGGCTAGACCCGTTGCCGCTGCCGAAGCTCAGCTTGCCCGGCTGCGCCTTCGCGAGCGCAATGAACTCCTGGATGGTCCTGGCCGGCAGGTCGTTGCGCACCATGACGATCTGCGCGCCGAGCGTGATGCCCGCGACCGGCGCGAAGCTCTTCACCGGATCGTAGGCCAGCGACTTGTAGACGTGCGGGTTGATGGCCTGCGTCGTCTGGGTGGTGAAGAAAAGCGTGTAGCCGTCTGGCGCCGCGGCCGCTGCCGACTGCGCCGCGATCTGGCCTTCCGCGCCGGGCTTGTTGTCGATGACGACGGTCTGGCCGGTCTGCGCCGCGATGTCCTGCCCGATCGCCCGCGCGGCGATGTCGGTCGCGGTACCGGGGCCGAAGGCGGTGATGATCTTGATCGGCTTCGAAGGATAGTCCTGGGCGACGGCCGGCACTGCGAGAAGCATTCCGACCAGCAAACTGATGAGCTTCATGGCCCGACTCTAGGCACAGCGAAGTGCTAGCGTCATCACAAAGAAAAGGAGGAAACGAAGATGAAGCTTCCCGTCATGGCTCTCGCCGCGACCGTCGCGGCCCTTGCCGCCGCACCCGCCTGGGCACAGAAATCCGGCGGCACGCTCAAGATCGCCCACATGGACAATCCGCCCAGCGCCTCGATCCATGAGGAGGCGACGATCTCGACCGTCATGCCGTTCATGTCGGTCTACAACAACCTGGTGATGTTCGATCCGAAGACGAAGCAGAACACGCCGGACAACATCATCCCCGAGCTCGCCACCGAGTGGAAGTGGAGCGACGACGGCAAGCAGCTCACCTTCAAGCTGCGCGACGGCGTGAAGTGGCACGACGGCAAGCCATTCAGCAGCGCCGACGTGAAGTGCACCTGGGACATGGTGATCTCCGACGAATCGAAGCTGCGCAAGAATCCGCGCAAGACCTGGTACTTCAATCTCGAAAAGGTCACCGTCAACGGTGACCGCGAAGCGACCTTTCATCTCAAGCGGCCGCAACCCTCCCTGCTCACCATGCTCGCGGCGGCCTTCTCGCCGGTCTATCCCTGCCACGTCCCGACGGCACAGATGCGGCAGAAGCCGGTCGGCACAGGCCCGTTCAAGTTCGTCGACATGAAGCAGAACGAGTCGATCAAGCTCGCGCGCAATCCCGACTACTGGAAGCCCGGCCGCCCCTATCTCGACGCGATCGAATTCTCGATCATACCGAACCGGGCGACCTCGCTGTTGACCTTCGTCGCCGGCAAGCTCGACATGACCTTCACGTCGGTCGTCACGCCGGCCATGGTCAACGATCTCAAGGTCCAGGCGCCGACGGCGATCTGCGAGGCGCAGCCGACCAACACCCAGGCCAACCTGCTGGTCAATCGCGAGAAGCCGCCCTTCGACGACGCGAAGATCCGCCGCGCCATGGCCCTGTCGATCGACCGCAGTGCCTTCAACGAGATCCTGGGCCAGGGCAACTACCGGATCGGCGGCGCCATGCTGCCGCCGCCGGAAGGTCTCTGGGGCATGCCGACCGAATTCCTCTCGACCGTGGCAGGCTACGGCCCGGACGTCGCCAAGTCGCGCGAGGAAGGTCGCAGGATCATGTCGGAACTGGGCTATACCGCCGACAAGCCGCTGAAGATCAAGGTCTCGACCCGCAACATCCCGAGCTATCGCGACCCCGCGGTCATCCTGATCGACCATCTGAAGCAGGTGAACATCCAGGCCGAGCTTGAGCCGCTGGAGACCGCGGTCTGGTACAATCGGATGCTGCGCCGCGACTTCTCGATCGGCATGAACATCCAGGGCGTCGGCGTCGACGATCCCGACGTCGTATTCTACGAGACCTTCCGCTGCGGCTCGGAGCGCAACTACACCAACTACTGCAATCCCGAGGTCGAGAAGCTGTTCGACCAGCAGTCGATGATGACCGACATCCAGGCCCGGCGGAAACTTGTCTGGGAAATCGACAAGAAGCTGCAGGAAGACGGCGCCCGGCCGGTCATCCAGCACGGCTGGGGCGGCACCTGCTGGCGCCCCGAGGTGAAGGCCGTGAACCTCGCGGTCAACACCATCTACAATCACTGGCGCTTCGAGGATGTCTGGCTCGACCGCTAGGACGTCGTTAGGCTCGTGCCGACGAATGATCGGAGGTTTCGATGATCAAGGGTCTGCACCACAATGCCTATCGCTGCCGCGATTCCGAGGAGACGAGGAAGTTCTACGAGGACTTTCTCGGCCTTCCCCTCGTCCATACGCTCCTGATCGAGCAAACCAAGACCGGTCGCGAGACCGGTGTGCTGCACACCTTCTTCCAACTCGACGACGGCTCCTGCCTCGCCTTCTTCGAGGCGCCGGACATGCCGTTCGACTTCAAGGACCAGCACGATTTCGACCTGCACATCGCCCTGGAGGTCGAGCCCGATCATCTCGAGCGGATGTTCGCCAGGGGCAAGGCGGAGGGCCGAGAGGTCCGCGGCATCTCCGACCACCATTTCATCCGCTCGATCTACTTTCGCGATCCCAACGGCTACGTGATCGAACTCGCGGCCAAGGTCCCGGGACAGGAATCGGCACTGGACCCCACGAAGAACGGCGCACGCGCCAAACTCGCCGACTGGCAGGCGCGCAAGCCGTCCGCCGCCCGCGGAGCGCGCTGACGCTCGTCTCCCGCCATCAGCCGAGGGTGCGGCGATAGAGGGCGATCAGGCGTTCCCAGTGCCGTTCGGCAGCCGGCTTGTCGTAGCACCAGCGTTGCGGGAAGGCGAAGCCGTGGTGCACGCCGGGATGAATCTCCAGCTCGCCCCGGGCGCCGGACCTGTCGAACAGGGCCTTCAGTTCCTTCACCATTTCCGGCGGCGCCAGCTCGTCGTGCTCGGCGCAGGAAATGTAGAGCTCGCCCTTCGCCTTGCCGAGGGTCAGATGCGGGCTCTCGACCGCGTCGCTCACCAGCCAGGTGCCGTAGAACGAGGCTGCCGCCGCGATGCGATCCGGGTAACGCGCCGCCGCGGCCAGCGAGTAAGGGCCGCTCATGCAATAGCCGTGGGTGCCGACCGGCCCCTTCTTCGATTCCTCCTGGGCGTCGGCGAAGGCAATCATCGCCGCCACGTCCTCCATGACCGGCGGGATCGTCATCTTCGTTCGCACCGAGCGCATGCGCTTGTGCTCGTCGCTGCCATGCGTCAGCACGTCCGGCCCGTACTTCGTATCGCTGCCGGCGCGATAATAGAGGTTGGGCAGCATCACGTAGTAGCCGACCGTCGCCAGCCGGCGCGCCATGTCCTGGAGCTCCTCGCGGATACCGGGCGCATCCATCAGGAACAGGACCGGCGGATAGGGTCCGCCGCGCTCCGGGTGGCAGATGAAGGTCTCCATCGCCCCGTCCCGGGTCGGGATGTCCAGAATTTTCTCGATCATCGGGTGTTTCCTCCGCCTTGCAGAATGCCGGCGCCTTGATAGGCTTCGCTCAATAACAAAGCCTAGGGAGAGAAACGATGAGACGTAACCTGTTCAGCACGGCCGCATTCTGCCTTGCGGCCTGGGCCTTGCCGGCCGCCGCCCAGCTTTCCGACAACACGCTCAAGATCGGCGTCGCCACCGACCTGTCGAGCCTCTATGCCGACATCAACGGGCCGGGCGCCGTACTGGCCACCCAGATGGCGATCGAGGATTTCGGCGGCACGGTGCTCGGCCAGAAGATCGAGTTCGTCTCCGGCGACATCCAGAACAAGGCCGACGTCGCCGCAACCACCGTGGGCCGCTGGTTCGACAACGAGAAGGTCGACATGGTGATGGGCGCCGGCGCCTCCTCCTCGTCGATCGCGGCCGGGCGTGTCGCGGGCGACAAGAAGCGCATCTTCATCGCGCCCGATCCCGCCTCGTCGGACCTCACCGGCAAGCTCTGCAATCCCTACATGATCCATTGGGTCTACGACACGACGGCGCTCGCCAACGGCACCGGCTCGGCGGTCGTGAAGGCCGGCGGCAAGACCTGGTTCTTCCTCACCGCCGACTACGCGTTCGGCTATGCGCTGGAGCGCGACGTTTCCGCCGTCGTGAAGAAGGCCGGCGGCACCGTGGTCGGCGGCGTCAAGCACCCGATCAACACCAACGACTTCTCGTCCTTCCTGCTGCAGGCGCAGGGCTCGAAGGCGCAGATCATCGGGCTGGCCAATGCCGGCGGCGACACGATCAATTCGATCAAGCAGGCGTCCGAGTTCGGCATCGTCAAGGGTGGCCAGAAGCTCGCGGGCCTGCTCGTCTTCATCTCCGACGTGCATTCGCTGGGCCTGGAACGCGCCCAAGGCCTCAACCTGACCGAGGCCTTCTACTGGGACCTCAACGACCAGACGCGCGCCTTCTCCAAGCGCTTCGCCGCGCGCTTCAACGGCAAGATGCCGACCTCGGCCCAGGCCGGCTTCTATTCGGCGACGCTTGCCTATCTCAATGCCGTCAAGTCGACCGGGACGGACAATGCCGAGAAGGTCATGGCCGCGATGAAGGCCGCCAAGTGGGACGATCCGCTGTTCGGCGCCAGCTACGTGCGCGAGGACGGGCGCAAGATGCACAACATGTATCTCTTCGAGGTGAAGAAGCCTTCCGAGTCCAAGGGCCCGTGGGACTACTACAAGCTGCTGGCCACCATCTCCGGCGAAGAGGCGTTCCGCCCCCTGGCCGACAGCGAGTGTCCGCTGGTCAAGAAGAACTGAGCCGGGAGCCCGACATGGCCGAGCAGTCGAACCTCTATGTCGGCGTCGCCGGCTATTTCGGGAAGCCCGATCACCCGGGCCGCGTCGGGATCTTCCGCCGCGGCACCGCCGGCGGCGACTGGAAGCACGTGCTGGGCGCCGTCCAGGCCTTCACCGTCTTCGTGCATCCGCAGAATCCGGAGATCGTGTTCGCCGGCACCAACGACGGCGTGTGGCGCAGCACCGACCGGGGCGCCACCTTCCGCCGGACCGCCTTCCCGGAGCCCGGCAGGCAGATCTGGTCCTTCCTGGTCGACTCGCGCGATCCGGACAGGGTGTTTGCCGGCGCCTCGCCGATCGGCGTCTACCGCAGCGACGATGGCGGCGCCTCCTGGCAGGCCCTCCCCGTCCCGGCCATCGACACGCATTGCGCGGGGCCGTTCGCCTCGCGCGTGATGCGTCTGGTCCAGCATCCGCGACGGCACGACGAACTCTACGCCGCGCTCGAGATCAACGGCGTCATGCGCAGCATCGATCTCGGCCAGAGCTGGACCGATTGCAGCGCGGGCCTGCTGAAGCTCGCCGAGCAGGAGCACCTCAAGAGCAGGATCGTGAGCGACACGACCGCCGAGGGAAGGCTCGACGGCCATGCCGTCACCATCAACCCGGCCGATCCGGACGGGCTGTGGCTCGCCGTGCGCATGGGCCTGTTCCGCAGCAGCGACCAGGGTCGGACCTGGAAGGACATGGAGGTCGGCCGCTTCTCGCCCACCACCTACGGCCGCGACATCCGCGTCTCCCCGGTCGAACCGAACACGCTCTACTCCGCCCTGTCCGTCGCCGCGGCGAGCCAGGATGGCGGGCTCTACCGCAGCGAGGATGGCGGCGAGAGCTGGGCCCGCTTCGACAAGGTCCAGGTCCACGGCACCATCATGTCGATCGGCCTGCATCCCACCGACGCCGGGCAGGTCTATATCGGCGCCCGCTACGACGGCGAGGTCTTCGGTACCCGCGACGCCGGCAGGACATGGCAGGCCATGCCGCTGCCCGGCGAGGTCCAGCACATCTATTCGCTGGCGTGCGGGTGATTACTTCGACTGCGCGGTGACGTCGTGCGGCGGTGAGGCCGGGGCCGGCGGCGCGTCCTTCGGGCCGCCCAGCAGGCTGCCGACATCGCGCTGGCGGCCGGTGTCGATCTTCACGGTCGCGGTCATGCCGGCGCGCAGCGGCGGTTCGCCGGCATGGGGCAGCAGCCGCAGCTTGACCGGCAGGCGCTGCACGACCTTGACCCAGTTCCCGCTGGCATTCTGCGGCGGCAGGATCGCGAACTCTGCGCCCGTCGCGGGGCTGACGCTTTCGACCAGTGCCTCCCAGGTCACGTCGGGGTAGGTGTCGAGCACCACGGTGGCCTTCTGGCCGACCTTCACATGGGTGAGCTCGGTCTCCTTGAAATTCGCCTCGACCCAGGGCCGGCTCAGCACCACCAGCGAGAACAGCGGCGTCGCCGCCTTCACCTGCTCGCCCTGCTGCAGGCGCATGTTGACCACGACCCCGTCGACCGGGGCACGGACCGTCGTGCGCGCGAGATCGAGCGCCGCCCGCTCGCGCGCCGCCATCTTCTCGCGCACCAGCGGATGGGCCTCGACCGCAAGCTCGGGGTCGCCGTTCAGCGCCGCCAGCACCCGGCGCAGCTTTTCGCGCGCGGTGGATACGCGGTCGGCGGCGGCGCGCGCGTCGTTCTGCGATTCGTCGCGCTTGCTGGCGGAGGCCACCCCCTTCGAGGCCAGTTCCTCCTGCCGCTGCGCCTGGCGCTGGAAATAGTCGGCGCGTGCTTCGGCGTCGGCCAGTTCGGCGACCGCCTCGCGCCAGAGGCCGCGCAGGTTCTCGACATGGGCGCGCGCCGAATCGAGTTCGGCCTCGGCGCTGTCGAGCGCCAGCCGGAAGGGTCGTGATTCGATGGTGAAGAGCTGGGCGCCGGCGTCGACCGAGGCATGGTCGCGCGCCAGCACCCGCCGGACCTGTCCGGAGACTTCCGGCGCGATCTGGACGATATGCGCCTTCACATAGGCATTGTCGGTCGAGACGTAGCGGCCGCCCGACAGCCACCACCAGCCCGCCCCGCCGGCCGCCAGCAGAGGGACCGCGAACAGCAGCACCAGCCGCAGGACGGGGACCGGGCGGCGGCTCATGTGCCGTGCGCTCCCGCCATCGTCTGCAGCTGCCCCTTCACCCGCGCCGCCAGCCGCGTGAACTGCTCGCGCTCGGCCGCCGAAAGGGGGGCCAGCGCATCGTCGACGGTGGTCTCGGCGATCGTCCACATTTCCTTGTGGGCGCGACGGGCATCGTCCGTGAGATAGAGGCGATTGATGCGGCGGTCCTCGCTGTCGGCGCGCCGTTCGACCCAGCCGTTCTTCTGCATGCGGTCGATCATGCGGCCGGCGCTGGCGCGGTCGATCTCCAGCATGTCGGCGAGCTCGGTCTGGCTGGCGCCGGGACGGCGATAGAGACGTGTCAGGACGAGCCACTGGGCGCGGGTCAGGCCGATGTCGCGCACCCTCCGGTCGAACACGGTTCGGATCAGCCGCGCGACGTCGGAGAGCACGTAGCCGATATATTCGTCGTCGTCGGGACCCACGGCGGCTCGCTCGAGAATGTTGTCTAGGCTACATTAGCCCAGGCCATGAGTTCAAGCGCGCCCACCGCCGACGCCGCCCCGCCTGCCGTCGAGAGCGAAACCTCGCTCGGCAAGCGGATCCTGATTCTCGTCATGGTGGTCCTGGGCTCGACTCTCTACGCCACCACCCTGCTGATCGCCTCGACCCTGCTGCCGCAGATGCAGGGCACCATGTCGGCCACCCAGGACGAGATCGCCTGGGCCATGACCTTCAACATCCTGGCCACCGCGGTCGCGACGCCGATGACCGGCTGGCTGACGGCCCGCTTCGGCCGCCGCGAAACCATGATCTGGTCGGTGCTGGCGTTCACGCTCACGACCCTGATGTGCGGCCTGGCCGATTCGCTGGAGAGCCTGATCCTGTGGCGCGTGCTGCAGGGCGCGCTGGGCGCCCCGGTGATCCCGCTGTCGCAGACCATCCTGCTCGATACCTTCCCGAAGCGGCAGCAGGGGCTGGTGACCTCGATCTTCGGCATGGCCGTGGTCATCGGCCCGGTGATCGGTCCCACCGTCGGCAGCCTGCTCTCCGAACTCTACAGCTGGCGCTGGGCCTTCTACATGATCGTGCCGGTGGGCCTGATCTCCTTTGCCGGGCTGCGCCTCACCCTGCCGTACGACCGGCCGACCGGCCAGGCGCGGCTCGACTGGACGGGGTTCCTGTCGCTGTCGATCGCCATCGCCTGCGTGCAACTGGTCCTGTCGCGCGGCCAGAGGCTCGACTGGTTCGAGTCCCTGGAGATCCAGATCGAGACCTTCATCGCCATCGTCTCCTTCTGGATCTTCCTCGCCCACAGCCTCACCGCCGAGCGGCCGTTCCTCAACCTCAAGCTCCTGCTCGACCGCAACTACGCGATCGGTCTGGTGCTGGTGCTGATCTACGGCATGCTGAACTTCACGCCGATGGTGCTGCTGCCGCCGTTGCTGCAGCAGCATGCCGGCTTCCCCGACGCGCTGATCGGCGAGGTCATTGCCGCGCGCGGCGTCGGCGCGACCCTCGGCTTCTTCCTCGCGATCTTCGTCGGCCGCATGGACCCGCGGATCGGCCTGATCGCGGGCTTCACGGTGCAGACCCTGTCCGGCGTCTGGCTGATGACGATCGACCTCAACGTCGACATGACGACCCTGATGCTGAACAGCCTGCTGCAGGGCGTGGCCGTCGGCGTGATCTGGGTGCCGCTCACCCTCGTCACTTTCTCCAACATGAGCGGCGCCAACCTGGCCGAGGGCACGGCGGTCTATCACCTGCTGCGCAACATCGGCTCCAGCTTCTTCATCTCGATCTGCGTCGCCGAGATCGTGCGGGCGACCAGCACCAACTACAGCCGCATGGTCGAGCTGGTGAATCCCTACAACAAGGCACTGGCCCTGCCTTGGGTGACCGGCGGCTGGGACTACGAGACCGTGTCGGGTCTCGCGAAGCTGTCGAAGGAGATCAACCGGCAGGCGGCGATGATCGGCTACATCAACGCCTTCGGCCTCTATACGGCCGCTTCGGCGCTGGCTATCCCACTGATCCTGCTGATCGGCCGGCGCGCGAGGCGATGACGATAATCGCAATAAACGAAATAACCGAAATAATCGAAGCGGGAGTCGCAGTCTCCCGCCAGGCACCATCGCCGCAATAATATTATCCGCCGGGGCGACCCCAGGACCGATTTGAACAGCCTGTCAGGCCCGCGCTTCCGACCGTGCCGCCTGATAGGCCGCCCGCGCGACCCGGGCGGCCTTCAGCGCCGCTTCGCGGCGGGTGGCCGCGCGGTCGTCGAGCGCGTAGAGCAGACCGGCGAGGAAGATGAAGGCGCCGCCCAGCACGTAGTAGTGCCAGGCCTCCAGATAGAGGCGGAACGTCACGACGATCAGCGGCACCGGCACGAACACGAGCGCGAACCGGATCCAGGAGGCTCGGTTGTAGGCCCGCACCGCCGCCCGCGCCTCCTTTTGCCGCTGCCGCATCTCTTGGCGAAGCGCCTCCAGTCCGGGCCCGGCTTCGCGGTTCATCGGATCACCGTCCCGCCCGCGCCATCTCGCGGACCACGAGCCGCGCGGCCGGCCCGCTGCGCGCCGCCGAATCCGGCTTCAGCAGGTTGCCGATCTCGAAGCGCAAGAGATGAACCTCGGGATGCACCACTGCCGCCCGGCGCATAGCCTCGCTTCCCTGCACCATCTGCTCGAACCGGGCCGGGCGCTCGCCCACGGTGCGTGGGTATTCGAGATCGGCCATCGCCGCGAGCGACCAGGCCTGCCGGCTGACCTCTGCCGCGCGCCGAAGATAGGCATCCGCGATCGCATCCCGGTCCGACTCGGCGTCCGCCAGCACGTCGCGCAACACGACGGCATGCCCAGCCGCGACCGACATGCCCTGGCCGAAGGTCGGATTGAAGTTCGAGATGCAGTCGCCGATCGGCAGGACCCGCGGCGGCAATTGGCGGGCGCGTTCATAGTGCCGCCACCGCGCCTCGGCGATCCGGTAGCGCTGCACCGGCGTCAGGGGCACCGCCTCGCGCAGCCGTTCGGCAATGTCGGGAATCGGCAGCGCTGCGGCATACGCCCGAAAGCCCTCGAGATCGTCCGGCACCCGATTTCCGAAACGGCTGCAGAGGGTGATCAGCCACTCGTCATTCTCGACCGGACAGACCAGACCGTAGCGATCGTCGGGCGGCTTGGGGATGCAGGCGATGAAGCGGCCCTCGCCGCGGAAGCGCGCCGGCTTGGCGAAGCGCGCCGAGCTGTAATTGACCTCGAGGCCAAGCACGGTCTCCGGCACCTCGAGATCGGCCAGCAGCCGGTCGCCCCGGCCGGTCGCGACCAGCGTCAGATCGGCATCGGACGGCAGGACGTCGACGGGGCTGCGGTCGCGGATCGCGACGTTGCCGAGCTTCACGACCAGCTGCCGCAGCGCGAACTCGAGAGCAGGCCGGCTCATCATGAGCTGGCTGCAGCCCAGATCGCGCGTCGCCTGCCAGGCATCGCGCTCCCAGATCGAAACGTCCCGGGCTTGCCGGACCTCGGTGGCGCCCCCCTGCAGCAAGGCCGCACGTGTCCCGGGAAGCAGGCTTTCGAGCGACCGTTCGCCTCCCGTGAGAAGGATATGCACCTGCCGGTCCTGCGGGACGCCCTTCCGCGGGCGCGGGGAATCGGGCAGCTCGTCTTTGTCGAAAATTTCGACGACTTGGAAGAAGGGCGCGAGCGCTGCCGCCGCCGCGAGACCGCCCACGCCCGCTCCAACCACGACGGCGCGTCCGCTCACCCTGCCCGCCTTCGCCACCCCGCTACTCCCGCCTCAACCAGGCCGCCCGCATCGGCCGCAGGACGGCGATGCCAAGAAAGGCAGCGATGGCGTTGGCGCCGACGGCGATCGCAAAGACCATCTGCCAGTCGCCGGTCGCCCGAACCAGCATGTCCGACAGCGGAACCAGCATGGCGGCGAAGCCCTTTGCCGTGTGCAGCATGCCCGCGTTGGTCGTGGCATAGCCCGAACCGAAATAGTCGGTGCAGGTGGCCGGGAACAGACTGGCCACCTCGCCCCAGGCGAAGAACACCAGGCTCGCAAGCAGGACGAACATCACCGGATCGTGGCCCCACCGCGCGAAGGCGAGGATGCTCAGCGCGCCCATCGTGAAGGCCAGGAACATGGTGGTTTCGCGCCCGATATAGTCCGACAGCCAGCCGCAAAGCGGCCGCGCGATGCCGTTGGTCACCCGGTCGAGCGCCAGCGCGAAGGTGAGTGCCGGCAGGGTCAGGCCCAGCATGCTGACCGGCACGTCCGCCACCTGGAAGCTGCGGGCGATGCCGGCCAGGTTCGCGGTGAAAGTCAGCCCCGCCGACGTGACCAGCAGCGACATCACGAACAGCACCCAGAAGAGCGGCGAGCGCAGCACCTCGCGCGGCGTATGATCGTGCAGCGCATGCGGTAGCCGCTCGTGGATCGTGGCGAGGGTGGCCGCCTCGGGCTTGCGCAGCGCCAGCGCTGCGAGGCAGACGAGGATGCCCTGACCGAGACCGAACCAGAGAAAGGCCGCCTCGTAGCCGTAGTGGTCGATCGTGTGGTGCATCGGGATGATGGTGAGCGCAGAGCCGATCCCGTAGCCCGCGACCGTGAGGCCCGCCGCCAGGCCGCGCCGGTCCGGAAACCACTTCAGGGCATTGCCCAGACACGTGCCGTAGACACATCCCGCCCCGATGCCGCCCAGCGCGGCGCCGAGATAGAGCAGCGGCAGCGAATCCGCGACCGAGTTGAGGCTCCAGGCAATGGCGACCAGCAGACCACCGGTAAGGGCGACGGGCAGCGGGCCGAAGCGATCGACCACCCAGCCCTCGAACGGAACGAGCCAGGTCTCACTGAGGATGAAGATCGTGAAGGCGACCTGGATGGCGGCCCGCCCCCATTCGTACTTCGCGTTGATCGGGTGCACGAACAGTGTCCAGCCGTGCTGGAGGCTGGAGATCATGACCATGCAGAGGATGCCGGCCAGGAGTTGGACCCAGCGATTGGTGAGGGAAGCAGTCATGACGGGAAATGCGCCGGTGCCCTGGTTTTCGCTGGAAACACAGGCCGAGATGCGCTGCATTGGAAGCCTGCAATCATGGGCCGGAACCTAGATGACTGAGCGTCTCGCGTCGATCCTTCGGCTTGGCCTTCGGCTTGGCCTTCGGCTTTGCCTCGTGCCGGGCCTGATGGCCGCACTCTGTCTTCCCGGGGAGTGGGCATCGGCGCAGTCACCCGCGGTCACAGGCACCTGGGCGAACGATCACGGCTCGGTGCTGGTGATCCAATCGGTCGGCAGCGATGGAAGCGTCGCTGGGACCTATGCCAACAACGCGCCGGGCTACAAGTGCGCCGGCGTGGCCTTCCCGATCGTCGGCTGGATGGACGGAACGCGCATCTCCTACACCGTGCGCTGGAAGAGCGCGTCGGTCGACTGCGCCTCGATCACCTCGTGGACGGGCTACTTCAATGGGGGCCGGCTCGGGGTTGAATGGGTCCTCGTCTACGAAGAGGACGGCGCCCCCCGCCTGCGGGCCGGCTCCGACTCCTATACGCGCCGATAGCGCGCGCCTCAGCCTTTCCGGAGTGTGACCGGGACGTCCAATGTCGTGCCCCGGGTATATCTCCCGGACAGCCCCTCGTTCGTACGCCGCAGGACGTATCGACCGCCCAGCGCCGATTCGATGGTGAGCGTCCCGTCGACGACGCTGCCCTGGTTCGTACGCTTCACCGAGTCCGCCTTGTCGGCGAAGGTCGAGACGAAGCCCTGGAGCGCGAACGCCATCCTGCCTTCGACGCGCCCCCCGGCACTGACGGCGGTGATGACCAGGGTGGTTTCGCCGATCCCGGGAACATCGCCCTTCCATGTGCCGACGAAGCCGCTTCCTGCGGACTGGCCCATGGCCGCCGTGCTCGCGATCGTCAGAAGGATCGTGATGAGAAATCGCCTCGGCATCATATCGGGCGCTCCCGGTCGCAAGCTCAGCCCCAGCTCAGGGTGATCGCGACGTCGCCGGGCATTCCGCCCGGATAGTCAACGATGTGATATCGGATGTGATAGCCGAGCGGGCGCAGACGATGCTTCCAGTACTCGTAGATTTCCTTCGGAATGCCGGTGAGCGTGTTCTCCCAGCCCTCCTCGACCTGGTTGATCGCTCGGCCGCCGTCGGTGCAGATGTGGTTCGGAAACCGAAGGACCTGAACCGATGTCAGGCCATTGGCCATCGCACGCTCGATCATGATCGAGGCCTTTTCGCTGGCCTGCTCCTCGGTCAGCCCCGACGGCCTGAGCAGATGGTCGATGAACGCCTTCTTCTCCGCTTCGGCCGCCTCGTGCGCCTTGAGCGCGGCCGTGGCCTTGGCACTTTCCACCTCCGCCATCTTCATGTGCAGTTCCCGGACGCTCAGCAGCTTCGACATTCTCGTCTCCTTCGATTTCGGTTGAGTGTCGCGCCTAGAATTTCAGGGCCACGTGGCGTCGATCTGCGATCGAGGCCATGTCGTCATAGGCCCGCTTCTCGGAGCGGCGCGGCAGTTTCACCTTCGCCCGATCGACACTGCGATAGGGAATCTGCGCCAGGATGTGCGCGATCGCGTTCAGTCGCGCCCGCTTCTTGTCGTCCGAACGAACGATGTGCCACGGCGCATGATCGGTGTCGGTGTGCTCGAACATCAGGTCGCGGGCCCTGGAGTAGTCGTACCAGCGGGAATAGGACTCGACGTCCATAGGGCTCAGTTTCCACTGGCGGAGCGGGTCCTCGATGCGGGCCCTGAAGCGCCGATCCTGCTCCTTTTGACCGACCTCCAGCCAGATCTTGATGAGCCGCAATCCGCCCTCGATGAGGAACTTCTCGAAGATGGGGCAGAGTTCGAGGAAACGCTGGTGCTGCTCGGGCGTGCAGAAGCCCATGACGTACTCGACCCCGGCGCGGTTGTACCAGCTGCGGTCGAAGATCACGATCTCGCCGCCAGCCGGAAACTTCTCGACGTAGCGCTGTATGTACATCTGCGTCTTGTCGCGGTCCGAAGGCGCTGGAAGCGCGACGACACGGAAGACGCGCGGGCTCACCCGCTCGGTGAGGGCTTTGATCGTGCCGCCCTTGCCAGCCGCGTCGCGCCCCTCCAGCACGATCACCACACGCTCGCCCGAAACCTTGATCCAGTCCTGCAGCCGGCAAAGCTCCACCTGAAGCTCGCGCAGCTCCTTCTCGTAGATCTTGCGCTTGAGCTTCTCCGTGCCCTCGCCGCTTTCCCTGTTCTTCGACATACGACCCTCAGGAGCTCACCGCTCGTAGTGACGAGGCATGCCGGGCCGGCCGCTACCTTTGTGACACCCGGCCCGGCATCTCGCGTTCAGCGGATGATCTTGACGGCGATGGCCGTCTGATGAGTCCACACGGTGGTGACGAGGTCACCCGGCTTCAGGGTAGCCAGCGTCCCTCTTCCAGCCGCGGTGACGATCGGCGGCATGGTGATGACCTCACCGCTGTTGGGGGACGGCTCTTCGGGCTTGCCGTTCGAGGCATTGATGAGCCACAGGCCGCCGTTGTCCGGAGTGACCTTGGTGACCATGCCGGACATGCTCCACATGCGGATCGGCTCCCGCGCGCCCGGAATGCCCGTCAGCTGGGCGCCCTTCTCCATCAGTGCCTTGGCCCGTGCGTCAACCTGCGGCGACGTCCTGGCGATCAGCACGTCGATATGATCGAAATAGTTGCAATCGACGATCATCCCCTCCCGCAGCGACGGGTAGTTGGTGACCAGATCGGCGGCGCGCATCTTGATCCGCCCCATATCCTCCCAGGTGATGTTGAGGATGCGGCGATCGGGGTGCAGCCCGTCGATCTTCCCGCGCTTGAAGTTCTGGTAGTTGTTCGTGACCACGAATTCCTGCGCGACGGCCGGCGTGGAAAGGGCAGCAGCGCTGCCGGCCGCCAGCACACTGCCGGCCATGAGTTTCAACAGATCGCGTCGAGATGAATGCATCATTGTCTGGGTCCCCTCGCTCGAATGGCGCTCCCCCGGACCTTCTCGGCCATCGGGCGCGTGCCATCAGCGAGATTCGGCCCGGGCGCAGCGCCTGTCTTTGACCAACATCAAACGGTCTGCGGCGGCGGCAGGAGCGTGATCGCCTGCCGCAGGACGTCGAAGATGACGGCGGTCGACCAGTTCGTAGATCGCCGCCCGGACGAAGACTTCGGCCCGGTGTGCCAACATCGGCAGGGAAACCGTCCCGACCATGATCGTGATGCTGCTGATGCAGGCGACGGCGCCGATCAGGAATTGCACCAACATGGGATCGGCGGAGCAGGCTTCGTGCGCCGGCGCTCGCTCAACGCTTCGGCAGCTTGCTCGATTCGGCGGCCACGGCGCGATCGATCACGACGAAGAGATAGGCATCGGGAGCGATCGTACAGCCGCTCCGCACCAGGCTCGCCAGCTGGGCGCCCTGCTCGCCGTCGGGGATCGTCACGCTGCGATGCCGCGCGACATGGTCGGCCAGAAACTCCGCCAGCGCGATGCGCTGGGCTCGCGGCAGGACGTGGGCCTCTCGGCACGTGACGTAAGCGGCCCGGTCGAAGGTGAATGCCGGGGCCTGCGCCATCGCCGCAGCCCCCGCCGCCACCAGAGCGGCGGTCGACAGGGCAAGCGTTGCGATTTTCATGGGAGCGCCCTCGCTACTTGTTGCCGATGGCGCTGCCGCCGATATAGCCCACGGCGCCGCCGATCAGACCGGCGCCCACGACCTGGCCGAAACTGCCGCCCGAGACCAGGCCGATGCCGGTTCCGAGGGCCGCGCCGGTAACGGCGCCCTTCTGGCCCGTCGACATGTTGTCGAACTGCTCGCACCCGCAGGCCATCCCTGCCACGGCGATCAAAAGGACGATGGTCCGCATCACAAACCCTCCTGCTGGCAGGGCTTTGTGCGCGACGCCATCGTCCTGCGAGTTGACTTAAGTCAAAGAGGACGGGCTCAGGATCGCCCGCCCTTCAGGCCGAGATCGTGCGTGTGATGGGAATCGCGCTCGCCGCCACCCCCGGAGATTCCCGTTCTCCTGTCGCTCTTGCTCTCCTCGGGCCGCGGACGCGCCGCTCGCGACTTCTCGGGCTCCTGGCGGTTCTCATGCGAGGCGCCCGGTCCTCCGATGCGCTCGGTCGGGGCATGCTTGGACATGGCAAATCCCTCCTTCAGCGATCCTGCTGGTAACCCTGGTTGGTGGTGTTCTGGGCGATGTTCCCGGGGTCGCCCTGGTCCTCGAGGTTGGTCTTCCGCTGCACAGGGCGGGCGTCTTCGCGGGTCGTCTTCTCGACCGTGGCCGGATCGGAACCGGGTCCCTTGGGGCTGCGGGCGGCGGGAGGTACGGGTGGGTAGCTGCTCATGGTGCGCTCCATCTTGATCGGTTGGAAACTCCAGGCACCCTCTCAATGCAGCCCGGCCGCAACCCGTTGCATGGAATGCCACGGCAGCCCCGCGAGCGGAGCGCCGATCCCGAATGACTGTGGAGCAAGCGCCGAAGCGCGCTATCGGGCCAAGTCGCTGGAGGACTTGGCGTTCCCTACGGGATTCGAACCCGTGTCGCCGCCGTGAAAGGGCAGTGTCCTAGGCCTCTAGACGAAGGGAACGAAGCCGAAGAGCGGCTGAGATACCGACTTGAACGGAGGAAATC
>Ga0209066_10002364_pt1 | contig 22956 bp, 27 predicted proteins | sample All_14_2_FD_187198 | JGI IMG/M metagenome (GOLD analysis project Ga0209066, IMG submission 187198) | Freshwater microbial communities in response to fracking from Pennsylvania, USA - Allegheny Zone_MetaG_DW_15 (SPAdes) (version 2) ... | reverse complement strand
AAATTAGGTAGGGGGGGTATAGGCGGATGAATGCAAGGACGAAAACCAAAACCAACAGCGCTCAAGTTGCTGGCTGGCAATCCTGGCAAGCGTGCTATCAATCACGCCGAACCAAAGCCAAGAGTCGTCATGCCAAAACCACCGGAGCACTTGAGCGACGCTGAAAAAGAAAAATGGAAATCGGTGGTTCGCGAGCTGCATCCACTAGGACTGGTCACCACCATTGATAAGGATGCACTCGCAATGTATTGCACGATATACGTGCGATGGGTCAAGGCAGAGAGGATGGTTCGCGAGAAAGGCGAGATCATCAAAACAGCGGCAGGGAACATCATCCAAAATCCCTACCTCTCAATTGCAAACAGGGCACTTGACCAACTCAACAAACTGGGCGCGGAATTCGGCATGACACCATCGAGCAGATCACGTGTCAAAACGGATATGCTCGACCCAGATCAAGAACTTGAAAGAATGCTGTTTGGACAGCGAGTGACGGTATCAAGATGACAGATGAACTCAACTACATTGCTGAGGGGCTGAGAGTCCTAGCGGTTCCGATAGACGAACTGCACGTGGACCCTGCCAATGCGCGGACAGGTCACGCGCTTGATCGCATTGCCTCATCACTCAAGGCTTACGGTCAGCGCAAGCCTATCATCGCGAACCGATTGCAGAACGGCAAGATCGAAGCAGGTAACGGCACATGGCAGGCCGCAAAGAAACTTGGCTGGAGTCATATTGCCGTGGTCTTCGTCGAAGATGATCCAGCAACAGCAGCGGCGTTTGGAATTGCTGACAACCGCCTGAGTGATCTCAGCCAGTGGGACTTGGATGCGCTCGGCGCTTTGATGCCAACTATCGACGATTTGTTTACCGGCTTTACAGAGGGTGAGATCCGCGACGTGCTTGGCGAACGCGGTGGTGGTTTGCTGGTGGATCCGGGTCCGCAAGATGAAGACGATAACAAGCTGAAAGAGCTGCAAGAAAAGTGGGGGACCGCACCCGGGCAGACTTGGGCAGTTGGAAGGCACATCCTCTACTGTGGAGATTCCACCCAACTGGATATCGAACGCCTCGGCTGGGTCGGAGCTGCAGCACTGACTGTCACGTCGCCACCTTATTGGGTGGGCAAGGAATACGAGCGTGAGAAGAGCGAAGCTGAGATCGATGAGTTCATCGCACGAGTGGCAGCCATCATGGCAAAGGTCACCCGCGTGGACGAGTCGCGCATCGTGATCAATACCAGTACCGGCTTCACAACGGCATTCGAAAAAAAGAAAAAGCGGCAGGTGCTGTTGCTTATTGATAAGTGGATGAACGCACTCTACCCGCTCGGCTGGAACTTGCGCCACGTGCGTCACTGGCTGAAGGAAGGGCAGCTTGCATCCGTGTCGCCGAAGACAGATCTGATCGACCAGCATAGTGAGTTCTTCGGCACGTTTGAACACGATGAAGGTGAGCCCATCCAGTTTGATGACGTGCTCAACGAGCAGGATGTGAACCTGCTCGAAGTCTTTTACAGCCGCTATGGCAAGCAGCGCGGACAGGAAAAGACCGGTCAGAAATGGGCGCTGCGTTCGTACTGGGATGACATCAAAGGCACTGCCGGTGCAAATGGTCACATCGCTGCATTCCCCTTGGAGATTCCTGCACGGCACATCCTGCTCTACACCAAGCCAGGGGAGACAGTCTTCGAGCCGTTCAATGGATCGGGAACGACCCTGATCGCTTGCGAAGTGCTGAACCGTGAGTGCATTGCGAACGAGATCGACCCCGCATACTTGGCAGCCAGCTTGGAACGCTGGCATGTGATGACTGGCAACATGCCAGAGAGGATATAGATAATGGGACAAGAAGAAGCAAAAGGCACGATATTTACTTGCCCTTCATGTGAGACAACCGTAGCCGATGAATGGGTAACAAATCCGCGCAAGGGAAGCGTAATCAAGTGCCCATTATGTAAAACAGGTTATGAACTTTTGAAAGAACCCGGAGAAAAAACGCCGGGTGAAATGCTTAAAAAGATTTCTAACCCAGACCTTTCTTATATTGTCGAATCACTACAACCATTGACTGTACGGATACAAACCCTGCATGAAGATCCCGCCAATGCCCGCATTGGTCACGACGTGGCAGGGATTAAATCATCGCTTCAAGCCTACGGACAGCGCAAGCCCATCGTGGTCAACCGCCTACAGAACAACAAGATCGAAGCGGGCAATGGTACGTATCGTGCTGCCAAGGAACTGGGCTGGAGTCACATTGCTGTGGTCTTCGTCGAGGATGACCCTGCGACCGCAGCAGGTTATGGCATCGCGGATAACCGCCTGGGCGACCTAAGTGAATGGGATGTGGACGTGCTGCGTGAAATCACCCAGACCACCGGCGACCTCTTCACTGGTTTCACCCCCGCAGACTTGGACGACCTGGTGGGCGTTTCTACAGCAACAGAGGCACCCCAGGCAACCGTAGCGGACCCTGGAGGGCAACCCGACAAAGCCGAAGAGCTACAAGCCAAGTGGCAGGTGCAGCCCGGGCAGGTCTATCAACTCGGCAAGCATCGCCTCATGTGCGGCGATTCCACGCAACGTAACGACGTCGAGCGGCTTATGGCTGGTGAATTGGCGAAGCTGGTCTGGACCGACGCACCGTGGAATGTGGACTATGGTGGCAGCGAGCATCCCACTTTCAAGAAGAGACAGATCAACAACGACAACCTTGGCGAGCAGTTCATCATCTTCGTGGAGTTGTTCGTCGCCCAGTTATGGCGTGCCACGGTACCGGGTGCTGTCATTTATGCAGTGATGGGTGGCGAAGAATGGCCCGTCATCGATAGCGAACTGCGCAAGATCGGCTTTCACTGGTCGAGCACCATTGTATGGGTCAAAGACCAAATGGTCTTATCGCGCAAGGATTATCACGCCCAGTACGAACCGATCTGGTACGGCTGGAAGAGTGACGCTCCCAGAGTCTGCGAGGTCCCCGATCGCAAGCAATCAGACACGTGGTTCATCGACCGACCGCGCAAGAGCGAAGAGCATCCCATGATGAAACCGCTCGAACTCGTTGAGCGTGCGATTCTCAACTCATCCCAGCCTGGGGATATCGTCCTTGATCTTTTCTCAGGGTCAGGCACCACACTCGCAGCCTGTGAACGCACCGGCAGAGTCTGTCATGCAATGGATAACGACCCGAAATATATTGCTGTGGGGCTGGAGCGCTGGCACGTCATGACCGGTCAGCACCCAGTATTGGAGGAACAGTGACACGGGGCAGAAAACCAAAACCAACTGAAAAGAAAAAGCTTGAAGGTAATCCGGGCAAGCGGAAAGTCAATGACAAAGAACCGAAGCCGAATGTTGTCATTCCACCGCCACCTGATCATCTGGATGGACCGGCTCTCGAAGAGTGGCATCGCATCACAGCGGAGCTTAAAACGTTACGCATTATCACAGCTATAGACCGTGCTGTGCTCGTTGCCTATTGCCAGGCATGGGGTGATTATGTGAAAGCGTGTGGTGAGGTCGAAAAAGAGGGAGAAGTTTTATTCTCAGACAAAGGTAATGCTTACCAAAACCCGTGGATGGGTATCAAGACCAGTGCAATGGACCGCATGCTACGTATCTCTTCCGAGTTTGGCATGACACCATCTGCCAGATCACGGCTAAAGGTGGAGATGCCAACCGAAGACGACGAGATGAAATCCATTCTCACACGAAAACGCGAAAAAGGATCCAAACAGTGAGATGGCAAGAACCAGGAAGGTACATCTACACCCTGCCGAACAATACGCACAGGATGTCATCGATGGCAAGATCGTAGCCTGCAAATGGGTGAGGCTTGCCTGTGAGCGTCATTTTCATGATTTGGAGCACGGACATGAACGTGGGCTTTACTTTGACAGAGAAGCTGCTGAACTTGTTCTGCGCTTTAAGGGGATGCTCAAACACTCCAAGGGAAAATGGGCAGGGGAGAATCTTATCCTTGAACCGTGGCAACAGTTCCGCACCTGGTGCATGTATGGCTGGATGCGCGAGGATGGCACGCGCCGCTTCAGATCGTCATATACAGAAGTGGCACGCAAGAACGGGAAATCTACAGACGGGGCTAGTGATGGTTTGTATTTAGGCTTTGCCGATGGGGAGCCAGGTGCAGAGGTTTACAGTGCTGCAACCAAGCGCGACCAGGCACGCATTGTGCATCAGGAAGCCATCCGCATGGTGCGCAAGAACAAGACCCTGAAGAAATACATCAAAATCTATAAAGACAATCTCAGTCTCGAAGACACATCCAGTAAGTATGAACCACTGGGTGGTGATTCGGATAGCATGGATGGTTTGAATGTTCATGGCGCCATCGTCGATGAACTTCACGCTCACAAGAACCGCGAAACGCTCGAACTTCTCGAAACTGCCACCGGCGCCCGCGAACAGCCAATGATCATCATGATCACCACTGCAGGTGATAACCGCAAAAGCGTCTGCTTTGAAAAGCATGAATACACCCGTAAAGTGCTCGAAGGCTGGAAAGATGGCAGCTACATCGACGATACTTGGTTCGGGTTGATCTATACCCTTGATGAAGACGATGACTGGCAAGATGAAGAAGTCTGGATCAAAGCAAACCCAAACCTCGGAGTATCCAAATCCCTCGAAGATCTGCGCATGAAAGCCAAGCGTGCTTCACAGATGGCGGCTGCGCTCAATAACTTCCTGCGCCGCGAGCTCAACGTATGGGTGACTGGCACCGTCAAGTGGACGAACATGGAGAAGTGGCGCGAAGCAGGCAAGGCAGATCCCATCCCTGCACTCGAAAAGCCGGAGAAACTGAAGAAGCGCACAACATTTGGCGGGCTCGACCTTTCGAGTGTCTCGGATATCACCGCCTTCGTGATGGCGTTCCCTGCACCAGATGAATACTTTGATATTGTCTGCCGCTTCTGGATACCCGAAGATACGCTCGACGTGGAGCCGAACTATCGTTCTCCGGATGACGCTAGGATGATCAAACAATGGGTGAAGGATGGCTATATCGAAGCCACACCCGGAAACCATATCGACCATGATTTTATTTATGCCCAACTCGAGAAAGACGCCAGAAACTTCACGATCAAGCAAGCAGCCTTTGATCGATGGGGCGCGTCCAGTGTGACCCAAACATTGGAAAAGATGGGCATGAAGATGGTGGAATTCGGTCAGGGCTATGCCAGCATGAACCCCCCTATGAAAGAACTCGAACGCCTCATCCTCAGTGGCAAGATCCGCCACGGGAACCACCCAGTGCTCACATGGATGGCGGATAATCTCATCGCACGTTTGGACCCTGCAGGGAATATGAAGCCAGATAAGGAAAAGAGTCGCGATAAGATTGACGGCATGGTTGCGCTCATCATGGCGCTCGACCTTGCACTGCGTAATCCAGTAACGAACCTCGACGATATCCTCAAAGATGATTGGGGTATGTAGCTCCTTGACTTCCACTAGCTTCGGCGGCGTAATTTGGACATCATTAGGAGATGATCATGAATGAAAAAACAGCACTTGAAGTATATGAAGAAAAGCAGGCAGAGATCGAGAAACTATTACGACAAATAAAGAACGGCTTACTGCAACACGATCGAGGATGCACTCCACACCATCACTGGGGGCACGTGGGTGACTTGACTAGAATTGTAGAGCAGCTAACTGATATCAAAGACATATTGCATCGAACAGGAGAATATTCTGAAAAGCCCTTGACAAAATAGAACTAGCGTTCTAAAATATACATCGATGAACGCTAGGGTGCCCCCCTCACCCTGGCGTTCATCATTTAATAGCAAGGTTGACAAATCCCCTAGATAGTTTTAAACTTAGAACAGAAATTCCAACTGAATAAAAGGCAGTCGGGGCTGGTCCCTGACAAAAAAGAAACACCGGAATGATAGCCGCCCGGCAGAACCTCAAACGAGGTCTGTCGGGCGGCTTTTTTGTTGCCTATGCATAAACTCGTTCACTTACTCGCGTTGATCACGAACCCCAAGGAGGGATAGTTACCCATGCCACCAGAGTCCTTATGGCTTCAATACAGCATTGTAGGAATTTTGATTTTAGCCGCAGGCATTATCGCTACCGCCTTTTATCGACTGTGGAAGGAATTACTTGCATGGATCGAGCTGCAGGATAAAAAGCGCGATGCAGAACGTGAGAAACAGCGTGAATGGGAAGCCGAACAAAACAAGATACGTGATGAGCGCTGGCAGAAATTTCTCTCTGCCCAGCAGGATGCCTGGCTGAAGCAAGACAGCAACCATACCGAAGCTGTGCGGTTGCTTGTTGCCAAGGTCGACATACTAATCCAAGCTGTCAACAATCATGACACTTGGGCTCGTGCTAAAGGCAATGAATCCTAATGAAACATTTCCGTAATTATTTTGACGATATTCTTTTCGTAGCCGGTTTTATTGCAATCCTGATTGGGACTTATAAACTCTCGCCGATTGCCGCTTGGTTCGTTGGTGGTGTGGAATGCTTGGTCGCAGCGATTCTAATCGCGAGGAGCAAATCATGATCCTCAGCAAAGCGTTAAATCGCCCTACCAATGCTGTAACAACGCAACAAACTCTGCCACAAGTTGTAGAACTGATGGGAACACAATCCAAGGCGGGTCCCGTCGTCACAGCAGAAACCTCCAAGAACGTTGCGACTGCATATCGGTGCTTAAACATTCTTAGTGATGATGTAGCAAAACTTCCACTGCAAGTCTTCATCAGTAAGCAAAGCGGTGAAATCAACCGTCAGCGACCGGATGCATTAGCACGCAATCTTGCATGGATCACCGAAAAACAGCCAAACCGCTGGTGGAGTCCTTTTCAGCTAAAGAAGCAACTCATGCAATGGCTGGTTGCGTGGGGAAATGGTTACGTGTGGACACCTCCTGCATATCCACGTGAACAATTCATACTTCCTGCTAACAAAACTGCACCTGTGTTCGATGTGGATGGAAATCTGTGGTATGCCACCCGCTTCGGCAACAACCAACACTGGGACTATATCCCTGATGTTGAAATCATGCATGTCTTGATCAATCCTGATGAAAGTGGATTTGTTGGTCGCGGCGTGATCCAATACGCAAGAGAAACCATTGGGCGGCAGTTGGCAGCTTATGGCTCACAATCCTCGCTCTTCAAAAACGGATTAAGTGCAGCGGGCATCTTGTGGCTAGATGGCGATTCTGATAAAGAGCATCGACAGAAAGTTCGCTCCATGTACGAAGAGGTTATGAGCGGGGAGACTAATAGCGGACGAATCGCCATTCTCGATAATAAAGTATCTAAATTCGAACCAGTGACGCTGCAACCTAAAGATGTCCAGTTCCTGGAACTGATTCAGGACAATGATATTGCCGTCATGAATTACTTCGGTCTGCCATCTTACAAACTTAATACTGGCAAGCAGTCCTACCAATCCAATGAGCAGAACAACCTCGACTATCTCTCCTCTACACTCGACCCATATCTTGTACAGATTGAACAGGCAGGTGGGTTGAAATGGATCCCACTATACGAGCAAGGGTACACCTATCTGCGCTTTGAACGCAGTGCTCTATTCCGCACCGACGCCAAATCTCGTGGCGAATATCTCAACGGCGCCATCCAGAATGGACGATTACGTCCCAACGAAGCACGCCAGATCGAGGATCGATCTGCAGACTCCAATCCTCTCGCAGATGAATTGTGGATGGCTTCGAACCTACAACCCATGAGCAATACCCAGCAAGGAGCTTCTAATGCCTAACCAACCCTTTCAACCCATCCGCTGTTTCGATGGAAACAGTAAACCCTATGAACCATTTTGGAAGATCCGTAATGCTGCTGAGACAGGCAGTGCTCCAGAACTTGAATTCTACGGCTTCATCTCGGAATACTCCTGGCTCGAAGATGAAATCACACCGAAGAAATTCAAAGACGACCTGTACAAGGCAGGCAATGGTGGACCCATCATCATCCGTTTAAATTCACCTGGTGGCGATGTGATTGCTGCTTCTGTGATTCGTTCCATTATTACTGACTATCCCGGTGATGTAACTGTGCGGATTGACGGCATGGCTGCCAGCGCTGCGGTCATAGTGGCAATGGCAGGCAAGACAATCAAGATCATGGATACCGCTTATATGATGATTCATGACCCGGCGGTAATCGTCTTTTTGGCAGCCTTGGATGTCGAGACACTGAAGCAACTACACGATCAACTGACATCTATTAAAGCCGGAATTGTGGATACCTACGCTTCCAAAACCGGGCTGAGCGTGGATAAGCTCAGTCGAATGATGAAGGATGAAACCTGGATGAGCGCCCAGGAGGCAGTTGAGTATGGCTTTGCAAATGAAGTCATCCAAGGCGGGCAGACACAGAATGCTGCACGCACTGCCTTTGTGAATGCGCTCCAAAACTATGTGAATGTCCCGCGTGAACTGTTGGAGTCCAGCTTGCAGTCTGACGCGGTGAATGAACGAGCGGAACAAGCGCGACGCTTGGCGGCTCATGCAAAAACATATTTGACCAAGGAGTAAAAATGACCCAACTGAATCTCAAGCCTATGTACGACAAGGTCGTTGCCGCGAACGCCGAGCGAAACAGAATCGCCTCACAGATCGTGGCACTGAACGACGCTGACAAGTTCGAAGAGGCAATTGCCTTGCAACCGCAACTGGATGCGGCGAACAAGGAATACGCTGATACGAACAAAATGTACCTGTCCCTGTTGGCAACCACCGACGGACAACAGGATCCCGCCCAACGCTTCCAACCTCCGATGGGGCAACCTGAGTCGCAGGAAGTCAAAGACCTGCGTGAGTCGCCTCAATATATGCAGCAGTGGATGAACGCCTTCCGCAATGGTGTCACGCCAAAGTCCGTAAAGAGCGGACAGCATAGCGCGGAACAGTTTCCCTTGCTTGTCAACGCCTTGACTGAAACAGGTGGCTCGCCTGCCGGTGAAGATGGCGGCTTCCTCAACCCAGTGGATTTTGATAACCGTATCATTGAACTGGCGCGCCAATACATTGACCTTGGCAGTTATGTCAATGTCGAAACCGTCAACACCCTGACGGGCTGGCGTGTGATCGAGCAGTTTGCAGCCGCTTTGCCGCTCACCAAATCCACCAACGAGATGGAAGAGCGCACGGATGAAGGCGAACAGCCCAAGTTCAATAAGATCGATTACTCGCTCGACGAGTACCGCGACTTCCTGCCTGTGAGTAATACGCTCATGCAGGACACTCCCGTCAACATCATGAACTATCTGGGCGGATGGTTCTCAAAGAAACTCGTCCTCACCCACAACAGCGTGATTCTTGCGTTGATCAACGCCATCAGTGGCACGGCTGTGAGCGATTACAAGACCTTGCTCAGCGCGATTAAGACCGTCCTCAACAAGACACTTGACCCCGCTTTCAGTGCAACTGCGGCGCTCTTCACCAATCAGAGTGGCTTAGACCTGCTTGATCAATTGGAAGATGGAACAGGGCGCCCGCTCTTGCAACCCGACCCAAGCAATGCTACCGCCTTCCGCGTTAAAGGTCGTCCGGTGGTTTATCTGAGCGACGCACATTGGGCGAACATGACCGGTCCCAGCCGCGCCCGCATTGCCATTGGAGACGGGAAATCCTATGCGAGCTTGTTCAAACGCGCCGGTTTTGAATTTTCGTCAACCAACGTTGGTGGGAAAGCCTGGCGTTCGAACAGCACTGAAGTGCGAGGCATTGCCCGTATGGATATCTCCGCATTTGACGCGGATGCGATGACAGTCTTGAAAGTCACCCTGCCTTCTTAGGAGGCTGATATGACAAATTATTCCGTAACCAAAAACCGAATGGCGGATGGCGGTGATACCTGGATCATTGGCGGCGAGCTCAAACGCGATGGCGCGGTGGCTGGCGACAACGATCAGGCACTCAATGTCTTCCTGCCCGTGCATTATCAATGCACTCCCGCTGCGGTGGGGGCTGCAGCTGTCCATGCAAATATCACATTACCTGACACCGGCACAACGGAGGTGACTACTGCCATCACCAATCCTGATGTGCCGCGGACCGTGACCGTAAAAGGCAACGCTTCGGGTATTGCGGGTAACGTTGTGATCGATGGAACCAATGTGGAAGGAGATGTCATCCAGGACACGATCGCACTCAATGGCTCGACCGAAGTCGAGGGTGTCAAAGCCTTCAAAACGGTGACCAAGATCACTGTCCCTGCAAAGACTAATGGTAGTGGCGATGCCGTCAGCGTGGGTATTGCCAAGAAATTCGGCTTACCTCATATCGTGGATAACGCTGCTCTGTTGCTCGTGAAGCTCTTCGACAGTTCTGCTGATAGTGGCACGCTGGCAGTGGATGCTGATGAGGTTGAGAAGAACCTGTTTGCACTCAATGGTACGCCGAATGGGAGCAAGGTGCTTGACCTCTATTATTTGAAAGGCTAGGGCATCATGAGCAATTGGATCCTGATGACCAAAGGCGAGGAACAGAAACTCGTCCATCCTGGCAACGTCAACAATCACCTACGTGCTGGTTGGTGTCGCGTCGAAGAGCATTCAAAAGAGGAGTCAAAGGTTGCTGAGCCTCTGCCTGTTGCTGTGGAAACACCCACTGCAGTGGTTAAGGCTAATGAATCTACACCCGATGAATCCACATCTAATGGTGATGATCAACCACTGGAATCCCAGGCAGATCCTACCTTCCCTGCCTGATGAAACCAACTTCCTGCGGGCAAACTGGCTGCCTGCAGGAAGTCCCCGAGGACCCGATCCACATGACCAACATTCTGACCGATGCTCAAGCTGCAAACTTCTTACGTACCAGCGCCACGGATGCTGTGATGTTAATGCTTTTGCCGTTGGTGGATGAATATCTACTCAACGCCACCGGGCACGATTGGGCATTCGATCAAACCAAGGATAAGACCGCTGTGACTGCGGCAGGGATGTTGCTTGTGTTTTGGTACGACAACCCAAGCATGATCGGTCAGGCACCTGCATCGGTCAGGTCAACCTTGGTGCAGCTCGAGGCGAAGGCACTCAAGTATCGCAAATATCAATATGCGGGTACGAACGGAGTCGGGGTGATCGCTCTCTCCGGTGCTCGAAAGGGTGATGTGGTTCAGTCCATAACAGGAGTCTATGGGGTGGAGGGGGATCAATCTTCAAAGTTTGAAGACGTGATCTCTGTCGATGACCAGATCCAACAGACTGATGTTGGCGATCTTTCTGAAAACCTCTACGTGGTGGTGCTCAAACACCCAGCGGATGATGTGAGCGCATAATGGCTGGAATTGACATTCAAGTGGGTGATATGCGCGATCGTATCACCTTCCAATCACCAACCATCACCAAAACCAATGGCGGTGCTCAGGTGGAAGTTTATGCCGACATCGCTACTAATCCGACTGTCTGGGCACTGATCGTTTGGGATCACGGTCAGAACGTTGTGATTGCCACCGATGCTGAACGCTCTGAAAAACGCGGCACAGTCACGATCCGTTATCGCACTGATGTATCAGATAAATGGCAAGTGCTAGTGGGTGACGAAGCCTACAAGATCATCTCGCCGCCCGATCACATCCGCGGGCAGAACCGCTGGACAGTATTCCGCATCGAGCGCGTGGAAGGAACGGTCTAATGCGCGGTGAGTTGACATTCAAAGGCTTGACTGAATGGATGGAACAGCTTGCTGAGGCAGGCGAAAACATCGACGATGCTGTCACAGAATTGCTTGGTGAGACACAACCATTCATCGCTGAGGAACTGGTCTCACAGCTTCAAAAGACATCCGAAGAGTACACCGGTGAAACAGCATCAACAATCCAAGTCAGTGGAGTCCAGCAGGAAGGTAATTACCTGTTTGTCGAAGCCACAGTGGGTGGCAGTGATGCACCGCAGGCAACTTACAAGGAATACGGCACGACACGCCAAGAGGCTGAACCTTTTGTACGTCCGACCTTTCGAGGTCACCGACTTAAGAACAAACTCAAGGAAGGCATGAAAGCCATCATGCAAAGGTTTGGTCTATGACAACGATCTTCGAACGCGTTGAGGCCGCACTTGGCACCATCAGTCCAGCTGTGAACTATGCCGCAGCGCCATACAAAGGCACGCTGCCCAATGCGTTCATCACGCATCAATTGATCAACTCGCCTGCTGAACAACATGCCGATGGTGAAGAGACCGAGCGCTCATACACCGTGCAACTCTCGCTTTGGGACAAGGCAGGCATCCCATCCACCACCAGCGTAGATGCTGCTATGAAAGCGGCAGGCTTCCACAAAGGTGACGTGCGTCAACTTCCGCAGGACCCGCAAACACATCACTATGGTCTGGCGGTCGAATTTGTTTATATCGAATCACAGGAGTGAGATATGCCAAAACAATATAGTGTCGTCGGTGTAGACAGCGTTTACTTCGCGCTGGTCACCCAGGACGATGAAAACGGATACGTTGCGGGAGCCCCGCAGCAACTTAGCCAGGCGATGGAGATCAAAGGCACGCCCGCTGCGTCCAGTGAAACCCAGTTCGCCGACAATACCGAGCACGATGTTGTGACTGTAGAAGGTCCCACCACGCTCGAATTGATTGTTCCCAATATTGGAGAGGATATCCTCGCTGAATTGCTTGGTACGGTTCATGACACTGCAACCGGGCGAATCTTCGATGATGCCAATCCTGCAGAGGCGCCATACTTCGCACTTGGCTATCGCTTCAAAAAGCGCAATGGTTCCTATCGTTACCGCTGGTATCTCAAGTGCCGTGCGGAAAAACCTATGGAAGAAGGTGTCAGCGAAAGCGACAAGGTCAATCTCAAGACCACCACGTTGAAGGTGACTGCCATCAAGACCGCCTACAAGTTCGACCTGCTTGGCGATGGATCCCGCATGGCAGGAGTCAAACGTGTGCATGGTGACGAAGACCTCGATAACTTCGATGGTGACACTTGGTTCGCAGCTGTGCAGCAACCTGTGGTTGGCACCCCGAGCGCGTTCAGCCTCACGCCGGTGCCCGCTGATGGTGCAAGTGGGATTGTGGTTTCTTCCAATATCACACTTACCTTCACCAACGCCCTGGCAGGTGGACGCGAAGCTGGTATCACACTCATCAATCTTGATACCCAAGCGCCAGTGGCGGTCGTCCGCACGATCAACTCTGCTCGGACGGTAGTCACTCTCAATCCGAACAGCAACCTGGATGCTGCTACCGACTACGCCATCATCATCCACGATGTGGTCGACATCCACGGTCAGTCCCTGACCGATACGGTGATCAACTTCACCACGGCATAAATTCAAAATAGGCGGCAGTCACATAGGGGATGACTGCCGCAGCTAGGAAGGTAACTATGGCATCAAGCATCCCACAAACAGCGCTAACTCTGCCGCTGTATAAGAAAAACGAACTAGTCAGAGAATTGAGGCAGTCCATTTTACCTTGGGGTATTTTGGAACTCGCGATTGATTTGCAGGAAGTATTTGCCAGTGCTGAGACAGACGAGAGCGGCAAGCTCGATCCTGACAGCATGAGTCTTGAAGGCATACAAAAGCTGACTGACTTTGTGATTTATATCTTTGAAGATGATGTCACTCGTGAAGAGTTAAATCGTCAAGCTTCCCTCCAAGATATGTTTGCTGTATATGCTCAAATCTTCACGATGGTTGGGCAGATCATGAAGTCAAACCCTACGATCGGGCAGGCGATCAACAGGAAGAACAACCTGAAGTCGCAAGCCCAAAAATAAAGAACTGGGCACGTCGTATCAAGTACACGTTACTAGATACAGGAAAACTGGGCGTGCTGCGCGACATTGAAATGACTGATTTTCGGAGTGTGCTGCGCTTTATGTATGAATACCCAAACATCATAAATGAGCAGCAAGATCCGAAAACATACGTACCAGGCGACACGACGGACTTTGCATAAAACATTATGAGCGAAGCTATAGAAAAACTCTCAGGTAAATTAGGCGTTGACACCACCGACTTTAAGACCAACATAGCGGCGGCGAACCGTGAGCTGCGCCTATTGGAGTCGGGTTTCAGATCAAATGTGTCGTCACTTGGTGAGTGGTCAAAATCTGCCACCGGCATGGAGAGTCGTATTTCTACGCTCACAAGCAAAATCGAAGTACAGACCCTCAAGGTTGCTGCTCTGCGAGAAAACTTTGAACGCATCAAACTAGAGCAAGGGGAGAACAGTCGTGCTGCCAAGGAAGCGGAAATTGCTCTTAATAAAGAAACTGAAACGCTTGGCAAAATGCAAGCTGAGCTTGCCACATCAGAACAGGCGCTGAAAGAACTTAGCACGGCTGAGGATGAGGCAGGCAACAGTGCCGAAGAAGCTGGCAGCAAGGTTGATGGCTTTGGCAACACTGTGAATGGTATGGGAACCCTCGTAAAGGGCTCTATAACATTCGTGCTTGGTTTGGTGACAGCTCTTCTTGCTGTTACCGCAGGTATTGGTGGTTTGGTTTTTACAACAGCCAATGCCTCAGCGGAATTGGTAGATCTGTCTGCACAGACAGGCATCTCTACTGAACGCCTGCAGGAACTTGCATACGTTGGTGAACAGGTAGGCACGTCGCAGGAAACAATCACTGGATCACTAGCACGGCTCGTTCGCACGATGGGCGGTGCGCAGCAGCAGTATGCCGATTACGCTGCCGACCAGGCTAAAGCTGCAGCCAATGGGGAAGAGTTCAGTGGCACGCTCGGCGACAATGCCGCAGCCTTCGAAAGGCTTGGCGTCCGCATCACAGATGCCAACGGCAACCTACGCGATAACGAAGCTGTTTTCGCCGACGTGCTCAATGCATTGGGTGGCATCTCGAACGAAGCTGAGCGTGATGCCCTTGCCATGTCGATATTTGGCAAGAGTGCGCAGGAACTCAACCCACTCATCAAAGCTGGCGCTGCAGAGATGCAGCGCCTTGCTGCTGAAGCTCGCGAAGTTGGCGCGGTCATGTCTGAAGAAGATGTGGCAGCCTTCGAAGCCTTCGATGATACATTGGCTTCCCTGCAGATGGGTCTAAAGGGAACGCTTGGAACACTTGCATCTGCATTCTTGCCAGGCTTTCAGGCAGTGTTCGATCAACTGGGGGGCTACCTTCGCGAGTTTTCCGGCATTGTTAGATCATCTGATGGTGACTTCGGAGCTTTGGCAGATGGCTTGGGAGGCTTGCTCAGCAAGATCATCGGTGACATTGCTACACAGGCACCGCAGATGCTGCAGGCAGGACTCGGCATTCTGCAGTCCATTATTGATTCGATTGTTACCAACCTTCCTACGCTCATCGAAGCCGCGATCGGCATTATCACCATGCTGTTGGACTTCATTGTCCAGAACCTGCCAACGTTGATCGAGGCAGGCTTGCAGATCCTGATTGCGCTGGTCGAAGGCATCACACAAGCGCTACCGACGCTCATCCCTGCTGTGCTGCAAGCGTTGCTTACGATTGTGCAGACACTCATTGAGAATTTGCCAATGATCATCGATGCTGCACTGCAGTTATTACTAGCACTTGCCCAAGGATTAATTGCTGCGCTTCCAATTCTGATCCCTGCCATCCCAGTAATTATCCAAGCTTTGGTAGATGCCATTATTCAAGCATTGCCCATGATCATTACAGTTGCTTTAGAGATAGTCAATGCACTTGCGCTAGGCATTTTGCAAAATTTGCCTGTGTTGCTAACGGCAGCTGTTGAGCTCATAAGAGTCATGGTGACCTATCTGTATAGCGAGGGTCCCAAGATGTTGCTTGAAGTTGGCAGGAGTCTTGTTGAAGGCATGTGGCAGGGCATCAAGAACAATATCGGTTGGCTGAAAAATAACTTCGTCAACGAGATGAAGGGCGTGGTAGATGCCATCAAGAACGCGATGGGTATCCATTCACCTGCCGATTACCTTGCAGACGAAGTTGGTGAATTCATGCCGCCTGGCATTGGCAAAGGTTTCGACAAAGCACTGCCTGCCGTGCGTCAGCACCTGGTGCGCTCGATGATTGGGCTCGCCAACGATGTCAGTCATGCAGCAGCACCCACGATGGGCATAGCAGGTCCGGGTGGAGTCAGAGGCGGCTCGATGATCAACATCGGCGACATCATCATCAACGTACCAGGCACGAACGCTACACCACAACAGATTACGGTTGCAGCACAAGATGGCGTGCTCAGCGCGGTCCGCAAGATCGGAGGTGGATGATGTATCGGCTAACCCGATTTGGTCTCATCAATCTCGAACACTACAACCAGGTAGACGTGATTGGATCTGGATCCACACCGACCTCATACTATCCACTCCCTGAGGGTGGCGCGCTCGACAATTTTGGTAGTCAACAAAAAAACGTGGGTACGGTTGAACGTATGATCTCACGCCGACTATGCGGAGCTACAGCTGCAGAGACTGAGCAGCTTTTCTTACAGTTTCTGGCATTGCGTGGCACACGCAACCGTCTGTACAGAGAAACCAAAGCAGGGCGGATCCATTGGCAATATGCACGCCTTGTGGAAGTGGCAGCTCAGCGCAGTTACGAACAGACAAAGTTTGGTAATGGCATCATGCAGGACATCGATCTACGTTTTGTCACTCAGGAAAGCCACTGGCGTGGCAGCCTGGGTGGTACTTGGTATTTCGATAGCGGAGAATACTTCGACACAGGCTTGTCATTCGATAGTGGTCAATCTTTTGATCTGGTGAGCTCTCCGGCTGCAATTGTCGTCTCGACCAGTGAAGATATCGGTCGAGCAACAATTCGTGCATTGCGGATCAACGTCGAGGCAGGGAGCGCTGCAATTACAAGTATCACCATATCCCGCACCGGTGGAGAGTCTCTCACCTTTAGCGGCACGATTGCTTCAGGCGATGTATTGATCATCGACACAGGCACCATGCAGGTCACGAATGATGGGCTCGATGCATATGACGACCTCACGCTATCTCCAACTGCCGACCTGGCAGCCTGGTTCTCGCTCGTTGCTGGTGACAACGATATCACCATCACATTCACTGGTGGCGGCACAGGCTCCACGATCGATTTTTCGTATTATGAGGTTTGGTACTAATGGAGATCCGTAATTTTTGGGTAGACATCGAAGACGCCTCTGGCAATCGTATTGGCAAGGGTCCGCTGCGTGGTTCTCAATTTCGCCATGTTGCCCGCCTTTCTGCCTCTGGTGAATTTTCGTTTGTTGTATCGGTCGCAGATCCCAATCTCACAGCACTGGCAGAGAAGCGCGTCGCCATTTGCAAGTACGTAGATCGCAATGGCAATCTACAAATTTTTGGCGGTGGAGTCGCGGACAAGATCGTGCGCTCGATCGCTGCCGATGGCAGTTTTACTATCACCGTCTCAGGCAATGACCTTGCTCGTGAGCTCACATATCGATCGGTGGGCACACTTGACCTCTCTGCAGGTGGAGCAGGGGTTAGTGATGGACCCGACCAGGTCATGGCGTTAGCACCTGCAGGTTGGATGATCAACAACGGCACCACCCTGACCAACGTCTATGCTGGATACGATGGTGAAACCGTGCTCAATGCATTGATTGGAATCGGTGAGCATATCGGCGAGCATTGGCGCCTTGGATCTGGCCGGACCGTGGATTGGATTGGACCCGCCTCAACCTTTGTCGCCTCTGGCGTGCGGGCTGTACAACACATCAACAACCCTGTTGCTGCAGAAACGGCGAATGAAATCGCCCTAATCACATCCCTCGAAGAGGTCAGTGACGCTGCCGACTTGATCACTCGCGTCATTCCACGTGGCTCGGGCAATGGTGGTGTAGCTCTGACATTGGCACACGTCACAGACGCTGCACCGACCGGCTATACCCTAAGCACAGCAGGAAACTACATCAAACGTGATGCAAGTGAAAGTAGTTACGGTCGCATTGAGCGCGTGCTTGACTTCAAGAACATCGGACCGCTCTCAAATACGACCGCGGATATCCAAGCAGCTGCCAATATGCTGATGCAAGCCTCGGTCGAACATCTGCGACGCTATGGTACGCCTCAGAAGTTTTATAAGGTGGGGCTGGCAAAAGTGGGGCAGATGCTGCAGCCTGGCACAACATTGCGTGTGGTCTATCGTTCCATACTCGATGGAGTCGTGAAATATGACCTTGATGGTACTTACATCATCCTCGAAGCGGAGCATGCAATCACACCTGAAGGCGTCTCGACCACATCGGTGATGATCTCTACGATTGACCGAATGCCCATGACAGACAGTGACTACCTTGCCAGGCAGGCAATGACCGCCAAGGTGCTGTCTGCTCATCAGCAGCTGGGCGCCAGTGTGGATACATTCACATACCGTGATGAACTCGATAATTCCAAAGGCGCATCATTTCGTTTTTGGCTTGGAGATGAGTACACATCCATCCAACGTGCTGTGATGCGTTTTCGCATCCAACCACTGAGGAGCACGGTGAAGAGCGTGGCTGGTTCAAGTACAACAACTTCTAGCGGTGGTGGTTCAACTTCTGGCTCTGGTGGAGGTAGCGCACAATCGTCCAATGCTGCAAACTGGACATCATCCAACACAAGTGATCACATTCCCGATGGAGCAACGCATTATCACGCTATTGGGTCAACGTTGCACACTCACAATGTAACTGTTCCAGCTCACTCACATACTACCCCTGATCACACCCACGACCTGACTCCAAACATCTCAATGCAATATGGGATCTTCGAGGGAAGTGGCGCCAATACTCTGGCGCTCGCAAATCTTGTTATCAAATTGAATGGCGGCTCAGACTTAAGGACGGCTGTGGTTGATATCGGTAATGGATGGTACGAACTCGACATCACCGACGACCTGGTTGATGCTGTTTTTCGACCGGCGCAAGAGAATAATGAGATCGCAATCACTACTGCAACTGCAAAGACTGCCCGCATCGAAGCACAGATCACCGTGCGTGGTGTGGTGCAGGCAGTGGCTTATTCATAAGGAGAGTTTATGACATCAAATTACCATACCCCCCCAGCTGATGGTGCTGAAGCAAAAATGAGCGTCATCCGGGCCCCGCTTGGCGAACTGGATCTGGCGATCACTAATCAGGCAGCGGCAATCTCTGCATTGGATACTCGCGTCGACAATCTCGAAGCAGATATGCCCGTCCCATCTGGCAACCCAACCGAATACTTAGATGGTGATGGCAATTGGACTGTTCCTGCAGGGACCGGTGCCGGTGTCGACGGTCATGTGATCCAGGATGAAGGCGTTGATATGCCGCAGCGTGCCAAATTGAATTTCGTTGGTGCAGGTGTGACGGTTACAAACGAAGTGGGGGGCACGCAAGTAGATATCCCCGGGGGTGGGCATGCCATCGAAGATGAAGGCACGCCAATTACTCAACGTAGCACGCTCAATTTCACCGGTGCAGGTGTAACAGTCACAGATGATGCTGGAAAAACGAAAGTTGAAATCCCTGGCGGTGTGACTGATCATGGCGCTCTTACCGGTTTAGGGGATGATGATCATCCACAGTATCATAATGATGCACGTGGTGATGCACGCTATCCCCGCAAGCATATCGGTAAAACTGCAGCACCAACAGCCAGTGATGACAGCTCCGCTGGTTATGCCTTGGATGATCGCTGGCTCGACGAGACAAATGACAAGGAGTATGTTGCCGTTGACGTTTCGGTAGGTGCAGCTGTCTGGAAAGAAACCACTGTAACAGGCGCCGATCTTGCCAATGCCGAAGGGATGCTCAAGAACGGGAAAATTGTACGAACGGTATCGAGCAACAACTTAACCGTGGCTATCAAGACCCTTACTGGCAGTGATCCTTCCGCATCAGATCCAGTCAAAGTTGTTATTGATGGCACAGAGCGAAGTATCACTTCAGCGTTGTCAGTGACCATTAATGCAGGAACATCTACATTCAAAGCTGGTTCAGCGCAACACTCGAACCAAATCCTTTATCTGCTAGTGCATTTGGGATGGCGAGCAGCCGCATCGGAAGTATTTATTGGAGTGGCGCGTTGCTTTGGATTCTCCTACGCTGATTTTTCATCTACCGCTACAAATGAGGATTATCTTGCCTATAGCGGAAGCGCACCGGCTTCTACGGATAAGATTGTCAACATTGGATCTGTAACTGCTACAAACTCAGGCAGCGCATCCTACAATTGGTCTGTGCCAGCAACTGATCGGGTTATCAACTATCCTATTTTTGAAACACCGTGGATGATTTGGAATCCTGGATGGGGTGGTTTTTCATCCATTCCAACAAATGACTTTGCCCCATACAAGATCACACGAGACAGTGTTCGCTTTTTTGTAATTAGTAATACGGCTGGCACAAGTAATTCGACTGCCTTTACGCTCGAATTACCATTTCGAGCAAAAACAATTACAAATGCAATTTGGTATGGAGTGTTGGGGTGTACGGATAACGGCACCAATTTAACCAATCCATCGCGTATTTACATTTTATCTGGTGCTACACAGGGCAATATAGTTCTGGCATTTGGTTCTAGCTCATTCACGGCATCGGGCAATAAACGCGTTCTAACAATGCCAATCATGGAATATCAAATCTAAAGGATATCTTATGTTTACATTTGAACAATTGGAAGCAGCAGGTTTGCCGGTCACACGAGTATGGGTTGACCATTTCGACAATTCACAGGCAGATTTCAGTCGCGAGCTAACACCCGCTGAGGTTAGCAAGTTCCAAAACATCGAAAAAGGATTGCCGATTAGTCTCAGCCTAAGCCTTAGTACATCACAAAATATTATTCTTGCAGATGGGCAAGACCTTGCAGTAGTAACATTTCGCGGTGAACCAGGTGCAACCGTTGATTACACGATCAATGGACAGGCGCAAAGTTTGACCCTGGACGAATCTGGCATGGACACGCTCGAGCTCACCTGCGATACGCCAAACACCACTCTGTTGGTGCAGGTTGGGTCTACCCGTGTGGTCATATTTGCCGTGGAGGTGCCAGCATGACAAGTCAAGTAGTCAAACAGGGCAAGCGTATTAAAGTCTCTGATACCAGCAAATCAGCTGACACGATCGTCAGCAAGCACAGGGGAAAAGATCCGAAAACGATGGCACAAAAAGACAAGGATGAATTGTTCCTTGCTATTCTCAAAAAGCTTAATATGCTCGATGAGAATGACCGGATCAAGTGAGCTGATCTTTGAGCATTTCGATCAGGCGGAGAACCTCTGCTTGATCGATTTTTTTTGTTTGGGTTCCAAGGTTGAGAATCACATTCTGCACCTGATTGGTGGTGAGGTTGGCATATATTTTGTCTGTTGTGATCATCGTGGAGTGCAGCACATTCTGACTGACAGCCTTGGCTTCCTCGACAGTTCTGGCAAGGCTTCGAGCATAAACAATGTGACCATAACGGAACTTATGAGGGGATTTATATTCGACACCAGCACGTGCGCAGATTTGCCGGATATCCTCGCCGACTTCTGAGACACGTTTCTCGATTGCATGTGAGGTTTCGCGCAGGTGCTCACCACCAGCTTGCAGGGTGCTATACCATAGGGCGTTTGGCGCCATGTGACTGACCTTGGCGTCCCAACGTTGAACAACTGCCATGAGTTCAGGAATATCAAGCAGGTAGGTAATCGCCGACTTCTTGTTTTTTGTACGAATGCCCATGTTGGGTTTTTGCATAAGGCGGCGATTGAGAAGATCCACGCACTGACGCGGGATGGAGGCGAGAGAGTCGGGACGCATTCCGGACAGGAAGAGCATACATGCCCCTGCCTGAGCCCGTTCTTCCCGGAGCGTTGCTGTAGAAACAGTGGCAATGGCTCTGAGTTCATCGAGGGTGTAGAAACGGAGATCTTCAGAGGTTGGGTCTGGCTTGGTGCGTGGCACCAGAGTCTCCAACCATAAGCCGGATACGTGTTTATAACGGGACGCCCAGACTTTGCTGGCGTACTCGTAAAAGAGGCGGGTGGTCATCAAGGCTTTGTATGATGTTGAATAGGATAGTGGAGTGCTGCGGCTGTCATTACGAGCGGTAGTGAGATAGAGAGGGAAGACAGGATCGATGATGCGATGAGCATGTGGTAATGGGGTGCCATCTGCCCACTCAATAAGATGGCGAAGGTAATTCCAATACTTTGCAATAGTCTTCGGATCACGACCAAGGCGCTTATCAAGATGGGTGAGGTAGGCACGGACATCCAGCCAGTTCTGACGGTTGATCATGATGACACCTCTTTCTTGCTAAAGCGGTTGACACTGCATCCACAGGTCGGGCAGGGGGATTGGTTGATTTGAATGTATCGATTGGTAAATACGACGATGGGGTTATTCATTGGGACAGGCTTATTGCACTTCATGCAATAGCCATGCCCAGCTGGCAGGCCCGGGCGCTGGCGTCGCTGTGATGCAGCTAAATCTTCTGCCCATTTGGCGAAGGTTCGCCCGTGGATCCAAATGGAATTATTTTCGCGAATGAAGGGGAGTCCGGCCGGAAGATAGGACCGGTAAATCGTGTCAACTGCCACACCAATCTCTTCAGCAATCTCAGATGGTTTGTACATCATGTCGAGAAGTCGCCCAAGACGAATAATCTGCGCATGTTTGAGAAGTGGGTTTCTCATGGTCTGCTCCTGGAATCAAAAAAGGGTAAATGAATGAGATCCGGTGCAGATGATCCCGTTCATTCGCCCTCTCCAAGGCAGAACATATGATGGCTTTTTTTATTGCAATTGCAGAAAGATTAAAAAAAGCCGTTTTTGTCGGGGCGATAGGATTCGAACCTACGACCTCTTGCTCCCAAAGCAAGCGCGCTAGCCGGACTGCGCCACGCCCCGATGACTTTCAAGCCTGCCGAGTATAATGCGAAGGATGAATACCCGTCAAGCAATTTATATCGCAGCCCTTATTTCGCTTCTTATCGGACTTTCAGCCTGCTCCACCTTTCAAGAAGTTCCCCCTACCGTAAC